>Ga0255336_101774_pt1 | contig 13448 bp, 20 predicted proteins | sample MeOH1_35cm_T3_17_FD_189102 | JGI IMG/M metagenome (GOLD analysis project Ga0255336, IMG submission 189102) | Sandy soil microbial communities from University of British Columbia, Vancouver, Canada - MeOH1_35cm_T3_179 | ecosystem: Engineered > Artificial ecosystem > Sand microcosm > Unclassified ...
TCAACTGCAGCAGGAACTCCTATACCTATGTATTTAATTGAATTATATTTTTCAATTAAAATACTTATTAAAACTTCAACTGTTTCCATATGTTTACCTTGTTTAATTTCGTATCTCTCATCTTCAATTAAATCGCCTGCAGTGTTTCCGATGGCATAATCAATGTGTTTATCTTCAACACATAGGACAGCTGCTAGTGAGTGACTTAGGTTTAAAGTATAACGTTCAGCTCTTCTGCCACCACTGGATTCATCAAAGCCTTGATTTAAAACCTCATCTTCACTTATTAAAGCAGAAAGAATGAGACCAACAGTAGTAAGGCTAATTCCTGTTTCTTTTGCGAGTTCTGCTTTTGTAGCAGACCCCATGGTTTTCAAAGCATTTTTTATTATATCACTGTTTACTTTTTTTAAAATATTTGGTCTTCCTGAAAGCTCACTCACAGTATCACTCCTATGTATTTAAACTTATTACGCAAACTTTATAAAGTTTATGTCATAAGCTTATCACATATTTTTTAAATTTACAATATACTTTAAGGAATATGATAAATACTGTATTCATAAAGTTATATAGATAAAACATATTTAAAATTAAAATTATTTAAGCAATTCCATATCATACATAAAATAACTTATAATAAGTCATATAAGTCAAGTGTCACCCATTTGACTTATTAAAAACTAAGATATAACTTATACTTTAATTAATTATTTAAAATATTAATTGAAGCATAAAAATTGATTCTTGTCTAATTAAGGAAGGGATTATAGGAGGTAAATTTTGAAAGATGCTGTAAAAAAGTCAATTATATTTTTGGCAAGCCTTTTTATGTCCTGGATGCTATTCTATTTTCTTATTTCAGAAGTAATAGTGAGATTTATGGTAGGGTCAACAATTCTAAGTATTATAATAATGCTGATTATAACTTTTGCATTCTATATCATTGCAATTACAGTTATCAGTAAAAAGTTTAATCAAATACATATTGACATTACAGCTGCATTATATTTTATTTTAGTAATGGGCTTAACTTTTTTCAAATCATCTTACAGCTATGCTGCTTTCAATTTCAATCCCTTGAGTATAATAAATGATTTTCGCCATTATTTCAATCACGCTTTATTAATCTCCATTAGCAATATAATCATTTATCTTCCCTTAGGAATTTATACAAAATCTAAAATAAAATTGAGTAATAGAAAATTTCTATTTATCTATTTAATCTATATTTTTTTTGTTGAATCAATTCAGTCAATTACCCATAGCGGGGTTTTCGATGTAAATGACATTATAACTAACACCATAGGTTTTTATTTAGGTGTTTTATGTTGTGACCCTGTAATAAATTATTTTACTAAATAAGTCAATAAGTATAGAAGGGCAAGATCTTTTAAAAAAGTGATTTAAATCACATTTTTAATTATTTATCTATGATATTATTTACTTATTCCAGATCCCCATTCAAAATACTTGATTCTAGAAAGGATATATTCTAAACTAGAGGATATATTCTTTCTTTTTTTAATATTAAAATTATCTCATTTATAGACTTTTAAAATTGCACTCCTTAATTCTGGGGTGGAGGGAGCATCTGTGTAACCAAGGGCAAAGTAAATCAGATACAGCCGACATACATGAAAATAGGCTACTGTAACCTATTCTTATTTTATTATAGTTGGTGAATAATATAGGACTAAACCGCTGGCACAGCGGTTTAGTCCTATATTACCATTGCGAAATAACTATAAAATTAATTATAATACTATATACCATTAGAATACTATTTTTTGATGGGAACTTCTCTACTATTATTAGTACTGAGTTCCTCAATTATCTTGTATAGAGTTGGTTTCGTAATATTGAACATATCACATAAATCATTCACAGTTGTTTTTTTCTGTTGATACAATTCATAAATAGCTTTCTTCTTATTAGCATCCAATTTAGGCTTCCTACCGCCTTGTTTTCCTCTTGCTCTTGCAGCTTCTAATCCTTCTCTTGTTCTTTGACTTATTAAATCTCTTTCAAATTGGCTTATTCCAGCCATAAAAGTAAACATCAATTTTCCTTGTGGAGTTGTAGTATCTAACCAGCTTTCCTTTAGGCTTTTTATATTAGCACCTTTCTTCTCTATCTGTTCTACTAAGTTGAATAAATCTTTTGTACTTCTACTAAACCTTGTGAGATCTGAGATTAATATTACATCACCTTTTCGTAACTTATCCAGGAGCCTATTTAATTCTGGTCTATCTGCTTTTGTTCCGGTTATCTTTTCCTAAACAATTTCTTCTGCACCTGCAGCTTTTAAAGAATCTAACTGTCTATCTAAGTTCTGCTTTTGAGTACTTACCCTTGCATATCCAAATATCATAAATTTTATATCCTTTCATATAAATTACTACTATAATAGTAAACTTAACGGTTAATTCAGTCAATATATTTACTATGATTAATTTACTGAAATATTTTACCGTCCAAAAGGCTTGTTTCAGTTAAATTAGAAGTCAATTTTAAAAGTAATATAAACGGTCGTTTAACTTACTAAATTAGTTAAAATTATTTATGATATAATTAATGTCAGATTATTATGATAATTAGGGGGCGATGAATACGAAAAGAAATTGGGAATTGGATGAACTCATAGATCATTTTACTATGTTACCAAATGAAATGGAACTACTAGGTAATAAGACTGGAACTTCAAGATTAGGCTTTGCCATTATCTTAAAATTTTTTCAATATGAAGCAAGCTTTCCAAGTAATAAAAATGAGATACCAAAAGAAGTTATATTGTATATATCTAAGCAACTTGGTATTGACGCCAGTACCTTTGATAATTATGATTGGGCAGGTAGAAATATAAAATATCATAGATAGGAGATGAGAAAGCTGAAAAAACTATTAATAATTCTAATGAGTATAGTTATTTTATCAGCATTTGTTTTTTGGAAATATATGTACTATCCAAAAATAGCAGAAGATATAAAGTTAAACGAAAAAATTAAATCAACCGTATCAACCTCAAATACTATCGATTTCCGTGATATTACAGATTTTGATTGGGATAATATGATTATTATTCCTCCATACGGTATACCAAAAGATATTCTTAAAGAACATAATATAAAACGGGCAAATATTAACAGATCCATTGAGGTATCTGATAGTATTAATATGATTATTTTTACTAATAGAGAACAAATTATCTCATATGTAAATTACAAAAGAAATGATGGAGACTTTGATATTCAAAGAGATACCCAATTCAAAAAAGATACTGCAATTTTCGATATAATAAAAACTAATCAACAAATTAAACTTGTTCAAAAATTACATTAGCTTTAAGTATTGTAAAAAGCCGTGCTCATTCAGTACATTATTTTATTTAACGTTATTTTACTCAAAAATGTCGGTAGCTAATTAATAGTTACCGACATTTTCTACTTTGCCCCTGATTGCATGGATGCTCGCTCCACCCCATTCTGGAGTGCAATTTTATTATTTCTTTTAAACTTTTTTTAAAAAATTTCTGATGTTGTATTATGAAATCCATTGTCAATTTATGTTTAGAAATTATTTTATACTTATTTATAAATTTACTTGACATAATCATGTTACTTATAGTATTATACTTACATAAAGTAATTAATAATTATTATCAATTATTAGATATAAAAAGGAATTAACTATATACTATTAGCATTAAAATTTATTTATAATTGTTAATAACATTAAAAGAGGTGATTTTTACGATAAAGCTAATTAAAGGTGAAAAAGTAAGTGATGGCGCAGGAGTAAAGCTTAATAGAACGATAGCTACTAGAACTTTAGATCATGCAGATCCATTCTTTTTATTAGATGAATTTAGAAGTAATGACAAAAATGATTATGCAGCAGGTTTTCCTATGCATCCACATAGAGGAATAGAAACTATAACCTATATGATTGAAGGTAATTTTGTTCATAGAGATTCAAATGGTAATGAAGGCAATTTAAAAGCAGGTGAAGTACAATGGATGACTGCAGGTAAAGGCATACTTCATGAAGAAATGCCGATGATGGATAACGGTCAGCTTTGGGGATATCAGCTATGGATTAACTTACCTAAAAAACTTAAAATGATAGATCCTGAGTACAGACACATTAAAAGTGAAGAAATGCCAGTAGTTAAAAAAGATGGCTTAGAGGTAAAAATTATTTCAGGTACTTTTGATGGTGTCAGCGGTGCTGTAAATTCTTATTATCCTATAGATTATATGGATGTAAGTATTAAAGAAGGAAGCTTCCAAAAGGAAGGTAAGGGAACAAATTTAATATATGTACACACAGGTAAAGTTAAAGTAATATCACAAGGTGAGGAATTAGAGGTAGGAACTGGTAACCTCGCTCTAATAGAAGAAATTAAAAATTTTAAGGTATCAGGTAACAATTCAGGCTTCTTATATATAGGTGGGGATCCAATAAATGAACCAGTTGCAAGATATGGACCTTTTGTAATGAATACAATGGATGAAATTTTACAAGCCATTGATGACTTTAATGATGGAAGCTTTAATAAATAATTTATAAATAAAATAATAATAAAGTATTTAAAATTTTAGGAGGAAATTAAAAATGAGTAAAGATTTATTCACAGAGTTAAAAGAAAGACGTACAATTTATGGACTTAGTAAGGAATCAGTTGTTTCTGACGAAAGAATAGAAAAAGTAGTTAAAGAAGCTGTAAAATATGTACCTTCAGCATTTAATTCTCAAAGTGCTAGAGCAGTAGTTTTACTAGGCAAAAACCATGATAGACTTTGGGAAATCACTGAGGAAACATTAAGTAAGATTGTTCCTGCAGATGGATTTGCATCTACAAAAGAAAAAATGGATTCTTTCAGAAATGCCTATGGTACAGTTTTATTCTTTGAAGATAATTCTGTAATAGAAAAGCTTCAAAGTGATTTTGCACTATACAAAGATAACTTCCCAGTTTGGTCACTAGAATCTTCAGGTATGGTTCAGTTGGTTGTTTGGATGGCCTTAGAATCTGAAGGCTTTGGAGCATCCTTACAGCATTATAATCCATTAATTGATGATGAAGTAAAAAAAGTATGGAATATTCCTGAATCTTGGAAGTTACTTGCACAAATGCCATTTGGTAAGCCAACTGCAGGAGCTGGAGAGAAACAATTTCTATTTTCAGATGAACATGTTAAAGTAGTTAAATAACTTAGAGTATTTAACTAACTAAAATTAGATAAATATTTTTTAAATAGTTAAATAACTTAAATATCATAATTTCCTAATATAAATAGAGCCAGTTAAATATAATTAACGGCTCTATTTATTCATGAATGCACTGATTTTAAATTTAACTTAACATTATATATAAATAAAACCTTTTCCTAGAGTCATCTAGAAAAAGGCTTTAAATTATGTCCATTTTTCAGCCCAAATCTGAATTTCATTCATAGATTTTTCTAAATCCCTTCCTTTTTCCGAAAGTTCATATTCTATGCGTACAGGCATTTCTGGATAAACCGTGCGAATAACAATTTCCTGTTCTTCAAGCTCCTTAAATCTTTCTGTAAGCATACGTGCACTTAAGCTCGGGATGATAGCTTGTAAATCTGAAAATCTTTTAGGACCATTTAATAGAGAACGGATAATAAGTCCTGTCCATTTCTTGCCTAAAAGTGTAAATGCGGCTTCAAATCTTGGACACATCTGAAATTTTTCCATGATTAATCATCTCCTACAATTATATTATCATATTTCTTATATTAAAGTAAGTATATTTATTTACTTAAGTTATAAAAAGTAAATAACTTATTATATAAGCGAAACAAATAGGAGAAGAGGCAGCAGCTATGCTGTTTTTTAACACTAAAAACAGAAAAAGCAGCGCCACCCACGTCATAAAAAAATATGTTAAGTGAGTGGCTCTTGATTACTTATATCTTTTACTAATCTCATCCCAATTTACTACATTCCACCAATTTTTAATATAATCAGCACGTCTATTTTGATATTTTAAATAATAGGCATGTTCCCAAACGTCAAGTCCCATAATAGGCTGAATTCCTTCCATAATAGGACTGTCTTGATTAGCAGTAGATATTATTTTAAGTTTGCCATTATTATCTTTTATAAGCCATGCCCAGCCGCTTCCGAATCTATCTAATGCAGCTGTATTAAATTCTTTTTTGAAATTCTCAAAACTTCCAAAGGTTTTAATAATATCTTCTTTTAATTTTCCTTTAGGCTCTCCTCCTTTATTTTTACCCATTATTATCCAAAAGAGACTGTGATTATAGTGTCCTCCGCCATTATTTCTAACTGTTTCTCTAATATCAGAAGGTAAGCTATTAAGATGAGTAAGTAAATACTCAAGAGACTTATCCTTAAGTTCAGGATACTTATTAACAGCATCATTTAACTTAGCTACGTAAGCACCATGATGCTTATCATGGTGAAGCTTCATAGTTTCAGCATCAATATAAGGTTCAAGTGCATCATAGCTATATGGCAAGGGCGGCAGCTTAAAAGGGCCTTCACTTTGAGATTCTGCCTTAATTATATTAAGTGGTAGCAGCAATAAAATTAAACTAAAACAAATAGAAGAAATTATTTTATTTTTCATTACTTCACCTTCCTTTCACATTTTTAGTAGTGCCCAATAAATAAAAAATTATAAAATTTATATCACTTATATGATATGCAATTAAATCCAAAGTAAAACTAAATGAATATATGCTTAAGCCTTGGGAAGGATATAAATAAAGGGGTGATATAATGAGCTCAAAAAACAATAAAAATAATGATAATAAAACAACTAATAAAAAGAAAGCACATCCCATTACTGTGGAAGTAAAAAGTAATGCCAGAGAAGCAGTAAAAGGGATGCCAAAAGTATAAAAGAGCTTAATTTTAAGCTCTTTTATACTTTATAACAATGATTAAAATACTGTCTTTATAATTTTAAAAAGAGCTTCCTATTAGCAAGTAATATTTATAATTTGCTGTCATAAAACTCTATTATTTTGGAGTAGTTACCACCTAATTTTGCCGTAAAATTATCATTATAACCATAACTGTTGTCTTTTTCTTGCGGAATGCCTTCAACTTCATCCTGCAAGCTCTTTTCAGATATATTTCCAATTGGCATATTGGTCATAAGTATCGCCTCCTATACATAGGTTGTGTAACTTTTTAATATATATTCATTATGAATTGTTTCTCAATAAAATTAGATCTTAATAATAATAAAAAATAAGCTGCTTAAGAAATTGAAGACTATTTATGCTGTTCTCATTTATTGTTATATTATAATTATTGGGGTAATATTAAATTATAAATAATTTTATTATTGGAGGTTTATTATGGGTAAAATATATACAAAAACTGGAGACAAAGGATATACAACTAATCTGCTTTCTAATAAATATTCAAAGGCAGATGTTGAAATGGAAGTACAAGGCAGTATAGATGAAATAAATTCTTATGTTGGTCTTTTAAGGAGCAAGCTTAAATTAACCTCTTTAAATTATGAAAAAGATACTTATTTAAGGATGGAGGCCACATTAAAGCTAATTCAATATCATCTATATTTAGTAGGGATTGAAATCTCAACAGAATATACGAAGGTACATATAAAAGATGAAGAAATATTGTTTCTTGAGAAAGAAATCGATTTTATGGTGGACAGTACAGAGCCAATGAAATCCTTTATATATTACTATGGCAGTGAAAATTCAACTACCTGCCATGTTATAAGAACTATTGTAAGGAGAACAGAAAGAGTATTTGTAAGAGCTTTAGAAGGTAAGGCTTATCCTAAAAGTTATCAGTATGTAAATCGTTTATCAGACTTTTTTTATGCTTTTAGCAGATATATAAATTATTTGGATGGTCAAAAGGATGAACCAATGGTTCTAAAATAAAAAATTAATTTTAAATTTTTATATAATATTTGAATTACCACAGGTTTAAAAGATTTGAAAAACTATAAATTTAAATATTAATTTAAAAATAGTGACTTTATGAATTTATTATTGTAAAATAATTTTGTAATGAAAGATATGTTTCAATTTTGTCATTATTTATTAACTATAAACAGGTGGTGTTCACATGAATACGATTAAAAATAGCAAAAAAAAGGTTGCCGTCATATTTAATGGTGGTACTATTACAATGAAAGTAGACTCAAGAATCAGCGCTGCAGTACCTACCTTAACAGGTGAAGAAATTATGGCCATGGTTACTGGAATTGAAGAATATGCTGAAATTGAATCTCTTACTTTTTCGAATTTACCAGGACCTCATATGACTCCAGAAATTATGATGGAACTTTCAAAGTATATACAAGGCTTATTAGATAGAGAGGATATAACCGGAGTTGTTGTTACGCATGGTACTGATACCCTTGAAGAAACGGCCTTTTTATTAGATTTAACTATAAATAACCCAAAGCCAGTAGTTGTAACTGGTTCTATGAGGAATGGCTCAGAATTAGGATATGATGGTCCTGCTAACTTAGCTGCTTCCATATGCACAGTTATTTCTGAGAAATCTAAAAACAGAGGGGTCTTAGTCTGCTTAAACGATGAGCTTAATTGTGCCAGCGAAGTTACTAAATCCAATTCAATGAGCTTAGATACCTTTAAAAGTCCAAATTTTGGTCCTATTGGAATAGTAGATAGTAATGTGGTTATTTTTTATAGAGACAGCCTAATAAAGCAGCATATAAATTCAAATAGTATTGAAAGTAAGGTTGATTTAATTAAATGTGCAGCAGGTATGGATTCAAGCTATATTGATTTTGCGCTTTCAAGAGGTGTAAAAGGGCTTGTAATCGAAGCACTAGGAAGAGGTAACATTCCACCTTTGATGGTGGATGGAGTTCAAAGGGCAATTGAAAAAGGAGTTCCTGTTGTACTAGTTACTAGATGTTATCAAGGAAGAGTACTTGATTCCTATGGTTATCCTGGAGGAGGTAAGACACTTAGAAAACTAGGTGTTATTTATGGAGATAATATGCCGGGACAAAAGGCTAGAATTAAATTAATGCTGACTTTAAGCAAAACTAAAGATTTGGGTGAAATCAAAAAAATATTTGAGTCAGGACACTACAGCAATTAAGAATTAAAATAAAAACAATAAAAAGATATACAAATTAGTATTCCTTTTTATTGTTTTAAGAATTTTTTAAGGTTAATTGTATAACCAATTATTTAACCCTAAGATTGTCAATGCTTTTTTAGAACTTTCCTGTAGAGATAGTTTTTGGTTAGATATGAATTATTTAGATCGTCATAATTATATAAAAAAGAAATATAATTATGATAAATTTAATAATGAATTTATTAATAATAAAAATTTACGATTAGGTTAATATTATATGCGACAGTAATAATAAAAGTATTTTGAAAATCGGAAGTGAAGATAGTATGAATTTTATTGATACAATAAAAAACTATACTCCTTGTAATGAGCAGGAGAGTAAAGATAAAGAAATAATATTAAAATGTATTGATGATTTTAAGAATATTTTAACTCGAGAAAATGAACTTGCACATATTACAAGTTCTGGCTTTATAATAAGTAGAGCTAAGGATAAAGTATTAATGATACATCATAACATATATAATTCTTGGGCTTGGACAGGTGGACATGCTGATGGTGAAAAAGACTTATTAGAAGTTGCAATTAGAGAAGCACAGGAAGAAACCGGAATTAAGAATGTAGTTCCCTTAACAGATGAAATTGTATCCATAGATATATTAACAGTGGTAGGACACATTAAAAATAGTAAATATGTAGCCCCTCATTTACATCTATCCATTGCGTATCTGCTTTTAGCTAATGAAAGCGATTGCCTTAAGATTAAGCCTGATGAAAACAGCGGAGTTAAGTGGATTCCTTTAGATGAAATAGAAACATATTCTAATGAACCTTATATGGTAAACGTATATAATAAAATCATAAAAAAGATTAAATAATAAGAAAGAAGCTGTCCCAAAATAACCTTAACAAAATGAAAGTTTACGAAAATATAAAGTAGCAAATATTACTTAAGAGAATAGAATAATAAAAAGCTATTAAAATGGGGGCATTTTATGAAATCAAATAATCGATTAAGTAATATTTCAGAGTATCACTTTAAAGATTTGGACATGATTAGGCGACAATGCATTGAGTCAGGCATAAATGTCACCGATTTAAGCATAGGGGACCCCGATTTACCTGTTAGTAAAAAAATAACAGATGGACTTAGGTATGGTTTAACTTTAAATAATTATAACAAGTATCCTCCCTATGAAGGAATTAATGAATTAAAAAGAGGAATTATAAAATATTATAGTGAAGTTTATTCAGTAAAACTTAATATGGATGAGGTACTTATACTTATAGGCTCAAAAGAGGGTATAAATAATTTAATACCTGCCGTCTGCGATTTTGGAAACTTTGCTATTGTACCAAAGCCTTCCTATCCTGTATATGAAATATGCTGCAAGCTTTGGGGAGTTAATACTTATAATATAGAGCTAGAAAAGGAAAAAGCATATTTACCTGATATTAGTAAGCTTTCTAATAAAATGCTTAAAGACAGTAATCTTTTTATACTTAACTATCCTAATAATCCTACAGGAGCTACTGCTAATAGTGACTTCTATAAGGAAATAAAAGATTTATGTAATAAAAATGACATCGTACTTTGTAATGATGCGGCTTATAATGAAATAATAGTTAATTATAATAGACCTCTTAGCTTACTTCAAAATAGTAATAATGCAAATTGTATAGAAATAGGAAGTTTTTCTAAATCCTATAATATGACAGGTTTTAGAATTGGTTATGCAGTTGGCAGTTTGAAAATTATTAAAGCACTTTCTAAAATTAAAACTAATGTTGATTCAGGGCAATTTAGGCCTATTCAATATGCTGCCTTAGAGGCTATAAAGCTTGACAGAACTTATATAAATTCTATTAGAAAAGTGTATATAGATAGAAGAATTGAAACTGAAAAAGCATTAAAAAAACTTAACATAAAATTCTTCCCTGGGCAAGGAACCTTTTATATATGGTGTGAAACCCCAGAAAACTATACTACCGAACAATTTTGTGAAAAACTATTAAAAGAATATGGGATTATTGTAACACCTGGGGAGGTTTTTGGAGATGAAGGGAATAGATATTTTAGAATAGCTCTTACACAGGAAAAAGAAAAAATAATGTCAGTTCTAGGTTCATTACAGTCTTCAAAATAAATAAAAAAATTTTTTCTTAAACTTAGGTTTAAGAATTTTTCTAAGTTAGGTATTTGAATAACAGACTTCAAAAAAAGTACATTGACAAATTTATCTTGCATTTTTTGTAATGATTTATGTATAATTAGGTATGAAGTATAGATATAAAGCTTAATTATTTTGTTTAAAGAGATCAGGGAATTAATACCTGTTTTTTTATAGACAAAAAAATAAGAATACAGCATATATCTCTAATACATGGTTAGAGGGAAGGAAAGATTATGGCAAGAAGTATGACTGGCTTTGGGCGTGGAACAAAAGATATCGAAGGCAAAAGCTTTTCTATCGAAATCAAAAGTGTTAACCATAGATACTTAGATATAAACATTAAACTTCCTAGAAACTTAATATCACTAGAGGAACGTATTAGAAAAGTAGTTTCTGAAAATTTAAACAGAGGTAAGGTTGATATTTTTATTACACAAAATACCTATTCAACAAATGATGTTATTGCAAACTTTAACCATTCATTAGCAGACAGCTATGTTAAGAGTTTACAAGAGATAAAAGAAAGGTATAATGTTAGAGATGATATATCTGTTTCATTGGTGTCAAGATTTCCAGACGTTATTACTTTAAATCAAAAAGAAGAGGATATAGAAGCTACTTGGAGTGCTTTAAGCTCTGCTTTAAAGGACGCTATTAGTAACCTTATTTCAATGCGTGATAAAGAAGGTGAAAAGCTCAGAAGCGATTTAGAAGCAAGGTGTAAATATATGGAGGAATTATTAGATGATATCTCCAAAAGAGCACCATTAATTGTAACTTCATATAAAGAAAAATTAGAAAAAAGATTGTCAGAACTATTAAATGATGTTAAATTAGATGAATCAAGAGTTGCTATGGAGATTGCAATTTTTTCGGATAAATCAAATGTAGATGAAGAAATTGTAAGATTACGCAGTCACATTAATCAGATGGTGGATACATTTAATTTAAAAGAGCCCATAGGAAGAAAACTGGACTTCATAATTCAGGAGATGAACAGGGAAACTAATACTATAGGCTCAAAGGCAAATGATTTAGAGCTTGTAAATGTAGTACTAAATATGAAAAATGAGATTGAAAAAATAAGAGAACAAGTTCAAAATATAGAGTAACTTAGGAGGATCATAATGGGTATAAAACTTATTAATATTGGATTTGGCAATATTGTTTCTGCCAATAGATTAGTTGCAATAGTAAGTCCTGAATCTGCGCCTATAAAAAGAATAATTCAGGAAGCAAGAGATAGAGGTATGCTTATAGATGCTACCTATGGAAGAAGAACTAGAGCTGTTATAATTACGGATAGTGACCATGTAATATTGTCTGCCGTTCAGCCTGAAACTGTAGCTCATAGATTATCTTCTAACAAAGATGAAGTTGATATTGAAGAGGTTTTAGAATAATGAAAGAAAGAGGACTTTTACTAGTTATTTCAGGACCATCAGGCGCTGGTAAAGGAACCTTATGTAAGGCTTTAATGGAAAAGAATACAATGTGGCTTTCTGTTTCTGCGACTACAAGGCAGCCAAGAAATGGGGAGATACATGGAAAAAATTACTTTTTTATTTCACATGAAGAGTTTCAGTCTAGAATAGAAAAAGGTGATTTTTTAGAGTGTGCGCAGGTCTATGGAAACTATTACGGAACTCCAAAATCTAGTGTTATAGATATGCTTGAAACAGGGAAAGATGTAATATTAGAAATAGATATTCAAGGTGCTCTTAAGGTTAAAGAAGCATTTCCAGAAGGAATATTTGTTTTTATCCTTCCTCCATCAATGGAAGAGCTAAAACAAAGAATTATAAATAGGGGTTCAGAAACCCCAGAATCCTTAATGACAAGATTTATGTCAGCCTATAAAGAGATAAATTATGTTTCAAAATACAGCTATGCCGTGGTAAATGACACAGTAGAAGCTGCAACAAAAAAAATAGAAAGCATAGTTATTGCAGAAAGATGCAGAGTAGATAGATTAAAAGATACAATAATAAATTCCAAGGAGGAGTTATTTCATGGTAAACTCTATGATTAATCCATCAATAGTTGACTTGTTAACTAAGGTTGACAATAGATATTCTTTAGTTATAATTACTTCAAAAAGAGCAAGACAAATAATAGACGGAAGTAAGCCTCTTATAGATACAGAAAAGAGTAAGCCTTTAA
>Ga0255336_101777_pt1 | contig 13430 bp, 6 predicted proteins | sample MeOH1_35cm_T3_17_FD_189102 | JGI IMG/M metagenome (GOLD analysis project Ga0255336, IMG submission 189102) | Sandy soil microbial communities from University of British Columbia, Vancouver, Canada - MeOH1_35cm_T3_179 | ecosystem: Engineered > Artificial ecosystem > Sand microcosm > Unclassified ...
CCGCCTCAGGTGTCCGCCATCCAAATGGAATGCTGTCCGCCATCACCGTGGAACGGTGTCCGCGATGACGCTGGAACGCTGTCCGCCATCAGCGTGGAATCGTGTCCGCCATCGCGTGGAATACGCACGCCAACGGTAGTGGTCATACACGGCGGCAATGGCCACCGAGTATTTCAGAGCCAGGTCCCGATTCTTGTGCACGACCAGCAGGTTCTCGTCGTTCTTGCGCGAAGCTGAATCGCTGAAGTTATGCGAGCCGGTGATCACCAGCGGGTTTTCGCCGAAGGCATCGATCACCAGCACCTTCGCGTGGATGATGGCATGACCGACCGTGGGGAACTGCTGATTCGAACCGAAGAAGTCCTTGCGCGTGACTTCCGCCGCCCAGGTCGCCAGAGGTGCCTTGACGCCTTCGGGCTCTAGGACCGCGAAGGGATATTTCTTCGTCACCTTATCGCTGACCAGCTTGACGATGACCGTCTGCTTCTGGTCGCCGGAGCCTTGGGTCAAGGCCATGGTCAGGTCGTTGATCACGCCGTAGAGGTACAGGCCCTTGTCCTTGAGCCGAGCCTGCTGCACGTCGTTGAGCAGCCCATTGGTCCCTGGTTTGAACATCAAGAACAGGACGGACTCATTTGCCGATTCGATCAGCGAACCGGCGTAGTCCATGTCCACCCGCTGCTTCGTCGGCGTGAAGTAGACGGAGTAGCGGCCGGCCACCTGCTTGAGTTGCGAGTTCTCGGTCTTCAACGCGTCCGTGAAATCATCCCCCGCCTCCTTGATGCGGTCCCACTGCGCCAGATAATCCGCCGCCAGTGCCTCGTCCTCGATGAGGATGCCGTTGTTCACCTGGGTGCACAGCCCGGTTTCCGCCCAGTTGGTGCTGCCTGTCCAGACGGACAGCGGTTCCCGCTTCGCGTTCGTGAAGACCACGAACTTGTTGTGCCCGAGGCCCTTGCTCTTGAGCATGCGGCGGTGCAGATCAATGGTGTCGCTCAGCGCCTTGTCGGCCGCCGCATTGCCGTCCCCGGACTTGTCGCTGCCGTTGGACAGGATGAGGTGCGCCCGCGAACGCAAGGCGCCCAGGGCGTCGATCAGACGTTGATCACACGTTTAAACGTTGATCGGTCGGCAAAGGGCCGTGGACGCTAGGTTTCGTGGGGAAATCGCATCACGGGCTTTGCGGGAATCGCTGGAAGTACCCCCAGTTGTACCCCCAAGGGGGTATCGGGATGATAGATCAGTCTGGCTACCGGTGCCAGCGCCGCGCCCAGCCGGATAAATCGGTTATGGCGCAGACCGCATTGTTGGCTGACGCCTGGAACGGTACGCGATGAGATGCAGAGGAACGGGCCACTGTGGCCCAGACCTTGGAAAACTCTCATGGCAGACCATCACGCCCACAACAACCCGCTGGGGCAAGACGCCCTGTTCAGCACTCCAGCCTCGCTCATGCTTGACGCCCGCCTTACGCCGTTGGAGCGCAATGGCTGGCAGGTTCTGCGCATGCTGCGCTCTGCCGAGGGCATCAGCCCGCTGGCGAATCTGGGGCAGTTGCGCCGCTATCTCACCTCTACCCCGCTGGGGCAGAGGGCCGGGTACGAGACGGCCCGGCGCGTCCTCGTTGTGCTTCGGCTGACGGGCTGGATCAGCCTGGTAGGCCAGCACCGCGATCCTCTAACCGGCCATGTGCTCAGCGAGCTGTATCAGGTTCACGAAAGCGCCCTGCACTTCCAGCAGGCTTGCACGCTCGATGCCAGCCTGCCCGCGCTTCTGCAATCTTCCATCGGCCACGAAAACAATCAGGTGGATCGGGTGGCCGTCCACATTCAGGCAACGCTCGCGCAGGCACCTGAAGCCGCCTCCATGGTGGCCCACGATCAGCGTCACGATGACGATGATTTGCCCCCGACACCGCCGTCGCAGGCGAACGAGGCACCCGCCCCACGACCATTGTCTGGCGATTCCGCTGGCAGCACGCTTGTTCCGCAACAGACCGAACACGCTCGCCACATGACGGCTGAGCAGGACAGTACGTATAAGACGTATATGTATAAAAATGAACGTACGTACCGCGCGCGTGAAGGCGACGGCGATCCGGCCTCGCAGTCGGTGAGCTTGCCGCCTTGCCTGAGCAATGCCCAGGCAGATCAGAAAAAGGACGTGCAGGCCGCCTTGCGGCGGCTGCCGCCGCAGCATCGCCAGGAAGTACTCGACGAGCTGCAGGCACGCAGCCAGAGCGGCACCGTGCGCAATGTCGTGGCCTACTTCTTCGCCTTGGTGAAGCGCGTACTTGCTGGCGAGTTCCGTCTGTGGGCAGGACGTAAGGAGATGTCTGCCACCCCACGGACTGCCGAGAATCGGCCTTCAGCTCCGCCGCGTACCGAAGACCGCTCAGAACCGACTGCGCAACCGGCATCGCGTGAAACCGCCCTGGCGCACATCGCCAACATCCGCAAGATCATGAACACCTCGACGAACGCTGGGGACATCGCAGCGCAGGCAATGCAGGCCAGGGGATGGCAGCCGCATCCTGCGTAGTAAATGCTGCCGCGAAACGGGTCGTCACTGCACGCCGCAGTGACGACCCCGCCCATGCCAGCAACAATGCGGGCGAATACCGAATCCTATTGCGTGCGGCAGACATGATGATGGCCGCCCTACACTGACCGGGCAGTTGCCAAGACCGATGGGCCTCATACGTCGGCAAGCCCAACAGCGCAGATTCCTGCAAGCGCTGGCCCTTCAAGGCGGAACCACCCAGGTATGCCCAGGCTCCGACCGCATACCGGCCCTACCCAAGGGCGGAGCCTTCTTCGTCTGTTTGATCTCATCCCGACTGCGCCGCCTGGCGCACTGTCCTTTGCAGCAATTGCCTGTGCGCAACGTACAGGGCTGCCGCTGCATTTCTCATCCCACTCACGTCATAGGAGGACTCGTCCACGTTCCCATCACTTTCGTCTTGTAGCACCTCCGTCCGGGCTCCCAGCAGGGAGCAAGACGGACGCCTCATTCGAGGCTCTGGTGTCTCCTGAACACCATGCCCTTGCCCTCACGGGATCTCGCCTTGGCGAGTTGGCACCAACACTAACCATTGAATTTCAGGACAACGCAGTACGGCGCTTTGCTTGGAGGCCAGACGATGGACGACTTGACCTACACCCTGCGACAGCTATGTCAGCGCAACCGCGACGGCAGCTACACCACACAGGCCGACCGGATGCGTTCGCTGTCGCTGGCCGCGCGGCAACTGCGAGAGGCCGGTTTCCGGCAGATGAAAGCATCGTCGCTCAAGGGCAAGCACGTCCAGGCGCTGCTGGATCGCTGGCAAGGCGAAGGCTTGTCATCCGGCACCATCAAGAATCGGCTTTCTCATCTGCGCTGGTGGGTCGAGAAGATCGGCAAGTCGGGCATCTTGCCGGCGGACAACATGCAGCTTGGCGTGGCCGAGCGCCGCTATGTGACCAACGTCAGCAAGGCCAGAGAACTGGGCACAGGTCTTGAACAGATTACCGATGTCCACGTGCGCATGAGCCTTCAGCTACAGGCCGCCTTCGGACTGCGTCGGGAGGAAGCGATCAAGTTCCAGCCCAGTTACGCGGATCGGGGTGACCACATCGCCCTCAAGGGATCGTGGACCAAGGGTGGTCGGGAGCGAACTGTGCCCCTCACAACAACAGAGCAACGCGACGCGCTCCAGGCTGCACACCGTCTGGCGGGCGCAGGGTCATTGATTCCGGCAAACAAGACCTACATCCAGCAACGGCACGTCTACGACGGACAGTGCAAGGCGGCGGGTCTGAGCAGTATGCATGGGCTGCGGCATCAGTACGCGCAAAGCCGTTATGAGACGTTGACGGGAAGGCCGCCGCCAGCGGCAGGTGGACCATTAGTCACGGAGTTAAGTCCAACGCAGCGCATAGAAGACCGCCATGCTCGTCAGACCATCAGCCGTGAGTTGGGACACGAGCGCGTTCAAATCACTGCCATCTACCTCGGTAGCTAGTCAGGCAGTATGAGGCCCCCTGGCTACATACACAGCCGTCCACCGGCTCAATCTGCAGGCCCAACAAACGTATTCAGCGCCGTTGCAATCCTCTTGCGTCGCTCAAGCAAGAAAGCCTTGTAGCTTTCCACTTCCAGCAGCGATGCCTCAACCGGGATGCACTGTGCTGAGAACGCTGGCTCGCCAAGCTGGTCCACCAGCGGGGGCAGGTAAACCGCCGGGGCCTTATCGCTGATCGCGCGATTCGTCTTGCCGCCGATGAAGGCCAGATTGGCGATGTCATCCGCCTCGCGGGCAGTGAAGCTGGTCTTCAGTACGGCTTTGGGAAAGATGTGATGGAACTGCAAGCGATGCTGGGCGCCCGAATGATCCAGAGCAATGGTCAGATGGCTGCGCCAATCTTTCGCACCGGCAGCGCGGAAAGCCAGGAACATGGTCTTGAACAGCGCGCTGCGCTGGTTTCGGCCTTCCAGCTCCTCCGCGGTAATGTCCAGGCGGCCGAACTGCAAGCGCAATCGGTCGATCAGCTCGCTCACCGCTCCGCCCTGACGAATACTTGCCAAATCCTGATCCAGAATGGTTTCGCTGGAGCCTCGGGAGAAGCGGCCTTTGGCATTGGCCATCAGCGCCCAATAGCGCAGTTGGCGGGCCTCATCGTTGCTCAGCGCATAGTTGCGGCTGTGTCCGAAATACGCCAGCACCACCAGCAGGAAGGGCGACGACAGCAGCGCCGGGCTATCGATGCCCAGATTGCTGCGCAGGAAGTTGAGCGCGAATTCCATGCCCTCGCAGGCCTCTTTCCATGCCTTCTGCAGCTTCTCCACATTCAGGCTACCCACGATCTGGAAACGTGATTGACCGGTGGCAAACGCCATCAGATTCTTCAAGTGCAAACCGAGGTCAAGATCAAAGCCCGTCTTGGCGCATGCCTTCTGGAAATCCTGGAACGTCTGCAGCGAGTGCCGCCACTTGGCGGTGATCTGAGCCAGAGCCAAGTCGGAACTGCGCAGCTTGGCTCCCAGTGAATTGACCCGGACGAAGATTTCCGTGACCTCATCGTAGGAAAGCGTGCGTTCCAGCACGTCCATCCGATAAACGTACTTACGGATGCCACGTAGCCGGGCCAAGCGCTGGCTGTACTTCTCGTACCGCGGATCGTCAAAACCACTGATACCGGCACGTTTGAGGAAAGGCGCATCGTTGTCGGTCTTGAACACTTCCGACACTTTCACCCAATGCGGCAACTGCTCCAGCTTCCTCGTGGCCACCACGAAAGTCATCTTGTTGAAGCGCTTGAGCAGTTCGTCCTCGGTCGAGTCCGTCTCATCGCCAATCAGTTCGCTATCGTCGTCGGCATCGTCCTCGTCGCCGCCGTTCTCTTCCACTTCGGTCACGACCGCCAACTGGTCGGGATGCTCCAAGTTGAACAGCAAGTCGATAGGCCGACGACGGCCGCGCACCGATACTGGCTCGCCGCGAATAACGGCAGAGAGCGATGTCAGACGCTGCTGACCATCAAGCAGAAGCCGCGTGCTCTGGTAAGGATTCGTGCTCTGGCTGACCGCGAAATCCTGCAGCGGCACAGCTTCATCCGTTTCCCAAAGCAGGATTGCGCCCGATGGGTAGCCGCGATACAGCGAATCCAGCAGATCGCGCACTCGCGTGGAGCGCCACACATACTGGCGCTGCATCTCTGGCAAGCGCAGTTCGCCCCGCTCGATCATTGATACCAGTTCTTCAACGCTTGCTTCGGCCTTGGCCATGTTTTTCCTTCGATCAGGCACCGAGCAGGAAGCGCTCGCGGTGCCACTGTAAATAATGCCGGTGCTCGCTGGCCAGCCAGCGCAACGTCATTCCCGAATGAATGCCAAGCCCAGGCAGATCGCTTTGGGACAGGCGGGTGCTGGTCAGCAGATGCCCGGTATCGTCGAAGCTGATCAGAAAGCGATCGAACAGCGCATCGAGATTGGCCACCAACAGAAAGCCGTTGAAGGCATCCAGCCGCTCGGCATCGTCGGCACATTCAGCCCAGGGTTTGGCATGGCTGGCACGCAGCGCTTCAGTCACAGCGACTCCGGTCACTGCGCAGGCACCACCCCAGTAGGTCAGCAAGGCATCGCGGTAACGCGCCTGCCCCACGCGCTGACGCACCAGGCGTTCGACTTCCGTGCCCCTGACTTCGGCAGATATCGTCTCGACAGCTTGCGCCACGGCCGTGTGGTAGTCGCGCACTGCCTGATTCGGCAAGGCCTGCGACAGACTGGCCGTGCGGCGCAGGAGAGCCGCCAAATCGGGCAGGGTCAGCACACAAAACACGTCATCAGCTCCGGCCCGCGGTTGGAAACTGCGCAACAGTTCCGGCAGCAGCGCGGGCGTAGCCGGTTGAAGGCGCAAGCCGAAGCCATCGGCCGATGCCGTCACTACCGCCTGGCTGCGATGGCGGGCCGAAGCCAGTATCACCGCATCGCCAGCCGACGACAGCACATGCTCGAAGCCGTTGTCGTGGCCGGTTTTTTCGATGAGGGCGCGTTGCAGCGGGTTCATTCAACCAACTCTCGGCCCAGTCTTCGGAAACTCATTCCTGTCTCACCTTTTACAAATCTCTTTTTAAGAGACGATCGGCAGCTGGCGAACCGCGAAGCTGCAAAGCAAGCCAAGGTGCTTGTGCATACTCTTTCGGAGGCGGGGTAGTAGTCGTCACGATGTACTGAAACAAGGTGGCCGATCCAAATCCTTCCAGTTCATGCACAAGATGAAATAGACCGTGGTACAAAGCGAGCCCAAGGTCGGCTTCACGTGGGCTGTCATGGATCAGGAAAGCCGGAAGCCTCGTGTCACCATCAATACTCATGCACAGGGTCGCGAGATCGAAAGCCACGACTTTCAGCGAATCGATCGCAGATGTCGAACGATCACCACCCATCTGGACAACCAGACTCAGCCCGTTTCCGGTCAATCGGATTTCGCCACTGGCTTCAGGTCCGACCAAGCGTCGGATGATCGGGTCGAACTTCTGGGCAAGCTTCGAGAAAACCGTCGCGTTCTGGTTTTGCAGCGCCGCGATCCGCTCCCGCACTTGCTCTATCTCGGTTTGATGCCTATCCAGGCGGGCTTCGGTAGTTTGCTGCTGTTCGAACAGCGAGGCCAGGCGCTCGACATCGTCCACGGCCTTGCGTGCGGCATACCACGCCCCATCGCGCTGTTCGCGAAGCTTCAGCAGGTTCTGGTAATGCTCTTCCCTGCGCGTTGCATCCTGTTTCGCCAACGCCAGCTCAGGTCGCAACTGCTTCAGTAGCGATTGGGCTGATTCCAGACGCTCCTGTTCATCCTTGAGCGTTTTTCTGCCGTTCTCCAACCTAGCCTTGCAAGCCTCCAGATCTGGAACCTTGTGTGACAACCCACATTGACTCGCCAGCACGCGGTCAATGGGCACCTCGCAGATGGGACAAGGATAGTTTTCTGCTTCCTTGAGCGAGTAGGCCAATGTTGGATATTCGCCCTTGATCGCGGATATCGCCCGCTCGATGGCTGGTATCACAGCCTCTTGCCTTCCGATATCAGCCTGGATTCTTGCCACCTCCGCTTGGGCCTTTTCGTGCGCCTTCCGCACGGAGTCTATATCCAGAGTCGCGCCCGCCCCGCTGGACTGGGTTTCCGCTGCCAACCGCTCCTGCGCCGCCCGGCGCAGGATTTCGACGCCCAGATCCCCCTGCGCAAGCTCATCGTCCGCAACGCCAAGCACTTCCAAAAGCTGCTTTCTCAGCTTGCGGATTTCCCAGGCACGATGGCCTATTTCCTGCTCCTGGCTGCGGCTCGACTCGCTCATCGCGGCGATGTCGACGCGGAGCGTCTGTTCGGAGGGATCGATGGCGTTCAACAGGGCTCGCAGTGCCTCCAGCCTCTCGGTTCGATTCAACCCCCGCGCCGGCGACTCAGAGTCGGATAGTGAGGACCGCCATTCAAGAACATGGTCGAATCTGCATTCCTGGTCCCTGCTCAACAGCGCCAGCGCAATCTGCCAGGCCTGATGCCCTTGTTTCTTGCCAGCGATCAGATCTCTGACGCCTGGTGTCAGCAGATTCTCTTCGATGGCGTTGAGCAACGGAGACAGGCCGGTGGCCGGCATTTCGCTGAGAACAAGCTCATCGAGATTGCCATCCAGTACCGCGAAATGCCGCCGCCGGATACCCAAGGGTCGAAGGACGGCCCAACAGGCACCATCCAGCACGACTTCCATGCCAACCCATCCGTTGGGAAACGCCGAACCGATTCCGTCGCGCTGATCTTCGGGAGCAAACTTGTCCTCGCCCAGGCAATAGCGCAGCAGCCTGCAGAACAAAGTCTTGCCTCCGCCATGACCGATGCCATTGTCGTCCGGCGTCCAGACGATGTTCAGGCCTGGACGTAATGGAACATCCCGCAAGGGCGGCTCTCCAGGTTTCTCCCATATCACCAGCCGCCTCACCCATAAACGTGGCTCATGCATCTGTGCCGGCGGAGTAAGGCATAGCTGTTGCTGGAACATGTCAGGCTGCGGCTTCAATCCATCCCCCTATCTCGTCAGGCAATTCGCGAATGACACGATCGAAGTCTTGCCCTCGCGCTTGCAGGAAAACAAGAATCATCTGGGCACGTCCTTCGGCCCATTCGGCAGCAGGCACATCCAGTTCGGCACCTTTGGCCCAAGTCCCCGCTCCAAGATCTTCAATCAGGTAGCCACTGCTTCGCAGGAAGCGCACAGCCCCGCCCCAAGCCTGATTTGCACGCGGGATGAAGCTCAACACCGCCCCGGGGAGCGGCCTGGCTTCTTCGCCTACCAGGCGTTGCCAATCCAGAGCATCCTGCGCATCCAGCAAAGGCGTCATCAGCCTGGGCTCAAGCGCCAAGACGGCGGCGAGACGTACATGGCGCACTGGCCATGGGGCCTTCGCAGCCTTGAGCAAGGCGGCCAGGGCCACCCCCGTCTCCGCACCTTCATTCTGTTGTGGTCGTGCCCAGATTCCATCAGGCAGGGACGCTCGGTCGACGACCTGCCGAGCCGTGGCTTCAGCCTGAACAGGCAATGCGTCTTCTACCTGGAAACCTCGCTTGAAAGCTTCCAACACCAGATGCTGGGTGCGGTACTGCACGTGATCGCGACGGGTTTCGCCATCGACACTGGCCAATCGAAGGGGCGTGACTGACGTCTCTCTGTACGCCCCGAAATCCCGCAGTTCATTGTTTCGGAGCACGCGGAAGGTTTCGCTGGGGTAGTCGGCCCCCATTACGTCGGCGGGGTCGAGGATATAGCGCAGTTCTTCCTCGGTGAGGCCGTAGAGTTTGGCGTAGTAGGCGTCGAGTTCGGCACGCAGGGTGGCGCGGCGGTCGGGGTTGAAGGCAAAGGGCGGGTCTTCGTAGCCCAACTCCCTGGCCCACGCGACGAGGTCGTGGGCGGTGTAGGTCAGTTCCAGTACGCGCGGGACGATGAAGTCAAGGTCGGCCTCGGTGTAGCGTTCGGGTGCCAGGATAGGGAACTGCTTCAAATAGCCATACGTCAAGTGCGTGCCGCCCACTTTCACGCGAGCGCAGTAATCAAGCACCAGTGAGCACAGATTGCCCAACAAGCAAGCCGTCAGGCGAGCATTCACCGTCGTGGTAAATAGGGGCATGGTGTGCCCCACTGCGACCAATGGCACCACCGACGCAATCACCGTCCGCTCGTTAGTCGCATTGGTGATGTCCCGCCACCCCATCAGCCACTGCGGGCAAGTGATCTGCAACCAGCGTTCGGCCAAAGCCAGCACAGCGGGTTCGTCCGCCAAGGACACCTCTGGTGCAGGCAGATGGCCGTAGTCGGCGGCAAGCGCCAGCACGGCACGTTCGGCGCCGGGGTCGGTGGCGTACCAAGCCGTAGCGTTGCGGGCGCCGGTCGTGTAGGGCTGCACCTTGGCCTCGCCTTCGGCGGGCAGGTATTCGTCATTCAGAGGTTGCAGACTCTCTGGGCTGTTGCCCACGAGGCCCAACGATGTGGGCGCGATGGTTTGCGCATAAGGGTGGCGGGCGACAAAGGCTTTCCAAGCGGGGTACGCGCCCATGCCCGGATTGGCGCGGCGCTTTTTCGCTAGGTACCAGCCGAACAGCAACTGGGTTACGCCGAGCGAGGTCGCCTGTGTGTTGCCATCCTTGAGGGCTTTCCTCAGTCCTTCGGGCAAACGGGCAACGCGCAGCCAGACTTCGCGGGCTTGCACCCAGTAGCGCGGGGTGGCGGTGAATTCAGGGTCGGCCCTTTCGGCCAGCGTGACATCGCGGCTGTTGCCGTCTGCCGCGTAGGTGGCCCAGCGGTGGTCGAACTGGTGGATGAGCTTGGCTTCGTACAACGGCAAGTAGTCGAGTGCAGGCTCGTCCTTGAACAGGTGGCTTGCGCCGGTCATGTTGAACAGACCCTGCGAGAAAGTAATACCCCACGGGTTCTGCGCGGCTTCCACCACCTTGGCCTGCTTACCTTCCCCTTCGACCACGACATCGCGCATCAGCACTGGGGCGGCTCGGTAGAGCTTCTTGGTCAGTTCCGCGTCGCGCTCACTTCGGAAGACCGGGCAGGTGAGCGTATTGGGGTTGATAAGGCGGAATTCGTCAGGCGTGAGGGTGAAGCGACGGCGCGGGTCATGTATCTGAACAGGCTGGCGAGCAAAGAACACGAAGCTCGCGCTGTCAGCTTGGCCAAGCGTGACCATGCAGAACTTAAAGGCATGGTGAACGGAAGGAAAGACAAACTCCTCGTTCTCAAAAGAACAAAGTTCCGCCAATCTCTTACTTTGGACCAAATGGCTGAAATACGCCTTGGTGCTGTCGTCAGTAGCAATGCCGGTAGGCACGATGAAGCCGGCGCGACCACTGTCGGCATGGATTTGTAGAATAGTTTCGGCAAACAAGGGATAGGTGTTGAGCTTGCCAACAGCCGTCAGCGGAAAGCGTCCCGATTCCCGGTAGAAGTTGTTGGCGGCCGCAATCCGTTGGCTTTCCTTGACAAACTCATCCCACAGACGCGGATCGGTTTCAGGCAGTGCAGCAATGGCTTGTTTGCGCGCATCGCCCGCCAGTTCCGCGATGCGCTGGGCACGCGTGGCGAAGAACTCCTCTTCGCCCATCTGCGACACCTCCCACGGCGGATTGCCCAGCACGCAATCGAAGCCGCCTTGCGCAAACACCTGCGGGAAGGCCAGCGGCCAGTGGAACACGCGGGCGTGCTTGCAGGCGGCGCGCGCGGCGGCGATGGGGGCGGCGTGCTCGGTCTGGGCGCGTTGCGGGTCGGTCAGCAGCGCATGCAAGGTGATGCTGGTGGGCACGGTGTCGGCGGTGTCCTGCACCTTGGGCAGCAGGTAGGCACCCACCAACGCATCGGCCGTGTAGGCCAGCGAGCTGTTAGCGGAGTCCTCCAGAAAGTGGCGCCAGGCGTGTTCCTTGGCGGCCACCTGCTCGGGGGTATCGGCGGGCAGGGTTTCGATGGCACGTAAGGCTTCGAGGCCGCTTCGGTTGTCCACGCCCAGCAGCATCTGGCGGCCTTGCAGATCCTTGGCGATCTGCTTGAGGCCGGAGGCGTTGGCTTTGGCCAGCTCCTTGCAGACGTCCTTGTCATCGCCGCTCAAGGGTTTGAAGGCATCCTTGGCGATGCCTTGTTCCAGCGCGTTCAGGTCGGTCAGGCCCAACAGAGCGTCGCCCACTTGCAGGTGGTGGTCGAGAAAGCCCAGTGGGCGGCCTTCTTCGTAGCCTTCCAGCCACAAGGCCATGCGCGCCAGTTCGATGGCCATGGGGTTGCGGTCCACGCCGTAGATGCAGCGGGCCACCACTTCGCGCAGGGCGTGGCGGTAGTCCTGCGGCTGGATGGCGCCTTCCTGCCCGCCTTCTAGGCTGCGCAACTGGGCGAGCTTTTCCGCCAAACGGCGGGCGGCGGCTAGCAGGAAGTGGCCACTGCCGCAGGCCGGGTCGATGACGCGGATGGCCAGCAGTGCCTCGGTGGGATTGGCCGGGTGGGCGGCCAGGCGTTGTTCGATGACGGGATCAAGCGCGCTCTTGATCAGCTCCTGCACTAGGCTATCGGGGGTGTAGTAGCTGCCGGTGAGCTTGCGGGCGTTGCCAGCTGTGCTGCCTTCCTCGGTACGGCCGACAAAGCCGAACGTGCGCGCGGGCAGGTCGATGGCTGGCACCAACTCCAGCAAGCTTTCATAGACGCTGCCCAGTTCCTCCGGGCCCATATTGCGGTAGTCCACTGGGGTGAGGCTGCTGCCTTTGCCCTGCGCGACCACCGCCCAGCGCAGGTGTTGCAAGGCGGCGAGGAGGTGGGCGTTGTCCAGACTGGCAGCGTCCAGGTCTGGGCATTGCTTGGGGGCGAACAGACCACCCAATGCGGGCAAGGCCAGCCGTGGCTCGCCTTGTGCCAGGCTGCGGAAGACGATGCGAATGGCCTGCCATTGGTCGTCGTGCCAGGTGCGGGCACGGCGCTTGAGGCACAGCTCGCGCAGGCGGGCCAGGGCGTAGCCTTCGGCATAGGCGCGGCGGGCGGCCAGTGCTTCGACGCTGTCGTCCTGCAAGTGCAGCACGCTGCGCTCTTCCACGGTGAATACGAAGATGAGCCGGTAGATCAGGCGCAGCAGCTGTTGGAAATAGTCATCCTTGCTGAGCGTACCGTCGTTCAGGGCGGCACGCAGGGCATGGTTGGCGGGGTGTTGCAGGAAGCCTGCGCCGAAGGTCAGCAGGGCCTGCTCGACGCCGTTGCGTAGGCCATCGCGCACCCGAGTGCCTTCCTGCTGGCCTTCGCTGCGCCATTGTTCCCAGATGCACGCCGTAGCGCCCTGGCCGGGGCGGGATGCGCGGCTGGCGTGCAGTAGACGCCAGACGTTGGCGAATTCGGCATAACGCTGGCCACCAAGCAGGTCGGCCAGATCGACTTCGAGAAAGCTGGGGCGGCTGAGCGAGGCAGCGTCGCGCAGCAGCCGCAGCTGTCTGCCGTTGCTGACGATGCCCCATTGCAGCGGTTCGCTGGCGTTGAGCAATTCCTGCATGGCCTGGAACGGGGCTTTCTTTCGGTTACCGCCGCCCTGCACGGCAAATCGCGCGTCGGCCTCGTCCAGGCCCAGGGTGTGTGGTGCCACCAGGACGGGCAAGGTACTTGCCATGAGGCTCACCGGGTAGCGCAGTTCGCCTACCTGCTGCCCCTGCGCGACTTGCAGGGTGGTATAGCCGAAGGCGTCGCGTAGCAGTTCTTGGACGAAGGCGGTGGTGAGCTGCGCGGCATCGACGTCGGCGCGTTCCATCTGCGCGGCGAAGTGCTGCCATTGGGCGCAGGCGATCTGGAAAGCGCGGCTGTATTCGTCCTTGAGCTTGACGCCCTTGGGGGTACCGTAGTCGGCCTCGCTCTGGGCGCTGGCGCGGCCCTGAGCGGCTTTTT
>Ga0255336_101778_pt1 | contig 13409 bp, 8 predicted proteins | sample MeOH1_35cm_T3_17_FD_189102 | JGI IMG/M metagenome (GOLD analysis project Ga0255336, IMG submission 189102) | Sandy soil microbial communities from University of British Columbia, Vancouver, Canada - MeOH1_35cm_T3_179 | ecosystem: Engineered > Artificial ecosystem > Sand microcosm > Unclassified ...
CAACAACGCGCTCCAGACCGACGGCATCGCCGATACCTGCATCGGCTCTGATGGCGACACCTACGGCACCGGACAGTCCAGCCACCATATCTGGGTGCTGAACAACATCATCCATCATTGCAACCTGTCAGGGGCCGCCTTCAGCAACAAGGAGTGGTATTACATCGTCCACAATACTACCTATCACAATGCTTGGACCTCGGGATATCAGGGCTCCGGCATCGGCTTCGTCGTCGTCCAGTGCATCGAGAGCGGCAACGCCGCCTGTGCCTCGGGCAACAGCTATGCCGGGGGGACGGGAACTTACGTCCCGTCGGACAACGACACCGCATCCTTCGCGCCGAATGCCGGCATTTATACGCCGTTCCACAATGTTGTGGCGTGGAACAATGTCTACGACAACCGGATCGCGCCGAACAATCCGGTCGGCTGCGGCAATCACAGCGACGGCAACGGCATCATCATGGACACCTTCACCGCCGAAGGTAACGCCGCGATCGTCTACCCTTACCGTACCCTTGTCCTGGGCAACACCTCCTACGGCAATGGCGGCCGCGGCATCCATGTGTTCCGCGCGTCCAACGTCACCGTCGCCGGCAACACCGTCTACGGCAACGGCACCGACGGCTGCATACCGGCCATCGCCCTCGGCGATCTCAGCATGCAGGGCGGCTCCAACAATGTCTGGATCAATAATGTCGCCCAGGCCGTGATGACTCCCCACAACGCCGAGGCATGCGCCTATTGCGGCGGCGCCAACGCCCCGCTCGTCGCCGGCAATGGCGGCGGCATCGTCGATACCGACAACACCTATCTGAACAATATTACCTATGGCGGCATCGGCGTGCGCCTGTTCGATCGGGACGTCGCTTCGTTCTCGACCGCCCGGAACAAGAACGAAGATCCTAAGCTGAAGAGCCCGGCGTCGCATAATTTCGCTCTCCAGCCGGAGAGCCCGGCGATCGGCTACAATCATTCGGAAAGCGCCCTATCCGTCGCCGCCGACGCCGGCGCGTGCTCAAGCGCCTTGGCCATCTGCCCAGCACCCGGAGGGCAATAGCGGGAGCGGATAAGCGTCCGGACCGACGACCTTGCGGCCGGCTATGTCGAGGCGTTCGTCACAGATCGACCGTGGCGGCCTGGGGTATCGTCGGAACCGCTCGCTCCTTCACCCACCGCCCCTTCAAGGCTGGGCTCTCCACGAAATTCCACATCAAGGCGGAGAGGCCGAAAATAATAGCGCTCGCCAAAAGAAACAGGAGTACCGGGTGACTCTCGAGAGTGCCGAGCGACCGAAGAGCCTGCAGGACCGGAAAGTGGATGACGTAGACGCCATACGACCAATCGCCGAACACCATCCACCGCCCCAATTTCGGCCCCACCAAACAGAAGGAAAGAACAAGGGCGGCGAGAAACGCCGGATATATGAACGACACCCCCGAATAGAACAGGCCCAGGGATACCAGCACCGCCCCCCCCAACACCATCCAAAGGGAGCCTTTCACATCGCCAAGGCCGATACGGCCTCGCCACCACGCGGCAATGAGCGCGCCTGAGACAAAGTAACAGAGCTGCCCCGGCAATTGCGACGCCAGCACGCCGTACATATGAGACCCGGTTCTATTCTCCAGAGCGATGAAATAGGAATGATAAAGGATGGAAAGGACGTAAAGACCGAAAAACAACCTGATGAAGCCGATGCGTCGACCGAAGCGGACGAGAAACGGCAGCAGGATATAGAACGTCACCTCAATCTTCAGCGTCCATAGCGGCCCATTGACCTGATGAATGGGCAAATTGTCGAAGACACCGGGTAAGGTAGGGTGCATAAAATTCAAAAACAACAAATTCCAAAATACGTACTTCGCAAGATCGAGCGACAGGTATTGGCGCAGATCGAGATTGGAAAGCCAGAATCCGAATAGAGCGGAGAGCAATATGACAGTCACATAGGCCGGGACAATACGGCGGATACGCTTTTCGGAATAAGACATCACGTTATCGGAGCGATCAAAGCTCTGAAACATCAGAAAGCCGCTGATGACAAAGAAGGCCTCGACGCACCTGTTGCTGTCATCGCCGATCAGAAACCGGATGAGGCCCGACGGCAGCGGCCCATCCGGAAAAATCCACGAGTAATGACCCAAAAACACAAATGATGCCAAACAAAGTCGTGCAATATCGAAATTATTCTCCGCCAGCCGTGTCGAATTGGCCGGCTGGTGCTGTCTTGTCGAACTTGCATTGACCTCAATCACATGTTGCATAAGCATAAAACTCTAGATGAAAGATTACTTTTGTGCCGATCAACAAGGATGCCAGTAGCGATACAATCTATTTACATAGATTACCATTAATCCGCGCAAGCCGCAAGAACAAAGCCCGGCACGGCCGACAGCCCTACCGCCTGACAGCGACGACCAAATTGAAACAGCGGGCCGGGGATTTGCCAAGATTGTCGGCTATCCGGGCCCTTTCCTCTCCAAATAAGCATCGAATTCAACTGGTAGTCGAATTTCCATGACGGTTTTGAGCTCCCAACTGGTCGATGGCCGATCTTTTGGGTCGCTCCGACCGGCCGTCCCGGCTTTGGACGCATTTCCATTGCACTTTGGTCGAAGTGTGATAGGTTTCCCCTGGGACGATTGAAGCTCATGCATCCATCGGGCGGCCATAGATGAGAAGATCATTTTCACCCGCGAGCATTACGAGTCCTTTGATTCTCTTTCAGAACGAAAAATTTATACTATTCGGCAGCGAAAATTGAGCATGGTCGCAGATTATTTCGGAACGCACGACAACGAGGCTTGATTGCGCCGCCGGCTCTCATCAGGGAGCGCGCGGAACGAACGTTTTTGGCGATTGATATGGGCAATTACATGGCGTCGACATCAATTCACGCGACGGGCCAGCCGGCTTCAGTTCCCCCCGCGAGCGAGAGATATATCGGCGAATTGGACGGCGTTCGCGCTGTCGCCGTGGGCATCGTCGTCTGCGCTCATTACCATCTTATTCCTTATATACCCGGTGGATTTGGCGTCACGCTTTTCTTTTTCTTGAGCGGATATCTGATCACCACGCTGTTCTACGCGGAATACAAATCAACTCACGACGTGAGCATCCCGCGGTTCTATCTGCGTCGCTGGCTTCGCTTAACACCCCCCCTGATCATCTCGATAGTCCTGGGAAATATATTCTATCACCAGACTCGATATTCCGTCGGAAGCGATCCCGTCCCCATCGGAACGACTCTGGCAGCTTTGTTCTATTATATGAATTACTACGCTCTGTTTTTCGACCTCGACCCCGACAAGATGACGCCTTTCGGCATCAACTGGTCATTGGCGATCGAGGAACATTTCTATCTGATCTGGCCCCTCATCATTCGCAAGAATATCCGGAAATCGGACTCCCTTTTCCTCATTGTCTTGGGCCTTTGTCTGACTGTACTCCTATGGCGCATGATCGCCCGGTTCGATCTTCATTTATCGGTCGCTTACACCTATTTGGCGACCGACTGCCGCATCGACTCGATCTTGTATGGCGCTCTACTTCGGATTCTGTTTGAAACGCGCTGGGCCGGCGCCGCTGTGCGTGTTCTAAGCTCTCGCACGTGCCAGATATCGGCGATCCTGGTGCTTTTCGCCTCTTTCATCATTCGAGACGACGATTTCCGCGAGACCATCCGGTATTCGCTTCACGGACTGGTGCTGATGCCGCTCTTCACGTTGGTCCTTGTCGGTGATCCGAAGAGCCTGCTGAGAAGGGCGCTTTCAAACGCACCGATGGTATTGATCGGACGACTGAGCTATTCCATCTACCTGTTCCATCTGATGGCGCGAACGCCCGCGGAAGCCTATTTTGGAACCCCCTTCGGCATCGGGCCGACGCTCTTCGGTCTCGCTCTCACCGGCGCCCTCGCTTACACGATATTCATCTTGGTGGAACGCCCCCTTGCCCGGCTTCGCCATCGCTTCAGGAGCGAGAGCCCTTCCGAACGGCGGGCAGGACCGATAGCCACGCCGATGGAAGCGTCGATCGGCAGGCTGCCCGAGGGGTCGACAGACTGAACGGCGGGGCCCGAATCCCGACGCGTGTCCCGCAGCGGGGGCTGGCTCCGTTCGCAAGGCGGCGTCGGGTTGCCGTCCATCCACGCCTCACGGATGCGATCAGTGCAAGTTGAACTTCCGGCGCCGCTCAGAGATCTATTTCGTCAACGCAACCACCCGCTCTTAGAGGCCGATTCGAAATTAGCGAATAAAGAAAGGATTTACGGCACCGCCGATTGACAATCGGCCAGTCTTGTTACTATAAACTAGGGGTGTAAAAATTTGAACGAATGACATTTCCATAGGAAGCTTTGCTGGAGCACGATGATGGTACTCGTGGATCATGATGGAGCGGGCGAGTTTTTACACCGCGTGCCACAGTCGGGTGTCGCGGAGCGAATTTCCGACCTTGCGGCAGAGTTGAACAGCAAGCGCATCGGCGACTGGGCTTGGGATCACTATAAGGATACGGTCAAGGGTCTCATCGATATACTGGATGCGAAGCAGGTGATGGAGATCGGCGGCGGGCGCTGGCCGCTGCTGACGAACGACGAAATACAGGCTGCAGGCATAAATTACATCGTCAACGACATCTCCGAAAAGGAGTTGTCCCTTGCCCCCAGTGATGTTCAAAAGGCTTGCTTCAATATATCCGACAGCAATATTGACAAATATCAGGATTTGTTTGGCAAAGTCGATGTCATGTTCTCGAAGATGGTCTTCGAGCACGTGAACGACGTGCATCAAGGCTATCGAAACATTTATAAATTGCTCTCTCCGAACGGGGTTTGTCTTAATTTTCATCCCGTCCTCTACTCGCCGGCCTTCATCGTCAATTGGCTTCTTCCCGAAGCCGTGTCCGGGACGCTGTTGCGGATGGTTTTCCCCAACCGTAACGACCAGGAAGTTCCCAAGCATCCGGCCAAATATGATCATTGTGTGATCGACCGACGTGAGCAGGATGCGCTCCAAGCGATCGGCTTCCGCAAGGTCTGGCAGATTCCCTTCTGGTATCATCACTATTTCGACAAGATCCCCGGCCTCTATCATCTGGACCTTGCGCTGGCGAAGATGTCCGACCGCAAGAACTGGACCAAGCTGGCCAGCTACTCCTTTACCCTCGTCATGAAGTAGCTGGAGCTGGATCGGATTGGGTGGAATCGCGCAGCGATCCACCCAATCGAACCCGTCTCTATTCAAATAGGCATGCGTCTATCAGGCCGCCGTCGGCAGACGATCCATGCCGGCGCGGCCGGTCGTTACCGATCCCGCATGAACCCCGCGGCGATATCGTAAAATTTCTTGATGCGATCCGGCAGGACAAATTGCTGCGCCCGCGCAAATGCGCCGCTCGACAGTTTTTCCAGCCTTTCCGTCGATCCGAGCAATCGAGCCATCTCTTCCGCCATCGCGGCAGCGACTTGCGGCGTCGTCCGCCCTGCCGTGGCGACCACGATGCCGGCCTCCGGCGTCACCATGTCGCCCGGTCCGCCCAGGTCGAGGCAAACGACCGGCATACCCCGCGACAATGCCTCGAGCACGACGAAACCGCCGCTGTCGTGCAGGCTCGGGAACAGGAAGAGGTGATGGCTGTCGTAAAGCTTGAACAACTCATCTTGAGGTAAGCGGAGAGCGAACTCGACATTGCGCTGAAGATCGTACCGTTTCACATCCGCGTCGAGCCTGTACCGCTCCGGTCCATCCCCGACAATGGTGAAGTGCGCGTCCTTCTCCTGTTTCACGATTTCGGCGAAGGCCTGCAGGGCGATATGCACCCCCTTCCAGTAAAGCAGGCGCCCGGCATAGAGCAGCCTGGGCGGCCCGTTCCAGTCGCGCGGCGGGCAGGTCGCGGGCAATGCGGGAAGTGCCAGCTGGGTGAAGACGATTGTCTTGGCGCGGAGCGCGCCGTGGAAGAGCTTCTGCGTATCCGCCGTGCTGGTGAAGATGACGGCGGCATCGACCAGGCCCGGGCGCGTGACCGGACTCATCGTGACCATGGAACTGCTGAGATCCCTTATTCTTTCGAGCAATCGGCCGCGAAACCCCAGATCGTCCCGCAGCGAAGCGGGAGACGTCTCGCCGCCGCCGACAGGTCCGATGATCAAGGGAGCCCCGAGCCCTCCCAGGAATGTCGGTGCCCGAATGCCGGCCCAGGTAAGATGATGGATCGCGTCGAACCCGACCTGCTGGTGCAGCGCGCGGGCATGATGCACGGCCGCGCGCTGCCAAAGGAAATTATAGGTTCTCTCCCATTTGGGTTCGATCGCCTGCTGGAGCGGCCACCCGCCGACTTCGGGGAAGGACCAGCGAATGCCTTCGAGGTCCGGCGCGCTGCGACAGGCATTCTCGATCGAATCGCGATGCGCTGGCGAAGCGAGCGCCCAGACCTCATGCCCCAGCCTGTGCGCCTCGGTCGTCCAGTTCCAGCCCACCCCATGATCCGACCCTCGGTTCGGCGCGCATGCGTAAGCAGAGATAAGCAGCTTCATCGAATATCCCTTGCTTTGTCTCGAAGGTTCGGCCGGAACGAGCCTATATCGCTGCCGCGCGGCGTGCGGACGCCGCCGCTCGCGATATTCTCATGATGGCTCTGGCTTCCCGTCGCAGAACGCCGCCGATTACAGGCGCAGCTTGAGCCCGAGCTGGACGATCTCCTGATCGAACCCGTTGATCGGCTGATTGGAGGTCTGGTGAAGCCATTCCGCCGAGAGGTTCACATCGACATATCGATTGAGCGTCCAGACAGCGCCTGCCTTCAGATCATACTGGCTATCGTCCAGATTAGACCCCTGATAATCGCTGTTGATGTAGGTGACGGTTCCGTTCAGGTGCACATCCTCGATCAGCTTCTGGTCCACATTGAGCGACACCTGCGTATCCCAAAATCCGGAACTGCCGACGACGATCGTATCGGAGATCTGCCTGGAGAGCGTGAGCTTCAACTCCGTGGACTCCGTGGGGTCCCACCGCAGAGAGCCACCGAAATAGGCCCCCTCAACCGTGCTGAGGCGTGGATCATCATAGTACTGGCCCTCGTACCCCGCATAGAACGTGCCAGTTATCAGAGCGCTTACCTTGACATCGATCCCGACGGACGCGGCATAGCCGGAAGAATCCCGTCTCAGCCGTTCCGGAGAGGCATCGAACGTCGCCTGATATTGGTGGCGGTCTCCGGAAATCTGGAAATACGCCTGGTAGCCGTCGAGAAACTCGTACCCGATCCTGGGCGTCACCGTATATTCGGTCCGATTGCGGTCACTGTTGATCGCCAGGCCGCCATTGGTCGTCGGCGTGTTCGTGAACTCGTAGGCGACGATCCCGCCGTCCAGCTCGAGCTTGATCAGGCCGGGCGAATAGACATAGCGGAGGTCGCCGGTCTCGACGATGAATTGTGTCGGTTCCTTCGCGGCCGTTCCGCCGGCGAGCAGGACACTCTGAAGCTGATCCGGCGAGGAACGCTCTTCATGCAGGCTCTGGAAGCCCGCATCGACATCGAGATATTGGCCGTAGGAAATATCCAACCGGCCTTCGGCATTGACCAGAATATCCCCGGAATTCTCACTCGTAAACTTGCTGTATTGCGCCAGATCTCCCTCGGCATGCAGGGCAAATGCGTTGACGTTCCAGTCCGATATGAGATCGAAGGCTGGGCGGGCAATGGTGATGAAGTCGGAATGCACGTCGGAATGCGTGCTGAAGACATTGTTCTCGAACTCTTCCCCGAGCTGGAGCGACGGGAGAAAGAGGAAGCTGCCGAGTCGCATGCCGACCCCCGCCTCCTCCTGACGGGCGGAAGGCCCGATCAAATCCGGAACCGGCTGAGGTTGAGCGACCTGGGCACGCGCAGCGGCACCGAGAAGCTGTAGCAGCAGTGCAGACGTACCGGCGGCAGTCAGACGACATGCCGAGAAATTCCGTGGCGCCCCTCGCATTCCTCTCCCCCTGCTCGTCAAGTTTCTATTATAGCGCGACCGCACCCCCGATCGTGTGGCCGCGCGCCCCCAAAGTCCACCGCTTCGGCCGTACCTGCCAAGATAACTCGCCCTCGGCCGCAATATGCGTGGTGCGGCAGCGCGGATGCGACGTCCTCACTGGTTTCTGAGCCGACGGGGGAAGAACCCGGTAAGAGCCTCGATAAGCTGATCCCGGGAAAAACTGTACAAGAAGGCGCCGTACACGACTGCGCCGATCGTGACCAGCACGATCAAGTTGAGGCGCCCGTCGAGCCATACGAGATGCAGGAACGGCAGGCTGACCGTGCCGGCCATGATGATGGCCCCCAGGAGGGACGAAAGCGGCGGCCTCAACACCTTGAGCACGGGCAGATGGCATTGCCGATAAAACACCACCAGGAAGAGCGGCAACAGAATCCATGGCCGAACTGCGAGCGCAAGGCAGGTCGCATTCAACCCGAACGGCGCGACGCCCAGCATGGTTACCAGCACGGTAACGGTCTGCACCGTGGCCATCGTCCTGAACAGCGACGATAGCTTGGCGGCGAGGAGCGCCGCATCGATGCAATAGTAAAACACGAGCGGCAAGCCGCTGAGCATGATCAGCTGCGCCGCGACGGTTCCGGCCTGCCAGCGCTGATCGAGCCAGACACGGAACAGGTCCGGCATGATCACGGCCGTTCCGAGCAGAATGGGAAAGAACAGCACGGCCACATTCTGCGCCATGCTGACGAATCGACGCTGAAACTCCGCGGCTTCCGGCGGCAGGTTGCGCAGCTCGATGCGTCCGATGGCGACGCGCGGGACCAGGGCGGTATTGACGATGATGTCCAAGATGCGGGTGGCCAGCGTGAACAAACCGAGCTCGCTCGGGCCGAGCATGTAGCCGAGGACCAGGCGCGGCAATTGCCCGCCGGCGAAGATCATGGCGCTGGCGACGAATATGTTTATCGCGGCCGAGCGCATTTCGCGAAAATGCTCGACGGACCAACCCAGCCGGAAGCGCTGTTGCACGGACAGCCACGCGATCACGACTTCGGCGAGACGCTGAGCCAGAACCTGCATGGCGAGCGCCCAGACGCCGGCGCCGGCGAGCCCCAATGCGATACCGAACAATCCCCCGATCATCAGGCCGATAATCGAGCGAACAGCCAGCCGCTTATATTGAAGGGAGCGCCGGAGCATCGCGATCGGCACGGCCGACAGCAGCGACAGCGCCGGCAGCGGGATGAGCGACCAGGTGAGGTATTTGAGCTCCTGTTCATGGAAAGCCAGGGCTATCGCCGGCGCCAGCAGGAAGAGGGAGAGACTGACCACGAGTGCCAGGCCCCCCATGGCGAGATTGGCCGTGGCCATGTGAGGCGGATCCAGATTTTCGACTGTTACGAGTGTTTCGACCGCGACCACGCTCAAGACGAACTCGCAGAAGCCGACGAACACCATGACGATCGAAAAGATGCCGTAAGGCCGCGGACCGAGAATGGGCGCCAGAATCCCGAACAGGACAAGCCACAGCACTTGCTGGGTGATCTTCTCGGTCGTCATCCAAGCTACGGGAGAGAAGGCAGGAAGCCGAAATGCCATGAAGAAGCGATATCCTATTGCGCTGGCGCGAGAAAGATTTGCGCGGATGTCGGGCAGCAGCTTAGCAAGCTTGCGCGGTGCGACGTGCATCCAAGTGAGGCCGCACGCATTTCGGGAACCGGCGTGTCATTGCGGCCAGCACGAGGCAGGGGCCGCGTCCCTCGCAATCTGCCGCCGACGCAGCATCGATCGTCCCCTGCGAACTGAAAATCGCGCCGGGTCCCGGCGGCCTTGCCCCGCCTCGGGTCCGGACCCGGCGCTGCCGCTCGGTCGAACCTGGCCCACGGCGCTTACGACTCCGACGCCTCCCGATGCATCGGATAGTGCCGCAATCCCGTCTTCTGCAATAGAACCTGCCAGAGGAAGATGGGCACGCCTCTCGAGTACCGCTTCCACAGACGGCGCGGCTCGGCGGCGAGGCGATAAAGCCATTCGAAACCGCTGCGCTGAATGAAGCGGGGAGCTTGGCGCACCGTGCCGGCATGAAAGTCGAAGGCGGCGCCGACGCCCATCAGCGCGCTGGCGTTGAGCTTGGCGCGATGCGACGACATCCACCGCTCCTGCTTCGGCGTGCTGAGCCCGACCCAGACGATATCGGCGCCGCTCTCATTGATATCGGCGACGATCTTCTCGTCCTCTTCCGGCGTCAGCTCGCGGAACGGCGGCGAAAGCCGGCCCACGACCTTGAGCTCCGGCACGCGTGCCTTCAGGCGGGCCTCGAGCAGGGCCAACGTCTCCGGCTTCGTGCCATAGAAATAGTGCCGCCAGCCGCGCGCGGCACCATGTTCGAGCACGGCGGCCATGAACTCGGCACCGCAGACGCGATCGGCATTGCGATGACCATGCCACCAGAGCAGCCACACCATCGGCATCCCGTCCGGCGTAACCAGGCCCGCGCGGTTATGGATCTGTCGGAGCGGCTCGGCATGCAGGCTCTCGACAACCCCATGCATACCGGTGACGCACACATATTCGCGGCGTCCCTCGGTGATCCAGCGTTCGACCTCGGCGACGGCGAGCGGGATGTTGATCGCGCTGACGCCGACACCGAGGACATTGATCCGCTCGATCGGGCTCGTGCCCGCGGCGGAGAGGGTCATTCGCCGGCCAGGGCCGTCACGCGCTGCGTTCCGGACATCTCGTCGTAGATCCAGCGATAGGTCTGCTCGAGCCCGGCCTGCAGCGTGATGCTCGGCGCCCAGCCGAGACGCGCCTTGATCAGCGTGTTGTCGCTGTTGCGGCCGCGAACGCCCTTGGGCGCGTCGAGCAGATAGTTCCGATGGAGCTTGACGCCGCCGATCCCCTCGACGATGTCGACCAACTGATTGATGGTGACGAGCTCGTCGCTGCCGATATTGAGGGGCTCGCCGACCTCGCTGTGCATCAGCATTTGCGACCCCTTCAGGCAATCGTCGATATACATGAAGCTGCGGGTCTGCTCGCCATCGCCCCAGATCTCGATCTCATGCTTGCCCGACAGCTTCGCGTCGATCACCTTGCGGCAGATCGCGGCCGGCGCCTTTTCGCGGCCGCCGGCATAGGTGCCGTTGGGGCCGTAGACATTGTGATAGCGCGCCACTCGGGTCACGATCCCGAAATCCTCGGTGAAATGGCGGCACATGCGCTCGCTGAAAAGCTTTTCCCAGCCATAGCCGTCCTCGGGCTGGGCCGGATAGGCGTCGGCCTCTCGTAACGCCACGACATCGGCATTGGTCTGCTTCTCGGCGGCGTAGACGCAGGCCGAGGAAGAGTAGAAGAAGCGGCTGACGCCGGCCTCGCGCGCCGCCATCAACATATGGGTGTTGATCAGCACGGTCAGCATGCACTCGGCCTTATGGGTCTCGATGAAGCCCATGCCGCCCATATCGGCGGCGAGATTATAGACCAGGCCGATACCGTCGCAGGCCTCGACGCAGCTCTCGAGCGATCGCAGATCGAGCTGCCGGCTGTCGACATCGTCGAAGCGCTGATACCACTCCTCGAACGGCTTGCAATCGACCGCGCGCAGCTTGCGAAAACCTTGCCGGCGCAGATCGGCGATCAAATGGCCGCCGATAAAGCCACCGGCGCCGGTGACCAGGATCGGCTCATCGCGGGAAATGCCGTGAGCCGGAATCGTGTCTACATTGTGCAGAGTCATGGGAAAAAAACTCCAATGTCGCTAATTTATGCAGATCCAAGCGCCGAGCGCCGATGAATCGGCCCTGGTCTTGATGGGTTTGAGAGCGATTGGTCCACTGGAATCGCCGGTTGAAGTTCGGCGCTAAAAGATCGACTGACGTCCCCGCCGTGCATCGGCCAATGCCCCCATCGTATAAATCGATATACAAACGTCCTTAGGCTTCCCAAAAGCTGTCCCGCCGGATTAAATCCCGGATCCAATTATGATATCATGAGAACTTGCAGAATCTATACAATTACCTATCACCGAAGTCACGTACCGACACGATACCAACGGCTTTCCAAATCGTTAACGAATTCGACGACTCCCAGGGGCCGAAGATTCTTTCCTGGAGAGTATATCTATCAACCTGTACTCCACTGTGACGGCACACACCGACACCGCAGCGGAAATTCGGCGCCGAAAGCAAAGCGGCTTTTGAAGCTTTCTACGGGTCGACCGCCCACACGCTGGCCGAAGCACGCTCAACATCACTTGTGACAGAATTCGCCATTCCAACCCTGATTATAGCACAAAATCAGCGGTTATTGCCACGAAACGGTCGAGACCTTCCCGCCGGAGTTCCATTCTGGGGCGAGCGGCGTCTCGGCCGCGCGGGAAGCGTGCGCCGAAGCATTGCCCCGGCGAGTGGTATCCAGAACGCCTTAAATTCTGATGCCCTCAATTGTCCGACACTTTCCAACAGGCCCTCCGAAGGAGGGATCGGCCTCTTTCCCCGAAACGGCCATGGTTGACCCTTCCACCATTCGGCGGCGATCTGGAGCCGCTACTCGCTGGAATTGGATTGCCGCGCTTCCGTGCATGAAAGATGGAACGAGCCTGTTCGCGGCACGAACCGTGCGGCCCAGCCCTTTTCAACCGCGCGCGCGATTCGCGGATGCTGTGGATAAAATCCATTCACCCCCCGATTTTGCCCTCCAAATGCCCCAGCTTCTCCCTCTTATTTTCCGATCTCGCGTTAAGGATCTTGTGTTACAAGGGCGATGACGACACTACAGTGCATAAAATTGCACTTATTATTGGCACTTTTTATTGCGATAATATGTCGAATTTCTCGACATAAGTAGCCCGATGGCCATGTCATCTGAGCCATAACAGTACGAACGGGCCGGTCGCGTTCAAATTTCAGTAATAATCGAGATGTTAAGGAATAATCTGCGCGTCGCAGGCCGGATTTAGATGGTCTGCGATCGACAGATTAGTGGGAAGCGGGCTGAAACAGCTCGATTCGTGGGGATATGGGGGTTAGCGGCCGGTAAAGGCGCCAAAATCCGTGAAAGAACGAAGTGTCATCGGCCGGCACGGACGGGCTGCACGCGACTCGGGAGAACATGAGGGATGATGACTGTACTCGACTATCTTCGGCATCTGGGAATCCTCGTTCTACTTGGCATTCTGAGTGCCGTCCCTCTGACATCGGCGAGAGCAGCGGAACAGCCCGGGCCGAGCACCGCCCTCTTCGCGGCTCCCTTCTATAGTTGCGTGAACAATTTCTACGTCGCGACGACCGGCAGCGACAGCAATTCCGGCTCCCAGGCGCAGCCTTGGCGGACCATCCAGCATGCCGACAGCGCCTCGCGGACCGGCGGCGACTGCATCAACGTGGCGCCCGGCACCTATCAGACCAATGTGCTGATCAGC
>Ga0255336_101779_pt1 | contig 13389 bp, 11 predicted proteins | sample MeOH1_35cm_T3_17_FD_189102 | JGI IMG/M metagenome (GOLD analysis project Ga0255336, IMG submission 189102) | Sandy soil microbial communities from University of British Columbia, Vancouver, Canada - MeOH1_35cm_T3_179 | ecosystem: Engineered > Artificial ecosystem > Sand microcosm > Unclassified ...
ATCTATTCGGCCAATCTCGCCTTCGGCCGCGCCTATAAGCCGCTCCTCGATGAGCTTGGCCTCACCTATACGCAATACGTGACGATCGTTTCTCTCTGGGAAGAGGACGACATCACGGTCGGCGATCTCGGCGCCAAGCTGTTCCTGGAATCGAACACCCTGACGCCGATCCTGAAGAAGCTGGAAGCTTCGGGCTATCTCGAGCGTCACCGCGATCCGGCGGATGAACGCCAGGTCAGGATCCACCTGACCGAGGCCGGCCGCCGCCTGCGTGAGGAGGCGCTGCATATCAATCTGCTCGCGGCGACCGGCCTTGATCCGGAGGAGTTTTCCAAGATGCAGAAGGGTGTCGTGAAGCTCCGCACCAATCTCCTCAAGGCGACCGAAGAGAAGCGATGATCGGGATAGCGGGCGTATTCCAGGATGATCCGTCTCTAGGCTGGTAGTCCGGCCAGGCGGAGTGCCTCTGACAAAGAGGCGGCGAGCGCGGTGTTGAAGCCGGCGGCGGCGCACACTCTTCCGATGCCGAAGCCCGGCTCGAGCTCAAGCAGGCGGGCCGCACTGGCTTTGGCGGCATCTAGTCGGCCGAGCCTTGCTTGTGTCGCCGCCAATGCCAGATGCGAGAAACTCCAGTTGGGATTGGCCTGGAAGGTCCTGCGTGCCGCCTCCATCGCCGCATCGTAATCGCCGCGCTGGAAATGGCTGAGGGTGATGGCCAAGCATGGCCCATAATACATCGGATCAAAGGGGCTGAGGCGCAGCGCCCGCTCGCCCCACTCGATGGCGCGGTCGGCATTGCCGCCAACGGCCATGACGACACTGCCGAAACAATAGGCAAGGGAGCAGGAGGGGCTGAGCGCCAGGGCCGCATCGAAAGCCCGGTAGGCCGCCTCGTGATCATGCCCGACCATGCCCATCACGAAGCCGCCGAGCGTCAGGGCGATGGCGTCGTCGCGGCCATGGGCGATGGCCAGATGCGCATGGTGGATCGCGCCGACACGGTCCTCCTCGTGCGCGCCCCCGCGCAGGAACAGGATTTCATGGCACCAGGCGGCAAAGCCGTGCGCAGCCGCGTAGTCAGGCTCAAGGCCGAGCGCGCTTTCCAGCAGCGGCAGTGCGATGACGGCGCCGTCCGGCATCGCCGGATAGACATGCGGCACGGCACGCAATAGCAGATCATAGGCGTCGAGATTATCGGGCCGCTTGCGCCTGACGCGTTCGATTTCCGCCTGCAGCAGGCTGGGCTCGATGGCGGCGACGACGCTCATCGTCAATTCATCCTGCAGGGAGAAGACATCGTCGACCGTGCGGTCATAGCGCTCTGCCCAGATATGCCGGCCGCTTTCCGCTTCGACGACCTGGCCGGTCACGCGCACCCGGTTCGCAGCCTTGCGCACGCTGCCTTCGAGAATATAGCGCACGCCGAGTTCCCGCCCGGCCTGCTTCACATCGACGGATCTGCCCTTATAGACGAAGCTCGAATTGCGGGCGATGACGAACAGCCACTTGATGCGCGCCAGGCCGGTGATGATGTCTTCCGCCATGCCGTCGGCGAAATAATCCTGCTCGATGTCGCCGCTCATATTGGCAAAAGGTAAAACGGCGATCGAGGGACGGTCTGGAAGGGCATGCATCGCCTGCTCCGGCTTGCCTGAGGTAACCGACGGCGCATCCCTGCCTGTCTCGATGCGGCCTGTCTCGATGCGATAGACATGGACCGGACGGGCGATGTTCTTCACCTGATATTCGCCGAGATCCGCGAAACCGATGGGAAGCTTCTCGCCTATATGTTCGCGCACCGTGGCGCTCACACAGATCTCGCCGGGTTTCGCCAGCGCCTCGATCCGGGCGGCGACATTGACGCCGTCGCCGAAGATATCGCCCTCGTCGATGATCACGTCGCCGACATTGATGCCGATGCGAAAGCGGATGCACTGGCTCTCATCGAGATTGGCGTTGCGATCCTTCATGCCTTGCTGCATCACCACGGCGCAGCGCACCGCATCGACGATAGACGCGAATTCGATGAGCAACCCGTCGCCCGTCGTCTTGACGATGCGACCCTGGTGCTGGGCGATCAACGGGTCGATCAATTCCTTGCGATGGCTCTTGAGGGCGACAAGCGTCCCCTCCTCATCGGCACCCATGAGGCGCGAATATCCCGCTACATCGGCGGCGACAATGGCTGCAAGCCTCCGCGTAGCACGGGGCTGGTCGCTCATCGGCATTTCTCTCCAGCAAGGCCGGGCTGCGGTTCCGCGCAGCGGCCAACTGGAACTATGCGCTGGCACGGGCAATGCCGCAATGAGATGCGGCGGGATCGTATTACCCTGGGAATCTGGTCTCGCAAGTGAGGGCGCTGCAAGGCGAAGCCTGTTCTGGCGACATCAGAAATAGGCTTTTAGGTTCCGCCGGATGCGTTCCTTCACCGGTTCGTCGGTGATCTCCGGTGCGAAGGTCGCACCCGTCACCGCCTCATAGAGCGCGATATATTTCTGCGTGAAGTCGATCAGCGTCGCCTCGGGGATGGCCGGGATCGGCTCGTGATAGGGATCGCATTGGCTGGCGATCCACAGGCGCAGGAACTCCTTGTCGAGGCTCTCCGGTTCCTGGCCGGTGGCATGGCGCGCTTGATAGCTGCCGGCCTGCCAATAGCGGCTGCTATCGGGGGTCAGGATCTCGTCGGCCAGCGTCAGGCGGCCCTCCGCATCGAGGCCGAATTCGAATTTGGTATCGACTAGGATCAGCCCGCGTGCGGCGGCAAGCTCGCGTCCCTTGGCGAAGAGTGCCAGCGACACCGCGGCCACTTCATCCCACAGCTTCTGGCGCAGATGCCCGCCGGCGACGATCTCGGCCGCCGTGGTCGGGGCGTCATGCTGGCCGGCCGCCGCCTTGGTGGTGGGGGTGATGATGGTGGCCGGCAGCTTGTCGTTCTTCTTGAGGCCGTCCGGGAAACGGAGGCCATACATCTCGCGCTTGCCGTCGCGGTACATCGGCCAGATCGAGGTATCGGTCGAGCCGGTCAGGTAATCGCGCACCACCACTTCCACCGGCAGCATCTCCAGGCGCCGGCCGACCACCACATTGGGATCGGGATAATCGAGCACATGGTTGTGGCAGATATCGGCGGTGGCGATGAACCAGAAGCGGGCGATCTGGGTCAGGAGCTCGCCCTTGAAGGGGACGGCGGCCAGGATCTGGTCGAAGGCGCTCTGTCGGTCGGTCGAGATCAGGATCCGCCTGCCGTCGGGCAGGTCGTAATTCTCCCGCACCTTGCCGCGATAATAATTCGGCAGTTCCGCAAAGGCCGCATCGGTGAGGACACGGGGAATGGCGGCGCGTATGATATCGGCAGAGAGCATGGAGATCCTTCCCGGCAAAACAGGGGCCGATTTATGGCACCAACACCGGCAGCGGGCAATCACGCGAGCAATCGCGCGGGCGGCGAGCCGGCTCCAGCTGGCGCGGGCAGGGCCGTTCTGCGGCGGCTTTCCGCGGCCAGGCCCCGCCGGTTGGTAACCGGCAGGAAGAATCTTGAGAGGCGGCAGAAAATCACCCTTGAAACGCCGTTCCGGTCTTCCATTTAATCGTATACGATTAAAGCGTATCCGCTAATAAAATCACCGAATTTGGCGCTTACCACTGGCTAACCCCTGATAACGAAAGGAAACTTCCATGTCCAAGATCGAGAAAGTCCTGCTCACCGGTAAGACCCACACCGTGGCGACCCGCCGCGAGGGCAGCGCGCAGGTCGACCATGCCCGCCTCGACATCAAGCTCTCCACGCCCAACATGCCGAAGGGCGATCTGTCCTTCGCCGCCGTCCAGGCGCATCCGACGGCGGAACAGTTCTTCGCTGGCGCCTGGTCCGCCTGCTTCACCGGCGCGATCGACCTTGCCGCCCAGCAGAAGAAGGTGACCTTGCCGGCCGATCTCGCCGTCGATATCGAGGTGGATCTGGGCCAGACCGGCAGCGCCTATTTCCTGCAGGCCCGCATCAATGTCACGGCGCCGGGTCTTGCCCAGGACCTCGCCGAGGAACTGGTGCGTGCGGCGCATCAGATCTGCCCGTATTCGAAGGCGGTCAGCGGCAATATCGACGTCGCCACCAGCGTCCGTACCGCGTGACATGTCCGCGGCCGGTCCGGTTACCCGAGCAAATCGGGGCAGTTGGACCGGCCGCCGATGCGCTTCTCTCGAGCAATGAAGGAAACAGCAACAGATGTTCAGTCATGTCGCGGTCGGCACCAACGACCTCGAACGCGCCAAGCTATTCTATGATGCCACTTTGGGTCAGCTCGGCTATGGCGAAGGCCAGAAACGGGCAAAGGGCGATTACGTTTATCTTTCTGACACCGGCATTTTCATCGTGACGCCGCCGATCGACGGCCAGCCGGCAACCCATGCCAATGGCGGCACCATCGGCTTTACCTGCCGGTCGGTCGAGGAGGTCGAAAGGTGGCATGCGGCCGGGATTGCCACCGGCGGTAAAACGGACCAGGATCCACCGGGAATTCGCAATACCGAGGCCGGCTCCCTATATCTCGCTTACCTGCGCGATCCCGACGGCAACAAGCTCTGTGCCATGTATCGGCTTGAGGATCGCCTGGCAGCCTGACAGGGTGCTGAAGAGAGGCTTTCGAAGGAAAGGAACTGAACCATGACGACGCAAACCGAAACCGCCATCCTGGCCGGTGGCTGCTTCTGGGGCATGCAGGACCTGATCCGGCGCTATCCCGGCGTGCTCTCCACGCGCGTCGGCTATAGCGGCGGCGACGTGCCCAACGCCAGCTACCGCAACCATGGCACCCATGCTGAGGCGATCGAGATCGTGTTCGATCCGAACCGCATCAGCTATCGCGACATCCTGGAATTCTTCTTCCAGATCCATGACCCGACCACCAGGAACCGCCAGGGCAATGACGTTGGCTTGAGCTACCGTTCGGCGATCTTCTATCGTGATGCCACCCAGAAGGCGGTGGCCGAGGACACGATCGCGGATGTCGACGCGTCAGGCCTCTGGCCCGGCAAGGTGGTGACGGAACTCGCGCCCGCCGGCCCGTTCTGGCAAGCCGAGCCGGAGCACCAGGATTATCTCGAGCGCCTTCCCAACGGCTATACCTGCCACTTCATTCGGCCCGACTGGAAGCTGCCCCGGCGGCAATCCGCCGAATAAGACGCCACTGCATCACTTCGAACCGGCCGGCTCCGGCACGCCAAACAGGCGTGTCGGGCCGGCCGATTGTTTTTTTGGGCGTGTCACGCATCAGATGCTTGAATTTATTTTCGTGCGCCTGTCGATTTTTTCGACCTTCGTTCGTCGTATGATCGGGACCAACCAAGGAGAAGACCCATGCGTTTCATGATGCTGATGATTCCCGGCGTTTACCAATCCGCGACGGCGCCGGACTTCACGCCCAGCGCCGAGGCGGTGCAGGCAATGATGAAATATAATGAGGAACTGAAGAAGGCGGGCGTGCTGCTATCCCTGGACGGCCTGCACCCGCCGGTGACGGGTGCGCGGGTCAGCTTCAAGGGCGGCAAGCCGACCGTGATCGACGGACCCTTCGCGGAAGCGAAGGAAGTGCTCGGTGGTTACTGGATGATCGAGGTGCGCTCGCGCGAAGAGGCGATCGAATGGGCCCGGCGTTGTCCCGCTGCCGAAACAGACATCATCGAGATCCGCCGTGTTTTCGAAATGACGGAGTTTCCCGAAGACGTCCAGAAGGCGGCGGAAGGCTTCGATCTGAAGAGCTAAGTCTTTGATTATCGACGGGACCATCGAGGCGGTCTGGCGGATCGAGCAGCCGAAGCTCACCGCCAGGCTCGCCCGCAGTTTGCGCGATGTCGGGCTGGCCGAGGAGATCGCGCAGGATGCCTTCCTGCTGGCGCTGGAGCGCTGGCCCCGGGACGGCATCCCGCGCAACCCGGCCGCCTGGCTGACCGCGGTCGCCAGGAACCGGGCGCTCGACCGGCTGCGCCGCACCACCCTGATCGACGGCAAGCATCGCGAACTGGCCATCGATCTCGCCGCGCTGGAACACGCGACGCCCGATATCGAGGCGGTGCTTGATGAGGATATCGACGACGATCTGCTGCGGCTGATCTTCACCGCCTGCCATCCGGTGCTGCCCGCCGAGCAGCGCGCCGCCCTCGCATTGCGGCTGCTGGGCGGGCTGTCGACGCCTGAGATCGCCCGCGCCTTCCTGACGCCCGAAGCCACCATCGCCCAGCGCATCGTGCGCGCCAAGCGGGCCCTGCGCGATGCCGCCATCGCTTTCGAGACACCGCGCAAGGAAGAGCGGCGCGACCGCCTCGCCGCCGTGCTGGAGGTGGTCTACCTGATCTTCAATGAAGGCTATGTGCAGACGGCGGGGCCGGACTGGCTGCGCGCCGATCTCTGTGGCGAGGCTTTGCGCCTCGGCCGCTCCCTGGCGGCGCTGATGCCGGAGGAACCGGAGGTGCTGGGGTTGGTGGCATTGATGGAACTCAATGCATCGCGCTTCGCCGCCCGTACGACCAGGGCAGGCGACCCGGTCCTGCTGCTTGACCAGGACCGGCGTCGGTGGAACTGGTCGCTGATCCGGCGCGGCCTCGACGGCTTGAACCGCGCGATGGTGCTGACTTCCGCACCCGGCCCCTATCTGCTGCAGGCGATGATCGCCGCCTGCCATGCCCGCGCGGTGACCGCCGCCGATACCGACTGGATCGCCATCGCCGCCTATTACCAGGCGCTCGCCCTCGTGGCGCCGTCGCCGATCGTCGAAATCAACCGCGCGGTGGCGGTCGGCATGGCCTTCGGACCCGCCCAGGGTCTCGCCATCGCCGATGCATTGAGAGATGAGCCGCGCTTGCAGCAATCGCATCTGCTGCCGACGGTGCGCGGCGATCTTCTCGAAAAACTAGGGCAGACCGCGGAAGCCCGTGCCGAATTCCACCGCGCCGCCGACTTGACCGGCAATGAGCGCGAGCGCGCTTTGTTGCTGGCACGCGCCGATCCCTCGGTCCAGAAGTCAGAATCTTCCGCCCACCGAGAGGGCTGATCGGCCAGTTTGCGGCGAATCAAGCTCTTCCGCCAAACCCGATATCAGGAAAAGATACAAGGGACTTGGTGCGAGTTTAGAGGAATCGTGTGACAGGCATGGATCGCTTCAATCTCGGGACCTATCGGCGTGTCATCTCGACGACCTCTGCAGAAACCCAGCGCTGGTTCGATATCGGTCTCAACTGGTGCTACGGCTTCAATCACGAGGAAGCCATCAAGTGCTTTGAGAAGGCGCTGGAAACGGATCCCGGTTGCGCAATGGTCCATTGGGGCATCGCCTATGCGGCCGGCCCCTTCTACAATCTCACCTGGAAGGAGCACGGTGTGGCTGAGGCGGAAGCGGCGACGCGGCGCTGCTTCGACCATGCCCAGATCGCGCGCGCCAATGCGGGTTCAGCCAGCGACGTCGAAAGGCGGTTGATCGAGGCGCTGGCCCAACGCTTCCCAGAACCGCGCCGCGTCACGCCGCAGGAATTCAAGCAATGGGACGATGCCTACGCCGCGGAGATGCGGCGGGTCTATTACAGCTTTCAGAACGACCACGATGTCATGGCGCTGTTTGTCGAGGCACTGATGATGCGCACGGTGCGGAATCTGTGGAACCTCAAGACTGGCGCGCCTATGCCCAATTCCGATGCGATCGAAGCGCTCGACGTTTGCGCGCGCGCGATCCGGCTTGCGGATGAGGCCGGGATGGCGCCGCATCCGGCAATCCTGCATTTGCATATCCATCTGCTGGAAATGTCCACCATTCCGGAACAGGCGATCCGCTCGGCCGACCTGCTGGGGGAAATGTGCCCCGACGCCGGACATATGAACCATATGCCCGGCCATATCTATGTCTTGTGCGGCGATTGCGAAAAGGCGCGGCTCGCCAGTGAGAAGGCAATCCGCGCCAACGACCTCTATCTCGCCTATGCGCATGAGCCCACCTACTATCTGCTTGGCTGCTGCCACGACCTGCATCTGATGATGTATACCTGCATGCTCCTCGGCCAATACAAGCCGGCCTTGTGGGCGGCTGAAAAGGTGCGAAGCCTGGTGACGCGCAATGTCGTGAGCCTGCCGGATCGGCCCAAATTCACCCAGACCGTGGAAGGCTATCATGCGATGAAGTCGCATGTCCTCGTGCGCTTCGGCCGCTGGCAGGAGATCATCGACGAACCCGCGACGCAGGAGCCCGAACTCTACCTGCTGACCTCCACCCTGCAGTCTTACGCCAAGGGTGTCGCGCATGCGACCTTGCGGAATTTTGCTGCGGCCGAACAAGCACGCGAGCATTTTCACCGGCAGTTTGCGTGCATACCCCCTGAGCGACGCTTTCTGAGCAATCCCACCCGCGCCTCGCTTGAGGTCGGCATGGCCTTGCTCGACGGCGAACTCGCCTATCATCAAGGTCGCCATGAGGAAGCCTACAGCCACCTGCGAAAGGCAGTGGAGCTTGACGATAATCTCTCCTACACGGAACCCTGGGCCTGGATGCATCCGCCGCGCCATGCACTGGCTGCGCTGCTGCTCGACCAGGGCCATCAGGAAGAGGCCGAGCAGGTTTATCGCGATGATCTGGGCCTGACGCGGAACGTGCAGCGCTGCGCCCAGCATCCCGACAACGTCTGGGCGCTGCACGGCCTCGTCGAGTGCTTGAGATTGCGGGGCGCCACGGCTGAGCTTTCGCCACTCCAGGCAAAGCTCGCGGCTGCTGTGGCCAAAGCAGACGTCGCCATCACGTCGTCATGTCTGTGCCGGACGCAGCCGCAAGTGGCCCATAGCTGCTGCCATTAGTATCCCGTTGAGCGGCGCCGATTGCGCTGCCGAGGCAGGTAACGCGCCGAATTCCGGGAAAATTTTCTGATCTGCAGCACTGCGGGGGCGCAGGAGAAGTGGCTGGGGGACCTGGATTCGAACCAAGGTTGACGGAGTCAGAGTCCGTAGTCCTACCGCTAGACGATCCCCCAGCAGGGGTGCAATCAGCCAGACGGCCGGTTGCAACGGTTGCGCCGGGTTGCGGCGCGGGCGGGAATGTACTGAGGGCGCCGGTCGGTTTCAACCCCCTTTCAGCAACTATTTTCAGGCGACGAAGCGAAGGCAGCTTATTTTGCATTGCGATAGCAATGCTTTATCTCGCCACCGGTTCCATGTAGGATGACACTTGAGGAAATTCGGTGCCGGACGCTTGAATTGCTATAATTAATATAGTGATTTCAATGGCTTGTCGCGCCGAAACAGGAGACTGAGTGTTGCTGGACCAAGTTCCCCCGGCAGCCGGGTCGGCGCGCGCGACGGCGCGGCCTGCGCGGCCGGGGCAGATCATGGCGGCGTTGGATCTGGGCACCAATAATTGCCGGCTGCTGATTGCCCGGCAAAGCGGGGCGGGTTTCCAGGTCATCGATGCCTTTTCCCGAATCGTCCGTCTGGGCGAGGGTGTTTCACAATCCGGCCTGCTGGCGCCGGAAGCCATGGACCGTACCGTCGATGCCCTGAAGGTCTGCGCCGCGAAAATGCAGCGGCGCGGCGTCAGCCTGGCACGTGCCGTCGCCACCGAGGCCTGCCGGCGGGCCGCCAATGGCGCCGGATTCGTCGAGCGGGTGCGCGATGAGGCGGGAATCAATCTCGAGATCATCACCTCCGGGGAGGAGGCCCAGCTCGCTTTCAGCGGCTGCATGCCGCTCCTCACCCCCGAGCACCCCCATGCCATCGTCTTCGATATCGGCGGCGGCAGCACGGAACTGGGCTGGCTCGCTCTGAAGCCCGGCCAGGCGCCGCGCATCATCGCCTGGCATTCGATGCCGGTCGGCGTCGTCACGCTGACGGAGGAATTCGGCATCGAGGCGCCGGTGGACATGGACCGGCTGGAATTCTACGAGGCCATGGTCGAGAAGGTGGCGGCGCATCTCGCGCCCTTTGCCCAGGCGATCGGCGCCCATCGCCTGATCGCCGGCGGCCAGGTGCAGATCCTCGGCACCTCCGGCACGGTGACGACTCTGGCCGGCATCAAGCTCGGCCTGCCGCGCTATGACCGCGCCCTGGTCGATGGCGGCTATCTCAATTACGGTGATGTCGAGAAGATCAGCACGCGGCTCGCTGGCCAGAGCCTGGCCGAGCGCTCGCAGGTGCCTTGTGTCGGCCTCGACCGCTGTGATCTGGTGGTCAGCGGCTGTGCCATCCTGACGGCGATCTGCCGGCAATGGCCGGTCGGCAAGCTCCGGGTGGCCGATCGCGGGGTGCGCGAGGGCATCCTGATGAGCCTGCTGACGGGGACAACTTCACAGCATCTGCATCGTTCCGGCATCGCCTGAACGAGCGGTTTTGACGGAGGGACAGCGTGGCGCGTGAGCGCGGCTGCTGTTACGCGCCGGCATGATGCCGGCTGCTGAAGGAGATTACGACGATGAGTTCAACGCGGCGACCCAGCGGCGGCCGAAGCCGTGGCGGCAGTGGCAGCAAATCAACGGTGACGGCGCCGACCGGGCGCGGCATCACCGTGCGGGTGAAGACGGGGGCCAAGCGTAGCGTCTCCTCGGCCCGCTGGCTGGAGCGCCAGCTCAATGATCCGTATGTGGCTGAGGCGCAGAAGCAGGGCTACCGCTCGCGGGCGGCCTTCAAGCTGCTGCAGCTCGATGAAAAATTCCGCTTCCTCAAGGCCGGTGCCCGGGTGGTCGATCTCGGCTGTGCGCCGGGCGGCTGGACCCAGGTCGCCGCGGCGAAGGTGTTCAAGGCCGGCGGCGGCAAGATCGTCGGCATCGATCTCCTGCCCGTGGATCCCATCCCCGGCGCGGATCTCATTCAGATGGATTTCATGCTGCCGGAAGCGCCCGATGCCCTCAAAGCCCTGCTGCAAGGCGAGGCCGATGTGGTCCTCTCCGACATGGCGGCCTCGGCCACCGGCCATTCCCGGACCGACCATTTGAAGATCATGCTTTTGGCCGAGATGGCCCTGGACTTCGCCTCCGAGGTGCTGGCGCCGGGCGGGACCTTCATCGCCAAGGTGCTGCAAGGCGGGGCCACGGGCGATCTCCTCAAGATGCTGAAGCGGGATTTCGCCGAGGTGAAGCATGTGAAGCCGGCGGCGAGCCGCGCCGATTCGGCGGAGATCTATGTCGTCGCGCTGAAATATCGCGGCCGGAAGGACTGAGGGCTCGACTAACGTTTCGTCACTCATACCCCCCCACCCTAACCCTCCCCCACAAGGGGGGGAGGGAACGCCGTCGCTGATGTCGAGCTGAAACGCTCTCGATCTAATAGCTAGAATTCCGGATGTGTGAGACTTCGCCACCCCCCTGCAAGGAGAGCGGGTTTATTCCCTCCCCCCTTGTGGGGGAGGGTTAGGGTGGGGGGTAAGGTTCTTCTCAAGCGCCGGCGTCGATGCCGTTACACCTCTACCCACACGGCAAAGCGCCAGAAAACCGTGCGAATTGCCGCCTGTGTATGCCTGCCGTGCCGGCAAATCTGCATAGACCCCCTGCGTCATCATGGTCCCCTCCGCTACTTGTGCGGCGGGCGGCGATGTGTATGATGGCGCGCCAACCCGCGGTGCCCGGGGCGATCTCCTATTACCTAAAGATCGGCCGTCTGGGACGACACGATCTTGAGGTTCGGCATGATGATCCGTGAAGCTTATACGTTCGACGACGTGCTCCTGCAGCCGGCGGCCTCCTCGGTTTTGCCTGCCCAGGCCAATACCGGCACGAGGCTGACCAAGCGCATCAATCTCAACATCCCCCTGCTTTCCTCGGCGATGGACACCGTCACCGAGGCCCGCATGGCGATCTGCATGGCGCAGCATGGCGGCATGGGCGTCATCCACAAGAACATGGACATCACCCGCCAGGCTGAGGAAGTGCGCAAGGTGAAGCGCTTCGAAAGCGGCATGGTGGTCAATCCGCTCACCATCCATCCCGACCAGACCCTGGCCGATGCCCTGGCGCTGATGCAGCATCACGGCATCTCCGGCATTCCCGTGGTGGAGCGCGGCAGCAATGGCGCGACACCGGGCAAGCTGGTCGGCATCCTGACCAACCGCGACATGCGCTTTGCCAGCAATCCCAATGAGCGCATCGCCAATCTGATGACCAAGGACAAGCTGATCACCACCAAGCTCGGCATCAGCCATGACGAGGCGCGGCATCTGCTGCACCAGTATCGCATCGAGAAGCTGCTGGTGGTGGACGATGCCTATCGCTGCATCGGCCTCATCACCGTCAAGGACATGGAAAAGGCCCAGGCCTATCCGACGGCCTGCAAGGACGAAAGCGGGCGGCTGCGCGTCGCCGCCGCGACCGGTGTGGGCGAGGACGGCATCAAGCGCGCGGAAGCGCTGCTGGAAGCCGGCGTCGATATCATCGTCGTCGACACCGCCCATGGTCACTCGAAAGGCGTGCTCGATGCCGTCGCCACGGTGAAGCGGCTCAGCAATGATTGCCAGGTGATTGCCGGCAATGTGGCGACCGGCGACGGCGCCCAGGCCTTGATCGATGCCGGCGCCGATGCGGTCAAGGTCGGCATCGGCCCGGGCTCCATCTGCACCACCCGCATCGTCGCCGGTGTCGGCGTGCCGCAGCTGACCGCCGTCATGGATTCGGTTGAGCGCGCATCGAAGGCCGGCGTCCCCGTGATCGCCGATGGCGGCATCAAATATTCCGGCGACATCGCCAAGGCGATCGCGGCCGGTGCCTCCTGCGTCATGGTCGGCTCGCTGCTGGCCGGCACGGAAGAGAGCCCGGGCGAGGTCTTCCTCTATAACGGCCGCTCCTACAAATCCTATCGCGGCATGGGCTCGCTGGGTGCCATGGCGCGCGGCTCGGCCGACCGCTATTTCCAGGAAGAGGTCTCCGACAAACTCAAGCTGGTCCCGGAAGGGGTCGAAGGCCGCGTCCCCTATAAAGGCTCGGCCGGCACCGTCATCCACCAGATGGTGGGCGGCCTCAAGGCGGCGATGGGTTATACTGGCAACGGCACCATCGCCGATATGCAGACCAAGTGCAGCTTCGTGCGCATCACCAATGCGGGCCTGCAGGAAAGCCATGTGCATGACGTGCAGATCACCCGCGAGGCGCCAAACTACCGGCAGAATATGTAACGACATGCCAGGCCGACCTATCATCTTATATGATCTTGGAGCTACCGACCTTGGTGCAGGGTGGGAAAGACCCCCTCACCCTGTCCCTCTCCCGCCCCGTCGGCGTAGGCCGACAGTCGTCGGCATGGGGGAGAGGGGACGCTGGCGCTGGGATCCGGATTCTCATTGTTCCTCTGTCGTACTTGCCTCAGTCGCAGACAACAAACTCGGTGAGCTCCCTCGCCCCTCGCGGGAGAGGGTGGGGGTGAGGGGGGAACAGCCGCGTTCT
>Ga0255336_101781_pt1 | contig 13382 bp, 13 predicted proteins | sample MeOH1_35cm_T3_17_FD_189102 | JGI IMG/M metagenome (GOLD analysis project Ga0255336, IMG submission 189102) | Sandy soil microbial communities from University of British Columbia, Vancouver, Canada - MeOH1_35cm_T3_179 | ecosystem: Engineered > Artificial ecosystem > Sand microcosm > Unclassified ...
GCTATCCGAGTAGATTGTCTGGACGGCAACGACGGCGTTACGACGCTCAATGTCCATGTCGCTCCGTCCGACACCGGCAAGCTCATTGGCAAGCGAGGCCGCACAGCGCGCTCGCTGCGCATGATCCTCTCGGCCGCCAGCATGAAATTGCACCACCGCTACGCGCTCAATATTCAGGAAACGATTGAGTCGTAGTTCTGCCTTGGATGTACGAAACGAATCGCAACGTGCATTCGGTACGTGACACGGAGGTTGGGCGCAATGGAACCATTCTGCCGTCTCTTAACAGCACCGGTTGAACTGAAGTTCTACGGCGAATTTGAGATAACCACAAATCTCAAATCGGTCGGGGGATTCTCGCCGGAACAACTTACTCTGCTCGAATCTATTCTTGGCTCTCAAGGCGCCAAACTGCACTTAGCAAGAATGGCTCTTGAAACCGATTTGAATTCAATGACGGACTCGCACTTTCGAGACCGATACAGCGGCCCCAGTGACCGGGATTTATTGGATGCCGTGCTGCCATGTTTGCCACCAGGGCAGCATTTCTATTGGGAATCGCTTCGAGAGGGGCCGGGCGATTGTTTGCACAACGAAATTATGCCGGTCTTCTTCGTATTTGAAGTGCGCCTTAAGAAGACGGGAATCGAAGAGATAGCGACGTGATTAGAGCGAAATGCCGTATCCGCTGTCCGTTGGTCCGTCTTTGTTGATTCCTGCGCTTTGTTCGTTGCCTCGTGTGATTGCCGTTGAGAGTCCAAATGGTTCCAGCGCCGCCTGCGCAGCGATGGGCTGCGCGTTTCGGTCGAAGAATTGGCCATGCGCGTCGATGTGTAGCCAGCCGGGATTCTGGTCATTCCGATAGCTTTGAATTTCCGCATGCTCTTTCCGCCATGCAAATGGCTCCGCATGTTCTATCCCGATAGATTGAACCAACGGCTCCCAATGCCGCCTTTCCTCGGCAGTCGGTTCAAGGTGCGTGGCTTGCAGGTCTACCGGAATGTCTGGCCCTCTGTAGGCAAGTTCTGTAACGCGGTCAGCATAGCGCTCGATGAGTGCACGCTGATTGTGCTCCGGCTCAGAATCATGCTGATGCCGTTCCGTGATGGCGCGTGCGGTGTCAGCAGGGTCTACTCCATTTCTGGCTTGCTCCTGCGACCACCGAAGATCGGTAAGTACGGTCTCCCGGTCAAGAGACGTGGCATAGACGGATGGCGGCACATGGGAAGTTGGTTGATAGGGCTGCATCCCTTCCACGTGTTCTTTGCGGTAGGTCATCATCTCACCTCTTGGCTGTTCGGCTTTTTGTTGAGTGGGTTCTAACGCCGCAGTCTTTGAGACATCGCGGCTAAGGTCTTTGGTCAGCCGCGCGGCGTTGTCGGTATAGAGCTGCACATCATGCGCCGCGCGAGAGACCGCGACGTAGGCGAAGCGTTGGTTGATGAGGTCGCGGTGAGCGGAGACCTCCACGTTGATAAGCACACGGTCTGCCGTCAATCCTTGCGAGCTATGCGATGTCACTGCATAGCCATGATCGAAGTGCCTCATTTGCTGAGGATCGAATGAAACCGAGCGCGCTGTTTGCCCCTCAACGCGCACGGTCATTTCGTGCGGACGAATACTCTCGATGGTTCCGAGTTGGCGATTGGCAATTTGCAGTTCACGGTTGTTGGTCGTGAACTGAATCCGGTCGCCCTCCGCAAACTCGCGTGTCACTTCCCGATAGGCGGTAATGCCTTGCAGCCGCTTCGGGTCATAGGAAACCTGACCGCAGTCCTCACGCTCCACGGTGATCTGATTCAGCTTCGTATCCACGTCACGTACGGTCGCGTAGCTGTACGGCTCCAAGCCCAATTCCTTGCTGCCGCGTGTGTATTGGAGGACATCGCCGGGCTGATACTGCGCCGCCCAAACTCGATCTGCGCTGCTGAGGTCGGATCGGGGCATGAGCACAGCGAATTCGCGGTCAATTCCGCGCAGCGCTTCCACCGTTCGCAGCTCCGCGCGGATCGCCTGGTTCAGCTCCATGCGGCTGGCGTTGTCGGGCGAGATGACAAGCGTGTTCTCTGACTGCGTGACGTAGGCGCGGGCAATCGCAGCGATGCGTTCGGGGCGTCCCGCATACTCTTGCACGCGCCCTTGCTCCTGCAATAACTGCACTCCGTCCACGGTGTGGTTTTGCGAAAGTAATTCGACAGCACGGAGCAATTCCGGCTGTTCTTTCTGGCGCATGATCTGGTCAAGCTGCGAAGTACGCATCCCTTCCGCTTGCAGTTGCTCAAAGGGCTTTCCCGCATCCACGCCCTGGTGCTGGCGAATGTCACCAATCAACAGAACCCGATCTTGCGGCCCCAGCTTCTCCATGAACGCCTGCATCTGTTTCGTGCTTGTCAAACTGGACTCATCGACCATGTAGAGATGGCGGCTGGCGGGATCTCCCGCTGTCTCGCCCGTTGCACCGCGAGCAAGAAACCGCTGCAAGGTTTCCGCGTTGATTCCGGCGTCACGGAGCTGGTTCGCAGCACGGTTCGTCGGTGCGAAACCCTCGACGGCAAAGCCCTCGGCCTCGGCCCCGGCCCGGATGGTTCGTAAGCTCTCGGTCTTGCCTGAACCCGCGTAACCCTGCAAACCGTGTACGCGGTCGGTAGTGCTCAGTACCTCCTCCACAACGCGACGTTGGGCAGGATTCAACCGCTCCTGCTCCGCAGCATGAGAGCGGGCACTTTCCGCTGACATGATCGGCGTCACGACGGCCTGCCCACGCTTCATGAACTCGATATTGCTGCGCTCGGCCTGGAGCATGTCGCGAGTGGTATACCGCTGCCCGGCATAGTGCCGTGGACTATCGACCTTCAAGAACTCGCCCATCGCTTCTCGGCGCCGGAAATTCTCGCGAATCTCGGCATACGTCACATCGCCCATGCCGCGACGTAAGGCGTCGCGCATGATGCCTCGGTCGTCGGTGATGGCCTCGCGCTCAAAGTTGCGGGCCTTCGCAAAGCTCACGCTTTCGCGCACGCGCTGCTGTTGCTCGTCGGGCTTGTGTGCCTGTTCCTGGCCGCGCTGCTGCATTCGTTCCTGTGCGGCAGCGATAACTTTCTCGGGCTGGTTGCCATACTCTTCGGCCAGCTTGCGATGCGCGGCTAAAGTCTCTTCCGGGCCAAGGTGCTGTTTGCGGTCGCGGGTGGTGAGCGCGGCAAACTGAGCCGCTTCCGGGCCGCTCTGACCACGCTTGGCCATCTCTTCTTCGATCTTCTGGCGGCGTAAACTGGAAGCGTCCAAGTAATCCTGCGTGTAGCCTTTGATCTCCGGTGCTCCGCTCTTTCCGGCCTGGATTTCATAGCCAAGGTTCCGCAGGCGGTACATCAGTTCGGCTTGATACACGGCGGTCGCAAACTGCTGGGACGCATAGTAGCTGTGGGATTGAAGAGCGCGGAAAGAACCATCCTCCCGCGTCGTCATATTGAAGATGACGGTGTGCGTGTGGAGCTGCGGCGCGGCGTAGCCATCAACCGGCCTCGCTGTGTCATGTTCAAATTTTGCGACGAGAAAACGACCCGTAGTCTCGGCAGGGCGGTTGCCGCCTAGCCGGGCCTGCGTGTACCGCTCCAACTCCGTCAGCGCAATCGAGACGGCTTCGCGATGTGCTTCCCGCACGCGATTGTCCCTACCTACCAGAGCCGTAAGAGAGACGGACTTCGGCGCGGAGAAAGTAGCGTCCCATGCGGCGCGATGCTCAAGCGGTTTGACCGTCTCGCCTTCGGCGTTCGTGTATTCCTTCCCGTCGCGATGCTGGATGAGCTGCTGGCCTGTTATGGGATGCTGGCCTTCGCTCAGTAAGGAAAATTGGCTGGCCCGGACGTCACCTTTGAGACCAAAGGTGTCCACTAATTTTCCTTGCCATCCGGTAGGAATTTGTTCGTGCTCTTTCCAGTAGTTCTTTTCGGCAGCAATGAACTCTTTGACGTGATACTCCTGCGCTTTCCCGGCCGTGAGCGGTTCTGGAGCGACTTTGAACATGGCATCTACTCGTGCTCAAATCGACCATCGCCTGCGACGACAAATTGAGGAAAGATGGGGGTGGATAGGTCGTCGGGCTGAGGCAGCGGCATCACAGGATCGGGCTTGGGCATCTCCGCTTGAGTGGCAACCGCAATCGGCGTTTCTACTGTTGGCGGGGCGGGAATGTGCGGAGCTTCCTCGTCTTCCAGATCGACTGTGGGTGACGGCGGGACGATGGCTTTGGACATACGCTGTGGGTCATAGTCCAGTTCATCGTCGGCCACCGCACGACGGTCAAAATCCTTTGCCACAACAGGCAGGTCAAGGTAATCGAATGCGAAGCGAGCTACGTTATTGCCGAGCTTCAAGTACGCACGCCGGTCCTCAAGGCCGCTGATTTCGGAATCGAGCACAAGCGGTTCCACCTGACGGTCGATGGTGAAATTTTTCCCGTTGCGCGTGCCATCGAAGTGCGTCTCTTTCATGCGTTCGATTTCGACCTTCCCGATGGCATTGGACACCCATTCGGCAGCCTTCGGCTCTGTGGTCTTCAGGAAGATTTTGGTGGCAGGCTGCGACAGCATCACCTCGGCAAGATGACCGTAGATGGTTTCGAGCTGTGCCTTGCCCTGGAAGCCCAGCACCAGCGGATTTTTCGACTTCCGATTTTCGGTTATAGCGGTATGAAGCTGTGGCAACCGCTGGAGGCTGGCCAGCTCATCCAACACAAACCAGACCGGGGTTTGGTGTTCCTTCGGAGCACTCAGGAGCCGCAAAACGAGCCAGTCAATCCAAAGGCTATGAAGCGGCTGCAGAGCGTCGCGCTCGGTCGGACGCGATGTGATGAAGATCCAACCTTTGCGCTGATCGGCCCACTCCGTGGCGCACCACCTTCGGCCCTCCGCTTCTTCCAGAGTGGGAAGCATTCGTAGGCTGTCCGCCACCAATCCGAGAGACGACAACACGCCGTTACGCTGCGGCGGCGAATCCTTGGCAATCATGGTTGCCATCTCCGTACCGACGACTTGTTTGTCGATTTCAGCCGGGTTCGCCATCCACTCTGCGAGTTGATGGGGAGTCGGACCAGTGCGCAGGAGATGGGCAAAAATCTTCTGCGGCGTCTTGGTAAAAAACTCGTCCTTTTGGGTGTCGGTCGGCTGGTAGAGCGATTTGGCGAGCGTCTTTGCTTCGGCCTTGCTGCGCAGTTCCTCGGCTGGCCCCCAATACGGGCAACGCTTGTCGAGGGGATTCAGGACGATATCGCCACGGCCTTCGTCATAGAACCTCTGAATGAACTCGCACGCCGGGTCGTACACAATGGCCGTGTGTCCCCGGCCTTGAATCTGCCGAAGTATCTGCATAATCAGAGTGGTTTTTCCGGCTCCGGTGTCGCCCATCAACTCGATGTGCTGCGACTCGTAACGCGCCGGAATCCGCATTAAATCTTTTGCCTCGGTGGTCTTGAACCCGATGCCTTCGCCGGCGATCGTTCCGTTGAATTGCTTAGGCGTGAGCATCACCGGCCCTTTCAGGCGCCGGCCATATTTCAATTCGCGGCGGCGCTTCATGTCCTTCCGAATGGAGAAAGGAAGCTGAGCCAGAAGGGCGAGCAAGCCGAAGCCAAACGGCTGCTTATAGATGTCCCATAGCGTGTTGCCACCATACACGCTCTGGCGAAGATAATCGCGCAGCGGGACATCGAAGTAGCTGTTTTCTGCGCCTCGATAAAGAGCAATGTACCCCTGCCGGGCTGCGGTTTCGGTCAGCGTCAGCGGAATCGGTTTCGTTCCCGGTTGCTCGGTGACCCCGGGCAGAACATCTGGTTCCACGGCAGGCTTTGTAGGAACATTCTTTCCTGCCTCGAAGAGCATCCGGTACTTATCCTTGCGGGTCTTACCAAGCTCGGCGGAGAGCGAGGTCCGCATGTAGATCGGCGTGTAGAACTGCTGTAGCGGTGTCATGGCAAAGGCGAACCGCATGTAGAGAAATGCGCCCATAAGAACGACGGCCAGGAAAGTCGCCCCATAGGTATAGATGGGCGAATGCGGTGGCCAGATGATGGTCTCCTTGCGGCCCCATTGTGTCGGCATCAGCGGCCTCCTTCTGTCTTCGCAACCAGGTCGCTTGCGACCTGCACTTTGCTGCGACGAACCTCTGCCATGATGGCTTCGAAGCGTTCCTCTGTGATGGGCTTCGCCTGCGAAATTGGGCGCAAAAGGTTGGTAAGGATCATCCGCAATCCGACCAATTCCACCAGCTCTGGGCGCAACCGGTTTGTGTCGGTAGCTCGTTCCAACTCTTTGAGAGCAACGTCGCGCAACCATTCGCTGCGGGCTTGCCCCAAAGCGTTAGCGTATTCGGTGATCCGGCGATGCTCTTCTTGCGTAAGCTTCACAGTGACGGGGCATACGCGATTTTGGTTTGGTTCTGTGCCTTCTGGCACCGCAGCTTCCTGATCGAGGAGAGCCATAGAAACCTCAAAATCCCAGGTGCACCTACGTGCACCTGACTTTGGTAAGTGGTTGTTTCTAAATAGGTGCACCTAAGTGCACCCTGCATGACCCTTGGAGGGGTGAAGTGTAAACTTTCACCCCATGCGTAGCATGGTTCCCGTACTGCCGAGGGGTTCGATGGAGCATCATGCTTTCCGAACCGCCACAGACTCACCGGGTTCCACCGATGTTGAGGGCTTCTTAGCAGGTCCACGAGACGCCTTAGAACCATTCGGGCGACGGGCCTTCAATAGCTCTGGGACATCCTTGCAACGATCGGATGTACGGAACGTGGCAAACTCGCGATCCTTTTCAAACAGGTATTCAAGACCTTTGTTGATGACCTCATCGGGAGTTGCACCGATGAAAGCAGCGTATTGGTTGATCTGCATAACGATGGGTTCATTGAACCGAACGTGGGCCGTTACGCGGCGGGTTTGAGTGACTTCGATGAGTGGCATTACAACCTCCTTTAGTGGGTGGAAAGAGATGACTCTTGCAGGCTGGGAAAGACCGTCTCAAGCGAGAAGCATTTCGCTTCGCGCGAGAAACCTTGGACGTGAGCAACATCGGTGATGCGACGGCCAGCTTGAGTACGCTGCGCCTGGATGACGTAATCGACGGAATCCGCAACTTCCGCCGCGATGTCATCGCGCAACGATTGCTGGTGCGAACGCATAGCAAGCTCGCAGAATCGACGCAGGGCCTTCGTGGGTGAATTGGCATGGATCGTTGCCAATGAGCCACCGTGCCCGGTGTTGAATGAATCCAGCAACGTGCGAGCTTCTTCGCCACGTACCTCGCCCAAAATGATGCGGTCTGGCCGCCACCGCAAAGCGCCCTTCAGAAGCGTGGCGAAGTCCACGACTCCGGCAAGGGACTCAACCTGGCATTCGGTGGCCAGAACGTTCGGCTTCGAGATGCGCAGCTCGGACGTATCCTCGATCACGACGATGCGCTCTTCCTCTGGAATGGCATCCGCTAATGCATTCAGGAGAGTGGTCTTTCCACTGGATGTTCCGCCACTGATGAGCAGCGTCTTTCCGCTGCGAATCTGTTCTGTCAGGAACTCACTCATTTCCTCAGTGAGCGCACCGCGCGCGATGAGGTCGGCAAGGGTATAGCGAACCTTGGCAAACTTGCGAATGGTGAGCGACGGACCGGGGCGCACGACCGGCGGCAGCACCGCCGCAAGACGGCTTCCGTCCGGGAGTTGTACGTTCAATAACGGGTGAGATTCATCGAACTGCTTTCCGAGGTGATTGGCGATGATTTCAAGTCCTGTACGAAGCGCCTTTGCATCGAAGCGAACCGACCCTGCGCAGGTGAGCTTGCCCACCTTTTCAAACCACCACGAACCATCGGGGTTGCCCATGATCTCGCTCACGCCGTCGTCAAGCAACAACTGCTCGATGGGCCGAAGGAACGGGAGGATCAAATCGAAGCTCATAGCGGAACCTCACAGCGATCGAAGCCCGGCGTTAGCCGAGCTTCCGAGATAGTGAAAGACGTGGCCTATGCGGCCACGTCCTCGGACTCTTCTTCCTGCTCATCCGCGGTGGCCTTAGCCGCGCGGTCCAGCTTGAGAATGGAATCCACTCGAATCTCCCAGATGGTCACTTCCGAGTTGGTCTTTGTGCTGTCGTACTTCCGGCTGCGCAACTCGCCCTCGACCATCAGGTGAGCGCCCTTCTTTAGCGTGCCGGCGAACTCCGCCAGCTTCTTGCCGAAGACGATGCAACGGTGCCATTCAGTGTGCTCAACATACTTCCCGTCCTTCTTGTAGGAAGACTTGGTTGCGAGTGAGAGGGTGGTGAAGCTGCGGTCGTCGTTGGAGCGAACTTCTGCATCCGTTCCGAGGAAGCCGATGAGGGTGACTTTGTTGGTGTACATGGTGATGATCTCCGTTTCGTTTGAATTTCCCGTATCCTGCTCGGGTCACACCTAGCGAAGCGAGCGAGTGGGCCCGGCTCCCAAGTGCCAAGGAGTGCTTTCTTGGCGGGGCCCGAAAGAAGTTTATGCAGCGTTCTTTGCTGCGGCTTTCAAACTTCTTTTGGGAGGAACCGAGACCCTGAAAGGGCGGCGCAGCCGAAGCAGAACGACGCCGTGCCGCAGGGCGCCGGAATGGCCCCGAAGCGTGAACCCGAGCAGAGGACGGGATACGAGACGGCAGACGCTTCAATGGGCACAAGTCACTCATCGTTTCCCGGTGACGGAGATGTGCCATAACCGCAGACTTTCCACTGCTGCAACCGTGTCCAGGGAAGGACGGCAATGAGCCACCGTAACCGTGCTCTTCGGCGCTGCAGCAGGACGGCTGCTGGGGCGCGTGTAGAGACGAGTTGGGCTGTGCAGCCGGATTAGCAGCATGAGGGAACATCAGAGTGACCTCGGAATCTCAGGCGATAGCTGGTGCGCGCCAGGCACGGATGAGCTGGTTGAACCGTGGTCCATAGCCCAGGGTGTCCGGGTATTGATGGACTCTCGAAATCAGGCCGGTCACGGTCACAACGTCGGCTGCAATCGCTGTGTCGAGCGCCCAGAGCTTCGTCAGATCAAAGCCGCCACATTCCTCGGCATTCCACCACGCTAGGAGGAAGTCTGCGACGTAGCAGGACTGCCCGCTAAGACCGTCCGCATGATCCAACAACCGTTCGAGTGCAATTCTTTCGTTTTCCTGCATTGGCGTGTCCTTTCTCCTAATTGAATGCCTGGTCGGCGCGGAACCGGACGATGGCGAGCCCGAGTGGATTGACGGCCAGTTCGTTGTTCTTCACAGCGTCACGAAAGACATACGTAACGCTAGCAACCCAACGCTCCCGCTTCAGCTCCGTATGATCGGCGGGATTGGTATAGACCTTCTCGAATTCAATCCGTGCCGAATAGGGCGACTGGCGAAGGTCATCCAGCACGATGTTCTTCACTTCAACATCCACGTATGGCAGCGTCGCATCGTTGCGATACGTCGTGATGAAGTTGTCCTTGCGTTCCTGCTCAATGACGGCGTGCTGCACGTCGCCATTCAGGAAGTACAGAGCATTCGTCTGGTCACGTTCAATGGTGAAGCGATTGCGACTAAAATACAGTTCCGCCCAGCGCGTCAGGTAATACTTGTTTTCCGCTTCTTGCGGGCGGTACGCGAAGTTCCTGTAGTCGATGGCTTCCGCACGTCCAACGTCATTGATTCGGACAATCATCGGGTGCATGGAAGCGAGCGCTCGTTGGCTCTTGTACGTTAGCGCCCCAAGCACGCCACAGACTGCAATCAACGCAAGAATCACGATGCGTTGCCAAGTGCTTTCAACCAGTGGTGCGGCGTTCTCTTCAAGGTAGCGTTGCGCTGCTCGCGTGATCTCCGGAGAGGGTGTCATCGTCGTAGACATAGTGAGCCTCCTACTTCATAAGCGCCGCGGCGCTGGTTGCGATGGAAAGGCCGCCATCATGGCCTCCGGTGTGGCCAGAGAAGAGTGTCGCCGTCATCGCTGGGATCTTGAGCAAGATGAAGCCGGCAACAAAGCAAAGCATCAGTAATGCAGGCATAACCGCGACTAATGTTCTGGGACTCTGAACATTTGCCGCACCGCTAGTCAAATATGTAATGAGCAAATGACTGATGACGCTCATCGTAGCTGCTGCTACTACCTTGTAAAACTGGAAGCCGAGGTACGCGCGCAGCCAGCCCCAGAATAGAAATTCTGTCTTATCGAAGACCATGAATGGAATGAAGATCGGACCAAGCAAGCCAATGATGGTCGCTGCAATCGCACCGTATGCAATGATGACCGCTATTAGAGCGGACAGAATACTAAGAACAATCTGAATGGTATACACGCAAAGCAACGTGTATGGTTCCGTGAAAGATGGGGACAGAGTTCCCATGTTGCTCAAAGCGTTGTGGATCGTGTTTTGAACTTCTTGCGTTGAATCTTGGCCGATGTAGTCCACCAGGCTGCTTGTCCCTCCACTGATGAATCCCTTGAGTGAATAACCAATGCCCGGAATAGCGCCGTCATAGAACTTCACAAAGCAGTAGGCAAAGGTGATGAGCAGGAAGAAGTTCAGGAACTTTGCCATGCTGAAGCCACCGGCTCCCTGTGAAGACGCGAGGGCTTCCTGCACGCCGAACCAGACCAGCATGATCGTCGCGAGCGACAGAACCATGTGGAGCCCCAGCGAATCTACCGATAGAGCGACGGTTGCTGTGAGATTGTCGCAGCCGTTCTTGATGAGGATGAGGAAGTCCATCGCCGTCTCCTTATTTCAGTAGTGAAACGCCCATCGAGTCCCGGCCGTGGATTGCTGCGGCGTGACTGTGTTGAACGTTTGTTGATACGTGTTGCCGGTCTGGAAAAGCGTTTTCAGGTTGTCTTGCTGCGCCTTCTGACCGACCATCGTCTGAAGTGCTTGAGCCTGCAGGATCTGGTTAGTCTCCTGCTGCGTGCGAAGTTCGATAAGCAACGCCTGGTTGATGCGTTGCAAGGTAGCCATTTCCGTGTGTTGTGCAGGGTCGGCAGAGTGAGTCTGCGATTCAAGCTGGCTGATGTCCGTCTCACGCTGGTTTGCGTTCGCACGGATGGTTCCGAGCGCCTGCAAGTTCGAGATGTTCACGGAGTCAGACAGGTCTACAGTTGCACCCCTCGCAGCGATTTCCTGCTGTCCGGTGACGGATAACGAACTGTAACCCTGAATCTGTGCCGGGCGTGAAATGCTGGCTGTCTGGTTAGCTGCGGCTGCACCGTAGCCGGTGGAAGCCGAAGTCATCCAAGGGGCAGAGTTGCCGTAGGTGTTGGCGGGCTGCTGCAGCGTGTTCCATTGCTGGCGGCCCATATTGTTGTAGACGGTGTAGTAGTTCTGGGGGAGGTTCGCCATCTTTTGCGCAAGGTTGTACGCACCGATGACGTTACGGCTGGTCTCTACGGTGGTTGTGTAGAGTTGGTTAGCCTGAAGAATCTGCTGGGCGGCATGTGCTGACTGAGTTGGGTCTAGCACGATACCGGAGCCGAATTGCGCTCTAGCCCCTGTCGTAGAGACAGCAAGGGCTATGACGCTTATGAACATAGCGCCCTTCATCGTTCCTCCTTGTTGTTTGTGTTACTTCTTGGCGCGTTCAGCTTCTAAACGCTTCCAAGCCTCTTCCTGCTTCGTTTTCTCGTCCTGGCATTTGGGACTGAGCTTGGCAGGCATGTTCAACATTTCTCCGGAGCAGTCTTTCTGAAATTGCTGCCCGAGCTGGTCATAGTCCTGCTGCAGTTTGTCGATACGTGCCTGGTGCGATTCACATCCTGCGGTGAAGATCACAATCGCGAAGCAGCAAATAATTAAGCGAGACCGCATGTTGGCTCCTTAAAACGATCCGGGGATCGTGTGATGTTCGTAGCCAGGCAGAAGCATGTCTTGCGTGATATAGACCTTCACGCGGTGTCCTTCCCGAATCGTGATCGTGGGAGGGATCTGCATGAACCGGTCCAAGACAGTCGTCGCCGACTGCGAAACGGACGATGCGGCTCCGTTGGTAAAGACTTGTGGGCCGGAGCCTGCGTACACCCCGCCGCCCTGTGAAATCTCGGCGGCCCCTGCGATGACCCCCAGCGCAATCGATGTGCCGAAGATTTGCAGGTAATGGTTGTTCACCTTATCTTTTAGTCCTTCCTCCCCAATCTGGTCTAGGCCGTGAAACTGATCCAGGTCTACGGAATAGCCATCGGGCATGATGAGGCGGTGGAAGGCAACGGCCATGCGGCGCTGCTGACCGAAGCCCGATCCACCGATCTTTTTAGCCTCACCGAGCACGATGGTGCCGTCTGGAATAAGGACATGCTGATGGTCGTGGGAGTAGACAGGGTTGGAGACAAGCACCTTGACTGGCCCTACGGCGTCGCCGTCAAGACGGTTCATAAGAACCGTGTCGATGGTGGCCCCTTCATAAAGGACGTAGGGCTGTCCCATCGCTGAATCGATATTCACCTCAGGCTTACGGTTGAAACCGTTCTGTGCGGAGGATGATGGGGTTGCCGCTGTATCACCGGCTGCCCGGGGACTTACCAAACTAGAACCTTGTTGAGCAGATGTCATGCTCGCCGGGAGATAGGAACTGTTCGCTTGGGTCTGCTGCTGAGGTGCATCCGCTGGACGGGTGTACGCAAGATTGGAAGAGAAACGAGACTCATACGCCCGTTCCCGTTCCTTGGCCGCGAGCTGCTGCGCTTCTTGTTGCTCCGGCGACACCTGCCCAGCACCGCCGCCGCCGTTACCTTGCTGCCCATATCCATACGTTTGAGGCTGATTGCAGGGTTGGCCGGGCATGCAGGGCTGCGCCTGTCCGGTCGGGCCGTAGCCTTGGACTGCGGCGCGTTGGGCAGGCGTAGCATTCACCATAGAAGGGTCGGCAGCCGTCGCCTGGTCAAGCGTCTGTTGCTGGTGAGCCAACTGGCTCCTGAGATCAGCGACGTTGTTCTCCGTGTTGTCCTGTACGAGTGGCTGGGGGTTCTGTTGCTTCTCCTGCTTGGTATTCGCGGAGGTCTTTCCGCGCGAACTGAAAAGAAGGGCGATGACAACCAGCAAGCAAAAGCCACCGTATACGATTGGCTTGGAATGCCGCTGCATGACACCCTTGGGATCGAAGGGTTTCTTGTTCAGCACCGGCCCTGCGGCTTGGCCGGCGGGGGTGGTTGCCTGGGTCTGTTCCGTCATGGTCTCGTCCTCCTCAGTCCGGTTGATTAGCCCTTGCGTGTAAATTCCATCTTCTTCTTGCCGAGTTCGACATAGCCGTTATCCATGACCTTCGGAATGATGTACGTGCCTTCACGAAGGTCATAGGAGATGAGGTTTGGCTTGCCGTCCTTCATCTCGTACACGCTGAACTTTTCCGGTGCGGTGGTCTTGATGTAG
>Ga0255336_101782_pt1 | contig 13365 bp, 26 predicted proteins | sample MeOH1_35cm_T3_17_FD_189102 | JGI IMG/M metagenome (GOLD analysis project Ga0255336, IMG submission 189102) | Sandy soil microbial communities from University of British Columbia, Vancouver, Canada - MeOH1_35cm_T3_179 | ecosystem: Engineered > Artificial ecosystem > Sand microcosm > Unclassified ...
GTGGCTGATCCTGAGTGGGCGACCGAGGGGTTCGTGCCCCGCTAGAACACCAAAACGCCCGTCCTCCTGGCTTCAACAGGAGGACGGGCCAACCACCACCGGAAGGGATCTCCGAAGATGGCCACCACCACTGTAGCACCGATGTCAGCCCTTGAGGCGCACGCGATGGTTCTGCTCAGCCATGCCGATCGCTGGTCGACGGCGGTCAGGAACACGGACGGCCTGGTTTTCACCCTGTTCAGCGGCAGCGCGGGCAGACCTACTGGACGACGGAGCGTTCGTGCTCTTGTAAATCCTTCGAGTGGCGCCAGACATGCGCGCATCAGACCGCCGTGGTGCGACGGGCCGAGCGTGCCAGGGCAGCGGCAGCGCGGCCCCGGCTCATCAAGACCTACGAGCAGATGTTCGGTGACGACGGACTGACGGACGCGTCTTGAGGGAGGGATGACGATGGTCTGGGTTGGCGCGAACTATCCCCAAGAATTTGAGGCGTCGCTTTCTGAGTGTGCCCACCAGGGCGTCAAGTACCACATTCGCGATGATGAGGGAATCGAGTCCATCTCCTGCGTCGACTGCATCGCGGACGAACTGGAGACGGAGCTGAAACAGGGAGTGATCTGGCGGTGGGAGATCCAGCGCCTGACTGATGACGAGGACGGCGACGCAACGTGCTCAACGTGTGACGCCGAGTGCTCAGGCCACTAGCCAGCACCCCAGGCCCCGGCCCGGTGTGGAGCGGGGCGCGCGGGACTTGGCACATCCTCCCCTAACGAGAAGGGTTGATTGTGGCAAGCCAAGCCAGACGCAAGATCGAGAAGGCAGCCCAGGAACGGGGCTACAGCGTTGTGAAGGCGGAATACGAGGCGCCAGTCGAACTGCTCATGGGTGATGGTCTCGGTGGGTGGAGTGTGCTCCTCAAGGTGGACGAGCGGTTCATATGGGCTGGCGGGAACAATGCCGATGAGGCGGTGAATGACATCCTGAAATTGCCCTCTGTCAAGCCGACCGAAGAAACGAGATAGGGTTACAACCGACATAAGGCCCCATACGTCCGGATCGAGCGGGGCCGGTGGATGGACAGAGGGAGAGGACGATGGATTGCCCGAACTTCGAGACGTGCGAGGGTGAGCTGACATTCAGGATCTACCAGGATGGCGACGGCGATCCCAATGTCACCGGCGGCACGCGCTCATGGACGGCCGCCGAGTGTACCGGCCAGACGTGCTCGTGCGAGTTCAACAGCACCACATGGGATCGCCTGGAGCATGAAGCGATCGAGGCGGAAGCGAATCGAGAGCCGTGGGGTATCGACTGACACCCCGTCCCCCGCGCCACGCAGGCGGGGCCGGGCGGGGCGGCTGAGAGGAGAGACGCGCGATGCAATGTCCTGAATGCGGCTCGACGCAATTCTACGCGTACGTGCCGTCAGACGGTGACCCTGAGCCGCCAAAGCGCGAGTGTTGGGACTGCGGCTACTGGCGGCACCTGGGGGACGATGATGCCGACTGACCAGCCTGACGCCACGGCCCCGCTCTCGGCCGACGAGCTGCGCGCGATCAAGGCGGCGGCAACCACGATCCAGGAGGCGAAGCTCACGGACGGCGCGTGGGACGGAGACGACGTGGCCACCACCGCGTACAGCCTCGAGGATCAGGAGTTCCGGTACTTCATGGACCCGGTCGCCCTCGTCCTCAACGCCCTGCCCCGGCTCGTGGCCAGCGCCGAACGCGAGGCGGCGCTCAGGGAGGCTATCGGGCCATTGCGAGCGCTGATTCCCGAATTGGAAGCGTATGAGGCGCAGTGCCGCGAGAAGGGACAAGAGCCGTGGCACCGCTACCCCTTCGACCTGTCTGTGCGTTGTGACGAGATTCAGGACGTACGGTCCGCCCTCCAGGAGCCAGCACCATGACCGCCGCCGACGAGGGCGCGGGCCGTCGGGTGGTGGAGTGGTGGCAGCCGAAGGTGGGAGATAGAGTCCGAATCAATCTGAGCGGAGAGTGTCCAGGTCACGATCTCTGCGTAGATGCCTACCTATGGGACCGATTCCAAGGGTTGACCGGCACCATTTCCTTACCACCAGAACACACCCGGGTGGCATCAGAAGATCACCCGGATCACCCGTACTATGTCCAGATGGATTGGCATCCAAGAGCCGGCGGCATCTTCGCAGCCGCCGAACTGGAGCCGCTGGCCGGGCCACCGCCCGGCGACGACGACGCGCGGTGAGTGGGGGAGGGATGATGGACGCTCAGGCGTTGCTCAAAGAGTTGCCGAGACTAGCGGATGGTCGGCTTGCGTGTGGAGATCATCCGGATACGCCGGCCGTGAAGATACTGGGGTTCTCTAGTCGGCTGGTCCCCGTGTGCCAGCCGTGCTTACTGGCATCCCGAGAATACTTCAAGAAGCCAGGATGCTGACCGCCCACACCTACCCCGTCCTGAGCAGCCGCCAGGCCACCCAGGCGACCGCCAGGGCGGTCAGGAGCGCCAGCAGCATCATCGCCGCGCCCGCGGTCATGGCGACGATGGCCGGCCAATTCCAGAGTCCGTCGCCGTAGCCCATCACGACGCGGCCCAGATCTCGCGGACCATCTCGTCGAACGGGAGGCGGAACACTACCGCCATCCTCGCCAACTCGATGATCTCGGCGCGGCTCGTCATGTCCAGGTTGAACATGGCGTTACTGATGTGCGCCTCCACCGTCCTGATGCTGATCCCAAGCTCAGTCGCGATCCGGCGGTTCGTCAGGCCCCGGCCGACCAGGCGGGCGACCTCGGCCTGACGCGGTGAGAGCGTGCCCGGAGGACGGCGCATCGGCTCAGTCTTCCAGGCCCGGGTAGATGAGCGGCGGCCCGTCCAGCGCCTGCTCGAAGATCTCCCGGGAGCGTTCCTCGTCGATCTCGAAGCCACTGAGAGACATGCTGCTCATCACTGACCGGAGGATGCGGTCGTACTTTTCAGGGTCGGCGCGGATCTGTCGGACGGAGTCATGCCAGCGCTGCTCCTGACTCACGAGGCCCTGCCGCTGTACGGCGGGCACGGGGCCGGGTGCGCGATGGGCGGGGCCGGGCGCCCCTTCAGCCAGCGCTCGATGGCGTCTGCCGTCTCAGTGTCGGTCATCGTGTTTCTCCATCGACTCGTGCGCCAGCTCCGCGACCACCTTCTGGAGCCGCTTCGCCTCTCGCGACTCGGTGTTGTTCGGCAACTGGTTGAGCGCGTCGTTCGGGACCGTGTTAACGGCCGCGTCGAGGTCTTCGTGGGTCATCGGTTTGTCGTTCATGGTCGTGGCCCCACCTGTTCAGTTCTCACGCGCTGGGCTTCCTTGACGAGTGCCAGGTGGGCGTCCCCCACCGTATCCGCGAGGTAGGCCACCGCCGATATCAGCCCGTCGCGTTGGGCCTTCAGCGCGTCCACCTGGGCCTGGAGCGCCGCCACGCTGATCGCGTCATCGAGCGGCGGCAGTGGCGCGACGGTCCCCGGCTTGCCCAGGAGCGGGATACGCTCGGCGAGGCCGTTGAACCGATTCAGATCACACTCGCCACTGACACCCGGCACGCTGCCGGGCCCGCCCACGCCGTACTGGTGGAAGCTCACCAGATCCCACGGCGGTGGGGCCTGCGGTGGCGTGGAAACGCCCCAGGAGGCGCACCAGAGGGGGAAGCGGCCGAGTTCTGGCGACCGGGCCAGGAGATGGTCCACGGCATAGCCGGGGCTCGTGTAGATGATCGGCGCGAACCCGGCCAGCGCCTCGACCCGCTCCAGGAATCGGAGCGTCCAGTCGTTGAGCGCGCCGCCGGCCGCCGGGTCTTCGAGGTCGAGCGCCAGCATGTCGCCGGGCTCGATGCCCTGTTCCTGCATGATCGCCATGAAGAACGACGCTTCGTCTTCGGGGCTGTTCTTCGACGGTAACCCGAAGTGATACGCCCCGCGGTAGAGTCCGAGCCTTTTTGCCGACGCCCACCACTGAGTGAAGAACGAGTCGCGGAACGCGACGCCCTCGGTGGCCTTCATGAACACGAACACGCGCCCGGACGCGGCAACCGCATCGAGCATCACCGGGCCGTTGTTGTTCGACAGGTCTACGCCTTCGGGATAGGGCATGCGGTCAGGCTCCTGGAGGAGGTGTGGGCGGCGGGTGGCCGGGCTGGCGCATCAGGGCGAGCACGGCCGAGCAGCCGGCCGCGATGGCGCCGGCGACCAGGCGGAACTCAGGCGGCGCGATGTCTGATGAGGCGACGACCGCCAGCGCCGCGCCCGTCCCGGCATAGATTTTCACCTGGGTGTCGTTCGAGACGTGCAGGCGCATAGGCCGCCTACGCAGTCGGAGCCGCGGCATGGCTCATGGTTAGACCGTTGTCTCCACGGCTCCGTTGAAGTTGTGGACCTTCAGAATGCCGGCACCGTGGCACGTCTGGCAGATGATGAGTTTCGAGTTGTTCTGCGTCTCGCCGTAGAAATCGCGAGGTACCCGGCCGCACCCCTCGCAGACCGGGCATTTCTGGATCGTGTAGAGGACCATCGGGACAGGATTGGTCCACTGGCGTGCATGTCCACAGATGTGAGGCTGGGGGAAGTCGCCGGGCGCGCAGCCGGGGCAGTAGAGGCCCTGGACGTTGTTCGGAATGCTCACGGTGTCCTCCTGGGCACTTGAACTGGTGCCGGCCGCTCATTGAGGGTCGGCAAGGGCGTCGCAGTCTGGTACTCGCTGGCAGGCCGGAGCATCGGCGTGGCCGTGACAGGTGGCGCTGGTGGCACGGTGCTCGTCACGGTCGGCGGCGGGAGCGGCGTCAGGGTGGGGACCATTGTTGAGACGGCGACGTAGCTTGTGACCGATGGCAGGGCTGGCACGGTGGCCGTCACGGTCACGACCGGGCCGGCGGTCGGCGTAGGACGGGGCGGCTGGTCTGGGCTCGCCGGGCGGCAGGCGTAGCCGATGCCCAGCACGACGAGCAGCAGCACGGCGAGGCCGGCCAGGTAGGTGACGCTCGTGCGCCTGCGGGCGCTCACTTGAGGACCGCCAGGATGATGCCGGCCGCGCCGAAGAGGATGCCGACCACGGCGACAACCACCCCCCACGACGTTGCCACGCCGCTGCCCTTGCCGGCGTTGATGGAGAGCGAGCCGTTTACGGTGTCACGCCACACACCAAAGTCCTTCTGCTGGGCGTCGTACGTCTCACGACTCAAAAACCGCTCGCGATCGGCTGCCAATCGGGCCTGCTCGCCGTTGAGCGCGGCCAGGTGCAAGTCATTGATCTGACGGGCGAGATCGAGCGCCGTCTTGTCCGACTCCTGCTTGATCGCGAGCGCCTTCTCGCGCTCGATGGCAACCTCAGTCAGCCGCCGGTCCCGCTCGGCGTCAAACCTGAGATCGGCCTCCCTGAGCGCGGACAGGTGCTCACGCAGCGTTACCGTGGGCTCGTCGGTCACGATGTCGGCAGCTCCGGCGGGAGGGGGCCCGGCGCGATCTTCCGGACGAGGTCGTGCATCGCCTTGAACCGGATGGTCATGGCGCCCAGCGCCCGCTGCGCGTCCTCGATGTCGGCGCGGTGCTCGGTCGTCAACTCGGCGCCCGCCTGCAACGTGTCGAGCAGCCCCACGATGACGGTGACGTCGTTGTTGATGCCGTGCGCGAGGCGCCGGGCGTCCAGCGCCGCGAACTGCACCTGTTCCTGCCGTGCCTGCATCTGGTCCACGGCCTGGCGGAGGCGCTCGACCTCGGTGACGGCCGCATCTACGCGGGCCTCCCGGACCGCCATGTCTCGATCAACGTCACCAGCCGTTGGACCTGGCGGCTCGTCTCTTCCACGGCCGGGATCAGCCGGTCCAGCATCACCATCAGCCGCGCCGTGGTCTCGGCGCCGCGCGCGATCTCCGCGTCCTTCGCTTCCATCAGCGCAGCGGTCAGCTCCTTCTCGCGCGACCGGCCCGAGTAGTAGAGGATGCCGATCGCCGAGACGAGGGCCGCGATCACGGCGGTCACCACGGCCAGCGCCGCGCTCGACAGCGTTATGTCCCCAGGCAAGGGAGTACGCCCATGAGACGAGTGCGGCGAGTGGGTGCCATGTCTGTGCAACCTCGCGGACCATGCCGACCTGTCCTGACTGCCCCAGGCTTCGTTAGGCGCTCTCCTGAGCGGGCGGTGGTACGCTGTTTTCAGCCCTCCCCCTGTTCCATGCAGGTGGTGTGGTCAGTCCTCGCTCCGCTGTTCCTAGGCGGCGGGGCGGGGGCGCTTCCCTGTCGATGTGCTACAGCGGATTCCTCACTGGCAACCTCGTCAATTGGATCGTGCCATCGGCAATGGTGGTATCCGCGCCGTTCGTCTCCAACAGTCTGACGGCCCAGTGCAACGTGGTGGTAGCTGAGAACGCCACCTGATCGCCCGGTGTGATCGTGACGGTGACCGTTGAGCCTGAGACCACGATCCCGTCGGCCAGTGTCTTGGAGATGAGGGCCGCGCTATCGGCGTCGGTGATGTTGGCCTTGAACAGCGCGATGGCGTCTGACACCGTGGGAGAATAGGCCACGCCGTTGCGCTTGAGGCTCAGGACGATCGGTACGGTGTCACCCAACGCGATGTTGCCGCCGGTCCCGAGCCGCTGATTGGTGCTGCTCACGCGGCCCCTCCTTTCATTGCTGGTGCGTCGCCGTCGCGTAGGTCTGGGGAACTGTGACCGTGGCGGTGACCATTCCGGCCGAGCCGACCCCGAACACGCCCGTACTGGTACCACCGTGTGGCGCGTACCAGCCGACCACCAGCCCGCCGAACGAGGCCGCGTTGATGCTGCTCGACTCGCTCGTCACCAGCACGCCCACGGCCGCGTCGGCCACGATCTGGACGACCTCGGCCGCGCCGTCGACCACCCGCTGCAACGGCTCGAGCGACGACACGAACAGCGCGCCCGTCACGGCCGGCACCGACCCGGCCAGACTGGCGGTCGCGGACCCGCTCCGGGTCAAGATGCCCGTGACGGCCGGCAGCGCGCCGCTCAGGGCCGGACCCGTCACCTGCATGACGCGGGTCAGCACGCCGCTGGCGATCTCCAAGGCGCCGGCCACGGCGCGATTGACGCCCAGTGTCCGGGTCAGGACACCCGCGGGCGACGCGAGTTGGCTGTACCAGCCACCGGCCAGCGTGCCGAAGCTGGGAGCGCCGTAGCGGGGCGAGAGGTCGAAGAGGCCGCTCAGGGCGCGCGTCGTGACGTGCAGGGCCCGTGTCAGAACGCCCGTAGCTGACGGCACCGCACCCTGCATGCCGCGGGCCGTGGTCGAGCCGTGGAACAGGTCGCCCGTCACGGATGGGACGGCCCCGGCCAGGCTTCTGACGGCGTGGTAGACGCGGGTCAAGGTGGCAGACTGGGCGGGAACATCGCCGCTCGCGGCGCGGTTGAAGAACTTCACAGCCGCGAGCGTGCCCGTCTGGGCCGGCAGGCTCCCGGCGAGGCTCCTGGCCGCGATGAACGCGCTCCGGGTCAGCGTGCCCGTCTGGGCTGGCACCGCGCCCGCCAGCGAACGAAGGGCAGCGTAGATCCGAACGAGCGTGCCGGTGGCGTTCGGGACCGCGCCGGCGATACTGCTGAACGACTGGCGCAGCGAGCGATACCAGCCGAAGGCTAACGCGCCGAACCATCCACCGCCCACGACTTAGCCTTGCACCGTGCTACGATGAGGCATGCACCTGAGCCTCGTTCGTGTTGCCGGGGTTGTACTCACGGTCGCGGTCGTTGCCATTGTCGTGGCGCTCTACACGCTGCCGGGCGCGCCAGCGGCAGGCGAGATGGTAGGGACGCTGGCGATTGCCTGCTTCCCCCTCCTGGCGCTCGGCGTCGGTCTGGCGATCACGGGCAAGATGTCCGGTTGGTAGATCACGGGTACATCCGAAGCCTGGCGCGGCTGGCCGTGGTCCAGTTCCCCGTTGAGAGCGTCAGTTTTATGGTCGTGATGGCCGCCGTTTGCTCGAAGGCGCCGCCACCAAAACTTGGATTGAATGAGCCCGACGTGAGCGTACCGATGCCCGCCGACAGGAAGCGGCACGACTTCCAGCCGCCAGTGTTGGCGTAGTCGGGCAGCCAAACGCCGATCGAGCCGTAGAGATTCGCAGTTGACGACGCCCCCGGCAGCACGCCGACCAGGATGAAGTTACTGGCGCCGTTGTTCTCGACGCCGGTCGCGGTCGCGGTCGTCTGGATGATGTAGCCGTGATCGTACGCACCAGCGGTCGGGCTCGACTCACACGTCATCTGAACATTGACCGATGTCGCGGCCGTGTCAGAGCGGCCGTAGATGCTCAACTCGGCCTCGCTGTACCCGGCCGGGACGGTCAGCGTCAGGACACCACTCGCCCCCGTCCCACTCTGCGAGTCGGCCAGGTACGGCGTCTGGGCTTCGAGATCCGTGATCGTCTTTTTCGTCACAGTCGCAGCAATGTAGTCCCCAACCACGACCGTCCGCGCCGATGACGACTCCTGGGCCCTGGTGATCGTCAGGGTGTCGGTGCTGACACCGGTCACGCGGACTATTTCGGCATTGGCCGGATCGGGGTTTTGGCCCGCTGGCCAGATGGTCGCGTTGAACGGCGGCGTCGGGAAGCGCGTGCCCTGCCCGGCCGTCACCACCAGCGACGTGCCGGACGTGGCTGGGCTGGGTGCGGTCGCAATTATCGATACCCCGAAATTTACATGGTTATCGTAAGCCATCAGGGCGACTCCTTGAGTTTCACGGCGACCACGTTGTGGGAGCCGCAGTCGAGGCACTGGTAGGCAGCGCCCTTGCCGTGCTTACCGCTACGGAGTTGCAGGTTCTCGGGCCGGTTGTCGCCCGGAATGCCGTTGATGTGGTGGACCGTCTCGTGAGGCTCAAGGTAGCGGCCGAGCAGCTTTTCCATGACGAGCCGATGTTCAGCAACATAGTTGTGGCCGGACTGCGCGGCCGGATGGCCAGGAACGCTGATGAGCACATAGCCATCGGTTTTGACCATGCGCCCACCCTTCCAATGCGGTGAGCCATCGGCTTTCTGTCCGGCGTAGAAGCATGGTCGGGAACAGAATCGGCCAGCGGCCTGCCCATCACGGGGGGTAAAAACTGTCCCGCACACCGTACACGGGCGCGGATCAGGTTGAGTGACCCGACGAGCGCGCCTCCCTTTGTTAGCGCACTCGTCGCTACAGTACAGCTTGTTTTGATGCAGCGCCTCGAACGACGTCGAACAACCGAGACACTGTCTTGGGTAGCGGGCCAACTTTTGGCCCTGCTTCGCGCGCACGGGATTCTCAACACGCTGGGCTGCGTACGAGCACGTCTTAGAACAGTACTTCTGACGAGCGGCCACGGCTGGCTTGAGCCATCGACGCTTCCCACACTTGGGACAACGCCAATCAATGTTCGCGACCTTCGCAGGCATCCTGCACCCCCGTCATTGATGCAGGAACTATAACACATGTTGCTACGCCTCGGCCGAGAATGACGCAACGTAGGTAAAACTGCAGGTATCGCTCGCAACAACGCTTACAGTCGGGCTGATGAGACTCCGGTCCAACATGGTCGGCCCAGTAGATGCGTCGAACAAAGCATGTTCCTGCCATGTCTCGGTGGAGTCTGCGGTCACTGTTGCGATACTCTGATACGTAGATGCAGTCGGATTCGTCTGCGTCCCCGTCACCCTGGCAATGCCAGTCGTCACGATCAGCGCCGTCTGGGAATTCGCTTCAGCGGTATTATCTGTCCCAACTTCATGGAACTTATAGTCGCCGATCAAGGCCGAATCAGTGACCATCATCAGCGCCAGGAAGTCACGGAACGCCGTGGTCACCTTCCCGTGACTCACCCGGCCGAGTTGTTCGGTCCAGCCCCACTCGCCGCTGAACGGGTCGCGCTCGGTGGCGTGGAACTGGGACACGTAGAGCTCGGCTCGGAGTCCGACGTGGATGTCGTGGCCCAGGACGGCCGAGTAGTAGGCGCTCGGGATGCCAGCATGGACGTGGTCGCGGAGGAAGGCCAGCACCTTCTGTTGCCAGGGCTGCTCGTTCCAGTTCTTCTCGCCGTAGCGGAGGTGGGCGCGGTGGGCCCAGTAGTGGCCGTGCCGCTCGTCGGGCACGAGGTCGCCGCGGCGGGCGGCCATGACGGCGCGCGGGGTCGACTTCTTGATGACGGTCAGGCCGCCAGTGATGCTCGGGAGCGCGGTGGCCATACTCTGGTCTCCTTATCAGGCGGCGTTGAAGTGGTAGACGAGGACGTGGAAGCGGGTCGGGTCAGTGGCGGTTCCCGCGTCGTTGTAGAAGGTGCAGTCGATCCGCGAGCCCGAGACGTTGGTGACCTGGGCCGAGAGCTTCGACGACGTTTCGGGGGTGACCTGCACACCGAACGGTGTGCCCCAGGCCGTCTGGAAGTCGGCCGTCAGGTCGAGCTGGAAGTTGCCGGTCCCGTTCTTGGTGACCGTGAACGTGCCAGCCGGGTACTCTCCGCTCGCCACCTTGGAGCCGTCCGCCGCGACGATCACGGCGCCAATGGTCGAGATCCACTTGCCAGACGCCATCAGTCCATCCTCACGCAGTCAACTCGGCCCGGCAGCCGCCGGAAGCGGTGATGGCCGAGGCGCCGTAGATCTTGGTCGAGCCGCCGATGGCGCCCGCGCCCACGTCGACCGGCACATGGACGTCGGCCAGTGCCACCCGGACCACGCAATGGATCTCCGAGTCGGCCAGGACGTTGGTGTTCGCCGACGACGCGACTTTGACCGCGTGCGAGGGGGTGGTAGCGCCCGCGCCCAGGTAGCCCGAGACGACCAGCCGGCGGAAGCCGCCGCCCAGGTCGACCGTCGCGGCCACGATCGGTCCTTGCAGGTTGCCGCTGTAGCAGCCGGTCACCCGCAGATCGTGGATGATGCCGCCCGATTCGAGGCTGACCGCGGCGACCGTCGTTTGTGGCCCCGACCCCATCCCGCAGTGGTCGATGGTGATCCCTTCCGACGTGCGGTTGGCGGGGGAGAGATCCTTGATGATGATGCTGGGCGACGAGTTCGATGTGGTCGGCTCGCTATCCTGGATGGTGATGTCGCGGACACTATCCAGGTAGATGCCGTAGTTGTTCGTGGTCGAGAACGCCCACGGTGAGAGGTCGACGCCCGGCCCGTGGGTCTGGTGCCCCGACTGGTTCGAGATCAGCGACTGCCGCACGCTGACCTGGCGCATGCCGTCGATGTAGGTGCCGGCGTAGAGCAGCGCGTTCGTCGTGTAGGTGCCGCCAGGATCGGCCGTGCTCGTCGATCCGCCGGTGACGGCCATGTCGGTCGAGAATAACTTGGCGTAGTTCGTGCCGGTCAAAGCTAGCGCGGCGTTGTTGCTGACCTCGCCGTTGGTGAAGAACTTGCAGTTCTCGATGGTCACGTAGAAGCGCGACCAGATGTAGACGGCCGCCGTCGCGACGCCGCCCGAGCAGTTGACGCCCCGCATCACGACGTGTCCGCCGCCCTCGCTGTGGATGTCCAGGTTCGGGGCGATGAAAATGCAGGTTGAGATGGTGCCGTTAGTCGGCCCGGCCAGGTTGTGCGGGTCGGCAACGGTGGACGCGTCGCCCTCGATGTTGAAGCCTTCCAGAACGATGTCCGTTGAGCCCACGAACTCCATCAGGTGGTTGCGGGTGAGGGTGCCGCCGCCGATGGCGCTGGTGAAGCGAATGGTCGGCCGGCCGGCGCCCTGGCTCTGGTCGTTCGACGAGCCGACCCACGAGCCACGGATCACAACGCCGTTGGCGCCATTGCAGCGGAGCACCCGGTCGCAGCGGTAGCGCCCACTGGAAAGCTGCATCACGCCGTGGTTTTTGCGCGCGGCGTCAAGGCAGTCCTGGAGCGCCTGGCCATCGTCAGTCAGGTTCCCGTCCCGGACGGCCCCGAACTGCTCGGGCGTGTAGATCCGTTGCAGGCCATACGCGGGCGTGCCGGTGACGTTCTCGATGATCGAGAAGCCGTTGCCGACCACGCTGTGGGTCGGGCCCGGCAGCGCGAGCGTGCCCGCGAGCGTCACGGCGCCCGTCAGGCCCGTCGCGCCCGTCACGCTCAGGGTGCCAGGCAGCGACAGGTTGGTCAGGGCCGACTGGGCGAAGTCCACGCCGTCGTCAGTAATGGTCAGTCGGGGCAGGCCGTCGCTCCCCAGGAAGACGGCAATCGGGCCGTTGTCAGCCGCCGACGTGCTCTCGGCCGTGAAGGCGAAACGGGCGTCGTCGTTCTTGAAGTGATGCACGCGCGGCGTGACGCCGGTGATCCCGTTGAGGATCTGGCCGACGTCGTCGCCGACCATCGCTTTACCGTTTGGAGTTGGTGCGTAGGCATTAGACATTTTTGCGAAACCTCCATTTTCTCAGAAGTGGTAAAATGGAGGCAGCAAAAAGCCCCCGCGCCGCTGCGAACGGCCGGGGGTGACACCGAGGTGTGGCTCGATGCTTAGTCAGGATACCATCCCGGCCGGTCTGTGTCAGTGCGGATGCGGAGAGAAGACCGCGCTGGTAACTCAGAGTCAGCGTAACCGTGGGCTGGTTCGCGGTTCGCCGCGCCGGTACATCTATGGCCATCAACGCCGGGCGGTGGGGCCTGAATACGCGGTTGATGCCGAGACGGGCTGCTGGATCTGGCAACGCGGTCAGAATGGCGTGGGTTACGGTTCCGCGTGGGACGGCACGCGGAAGGTGCTCGCCCACCGGCTGGTGTATGAGCGGCACCGAGGCCCAATCCCTGGAGGTCTGACGCTCGACCATCTGTGTCGTCGTCCCGCGTGCGTCAATCCAGAACACCTTGAGCCAGTCGATCAACGGACGAATATCCTTCGGGGTACGGGAATGTCGGCGCGACACGCGGCGAAGACGCATTGCATCCGGGGCCATCCTTTTGACGAGGCGAACACTCGACACTTCACCACATCTGCTGGGCGTCCGGGTCGCCAATGTCGAGAATGCGCCCGCATGCACGAACGTATGAGGCCACCGAGGCGGAAGAGGTAGATTGCTCACGCGCTCACCTCATCGGGCGAGGGTTGAACAGGCTGCTCGGTGCGCGTTTCCGCTGCCAACCGGGCCGCGCGTTCTTGCTCCAGGAGCGTGCTCAGGCGGCGGCTTTTCACGTACAGCTCGCCGATCTCGGCCAGCAGATCCTTGGTAGAGATGTCGGTCACGTCGCGCTCCATCAGGCCGAGCTCGCGTTGAGCACGAGCCCGTTGTTTTCGAGGATGGTGATGAGTGACTGGAGCGCCGTGTTCCCGCCGCGCGCGCCCGTGACTGTGCCCCGCGCCGCTCCAGCCGCTCCGAAGAAGCTCAGCAACTGGCCGGGCCCGCCCGCCGCCAGGATCGTGTCGCCGGCGACCTGAAACCGCCCGAGAACGATC
>Ga0255336_101783_pt1 | contig 13340 bp, 8 predicted proteins | sample MeOH1_35cm_T3_17_FD_189102 | JGI IMG/M metagenome (GOLD analysis project Ga0255336, IMG submission 189102) | Sandy soil microbial communities from University of British Columbia, Vancouver, Canada - MeOH1_35cm_T3_179 | ecosystem: Engineered > Artificial ecosystem > Sand microcosm > Unclassified ...
TATTTTGCGTCAGGAAGCAGGACCTGGCCCCTGATCTTGTCGAGTTCGATCCGGCCCTGGTAGTCGTAGTCGACCCCGAGCTTGTCCGCGTCGGTCACGTCTTCGTAGAAAATGGCGCGGGACACCTGCGGGTTCTCCTGCATCACATGGGAAAGGTAATCCTTCATCGCATGAACTTTGCCGTTGCGCACCGCGTGGACGAAGACGACCGGCCTGGTCTTTGTGCGCTCGGTCAGGGTGCCCAACATGGACAGCATGGGTGTGACGCCCACACCTCCGCTGATCAGGACCACCGGCGCGTCAGAATCGGTGTCCAATGTGAAATCTCCGTATGGCATGCTGACATCCAACACTGACCCTTCCGGCAGATGCTCATGGAGAACGTTGGAGACACGGCCGGCCGGCTTCGTCCCCATGGCCGACTCCTTCTTGACCGAGATGCGGAAATGCCGGCCGTGCGGAATGTCGGAGAGACTGTACTGTCTCGGCTGGTATACTCCCAGCTCCGGCACAAAGACCCTCACCGAGATATACTGGCCGGGCTGGAAGGGAGGCAGCCGGCCTCGGTCGTTAGGCTCCAGGTAAAAGGAGACGATCTCGTCGCTCTCGTGGACCTTGTGCGCAACTGTGAACTTCCGCCACCCCGTCCAACCACCAGGAGTGTTCTCGGATTTCTCGTACAGGTCGCGTTCGAAACCGATGAAGATGTCGGCGAGTTGCTGATACGCCACCTTCCAGGCATCCAATACCGGTTCGCTGGCGCCGTCTCCGAGGACTTCCTTGATGGAAGCGAGGAGGTTGTCGCCGACGATGGGGTATTGCTCGGGCAAGACACCAAGACTCGCGTGTTTATGGCCGATACGGGAGACGGCACTGGTCAAGGCGCCCAGATTGTCAATATTGACCGCGTACGCCCAGACAGCGTGGGCGAGGGCCGCCGGCTGCGTTCCGGTGCTTTGATGTGCCGTGTTGAAGATGTTTCGAAGTTCCGGGTGGTTGTTGAGCATGCGCTTGTAAAAGTGGGAGGTGATGGCCAGGCCGTGCTCCGCGAGGACGGGCGCCGTGGACTGGACAATTTCTTTCTGCTCAGCACTGAGCTCCAATCGTGGTGGAGACGAATGGAATGACGCCGTGGTCATCGTGGGAGTCGTCACAGCGACGTGTTGCAGTGGCATTCTTGTGCTCATGTTCATGCAGGCGAGACCACGAATGACGTTGGTGCGTGGGGGCATCTCCTGGCGATTCAAGTACTGAGTAAACGTGTCCTCGCCTGGCACGATACCTGCTAGAATTTATACTGGCACAGCAGAATTAGACGCTGGAAAGAACCGGGAAAGTAATTGTCGAGTACGTAAGGTAATTCCCGGTCAGGCCACGGTCGCGGCTTGCCATTACACACCAAGTGTCGCTGACAGTGGCAACGAAGGCAAGAAGAGAAGAGACTTCCGCGGCGCAACCTACCTGGACGAAGTCATCTTTACCAGCATTCGCGGATGGCGCCCGATTTGCCTGCGTCCAGCTGTCGAAGCGACTGCCATGATGAAGTTGAGAACTATCACAGTGAGGTGAGGCGCGCCATGAGGCCAGCTGGGCTGCACATTGGAACAAGCAGCACCCAGCTACCGACAGACCAAAAATTGAACCCGCGGAGTAACCAAATAACTTTATAAACGTGGGGCGTCCCCCTGATTTGATCACACCACCGAACGCACTAGAAACAACTTGGCATCCAAAACCACTGCCCATCTATGGAAATAGTGCTGGCACCATCGTTTTGGATATGTAATTCATTCATGTACAGACTTCGCTCTCTCAATTACGTCGTGAGACATGGCTTTGGCTAGCAGCTGCTACAGCATTCATCCAAAATACGGCAGAAAGAGGGTATCAAAAAATCAGAAATCGACTGGTATCGCCTCGACGACAGCGTGGCACCGCAGGACGATCCCTTTCCAACGCCTCGCTAAAAGCCGAAGAGACAAACCATAACGTCATGCTTGGTGGTGACCATCCCGGATCATTCTCCTTCAACCAATGTTCTCCACAAATCTAGTGCCGCTTCGACCACTGCTCCTGCTGACACCGCTCACCCGGCTGCTGTCTTGACTGACGAGACTGCGTCCGACGCCGTCCTTCTGTCCCGGCACGTTCAACGTCGTCGGTAGAGGCGGGGCATCCTCGTCCATGGACGGAGGCTGTTGAATAGGCAGTCGGATGGAGCTTGTCGCCGGGCTCAAGGTGACTGGTGTGCGTGCAGGACTTGGCCTCATCACCGCATAACCTTCCGGCTTACTGGGTGTGCCCAACGAGAACTGGCTGGGGTTGGGAGGGTCATCGAGATCGGCAAAATCCCGCCACATACTCGGTCTTGTTTCCACGCCTTCTGGGCCTCCCGACCTGGCTCCGGTGGTGGCGGTGGTGGGCGAAAGAGACGTGGTCAGTGAAGAACCACCCTTTCCACTATAGAAGCCGTCCCGGTCGCGGTAGAAGGAAGAGCCCGCTAGGTCGTGTTCAGACCGGGTCAACGGTTCGTATGGGTCAGTGGCGCTGTCTTTCTCAAAGGCACCGTAGTTATCTCCGAATCCGTCTCCACCGGCGCTGAGCACAGGGGCTATTTTCCGCCCGGCAATCCGTTGGAAGCCACGGTCAGATTCTGGCACTGTCGACGTCGTGAAACCAGTGGCTGTCGTGGCCATGGTATGAGTGCTATGGGGGCGCAAAAGCCGGAGGCCGTTTGTCAGGGTTGCGACGAAAGGGACACGCGATGAGGGTTGTTGAGGCCTCGAGTAAACGCGGCTCGCTTTGCCGCCCCACAGGTTCCGTTGTGCGATCTGTTCGGGGAGCTGTCCTCGGGACTTGAGCCGACGACGGTACCATCGCAGAAAGACGAGGAGGATCAGGAGGACCACGGCCACGCCTGCAACACCTCCCACGACGCCGCCAACGACTTGTTGTTGAACCGGTGTCAGGCCAGGACCTCCACCACCAGAATCGGAGTTTGAGCTGGACGTCGATGGGGCAGAAGCCGTGGTCGAGCTTGTCGCTGAGCCGGCCAATACACCAGCCCCTCCGACGCTGGTGAAAGAATCCGACGAAGTGGCAGGGAGGGCAGATGTGCTCGAAGCAGTGGACCCCAGCGACGTGGATGAAGGGCGTGTGGACAAGGCCGTGGCACCACTGCTGGTGCTACTGACCGTATATTGGCCAGTGGGAGTGCGGGTCGTGAAAACTTCCGTCGTGAGCGAGGTGGGGCCCGTTGCCACGATGGTGCCGTTGATCAAGGAAACTTCCAACGTGGAAGTGGTGGTGACGGTGACCGTACGATCAGTAGTCGAGCTCAGCTCAAAAGCACTTGATGTGCTATTGACAGCCTCCGAGAACACCGACGCGGTCGAGCTCAGATCGGTCACAGTGCTGGAAAGAGAGATGGTGTCGGATGGCGCCGCCGTTGGCGGGGAAGTTGTGAGTGCTGACGCTGACAGACCTGAGGGTGCTGACACTGACAGATCTGAGGGCACCGAACTGGCGACACTCGTTGCAGAAGACAGGCCAGGAAGAGTCACGGTGCCGACATCGGACAGAGACACCACAGTGCCGGTCGATGCGGCCGAAATTTCGGTCGCCACGGTCGTGGTCGTGCCATCATTGACATTGATCTCGACCACACTGGCGGTGACCGTTGCGTCGGGGGCACGAGGCAGAAGATTCACCCCGGCGTTTCGGCGAGGGATCATCGGCCGACCTTGTTGTTGCTCTGCGGCGTATGCAGATCGCCGTTGGACATTCCATAGATTCATCGTGTTTGTGGTTGGCGTCATTGCTTGGTCGTTGTCTGCATGGTCACCCAGAATCCCTATTTCCGAGGTGAACAGTCCCTCGGTCATCCTCGACCCCGTATCACGCGGGTTTTGTATTTCGGAATCGGGAATTCTCAATCGTTTTGCAGGTCGTTCCATGACGAGGGCTGCGCACGCGTGAGACGTTTGCCCGCTCGCTGTGAGATGTGGCAGGAAATTCCAGCCCCGAGCCAGCAATCAATTGATTCACAGAACCACAAGGCGAGCATCAAGCGAGTGAGTATGGGAGAGCGAATGCTGTCGTTATGCGCCCAGCGATGTGTGGGTACGGTCGAAGCAGTCTCCAGGAATGGTGCGGTGCGTCGAGCACCCACAACGTTGTGACGACGGTTGGCGCACGTCGGCAAGGTCGCGACGCACTGCTGTTGGCGTGAGAACGAGTGGCTTGGAGGAAGGAATGAGAATGAGTGGCAGCTGGCAAGAGGCGCAGCGAGGTAGGTGAGCAGACGAGGCTGTTAGAGAGACAGGGTTAGCCGACGTGAGTGAGACATCGAGGCGGAGAAGCGGAGTAGCAGCACCTCGAGCTGACTATTGCATCCTACACCGTAGTGAAGTGTCGGTAACTTCTTTTCTGGTCGGGAAGATATGAAAGAATGTAAATGTGAGCGAATGTCCGTTGCGAGAGAGCTCTGGTTGTTGGCTGTTGTGGTGGTAGCGATGGGGCGATGGGCGATTGTGCTCTTTCCAGCCCCCCGAATGCCGCCTCGCTAGCTGAATTTAGTCGGCTAGTGGCGCCCCCTGGGTGAATGGCTTGGTCCGGTCAATGATTGTCCGTTAGATCTGCGGAAAATACCAGCAGCATGGTATCATTTCTGCGTTGAGATGGTGAGGTTGACACGGACAGACACACCGAGGAGCGAAGGGGGAATCGGGGAAACCGTCGAGGAAGGCAGACACAGGCAAGAAGACATCAAGACCGGCCAGCACTCGTGGGCGGAACAACAGGTGCAAAGTGGGGAGGTGGCTCTAGTCCGTCCAGGTGCTTTTTGACGCGAACCCGCTGTGTACTGCTGGTCGCTGTCGTTGGTCACTTGGGCGCAAGCGACGAGTTAGACAATGAGGGTTGGCAGCGGACGACTCCACCGGCAGCGTGGAAATGATATCCAAAGCTAAACCGGTGCAAGTCCTAAAGTTAGTAAATCACTAAGGTTAGGCCAGGGGCGCCTCCCGATTCGGGCTGGTTCCTGCATAGAAAAGAGCTGCCAAGCAACGGAGATTGAAGGCACCAACTGTTGCGAATGGGAGGCCGCCCATGACAGCCAACGCTGTAACCCCGGAGCATGGGCCAAGCTGGCCCTCCACTCGAGAGATTTGTTCATTTACTTTCCGACATGGCGCTGGAGAAGAGCGGCGTCTCACATTGCTGAAATGCCCATGCATGAGTTGCCGACCGTCATGGTGGGCCGCCCAGTGTGGGCAGAGCCTCCATCTGATCGGCACGCTCCCATGACCGCATGAATTTTTCCTGCTCGACGCTGCTCCAAGAGCCCAAGGTGGCGACGGCCGACTGTTTGTGGGCATCATCGTATCAAGGGTGAGTGTGGAGCCCAGCAAAGCGAGGCTGAGCCGACATGGTCGCCAGCGAACTGATGATCCGATAGCCGCTGGCCCAGACATAGATCCAGTTTTGAGTGCAACCACATCGCCCTCGTTGGCGAACGACCACGCGTCTCTTGACTTGAAACACAAGCTCTTGTAGCCAGGCCGTAGATAATTAACCACCAGGGTATCAGGGCCTATCAGGCGCGACACGCTGCGTGCCACCATAGACTCATAAAAGAGACGTAAGCGGTCACTGCGGATTCATTTCGCTACTCCCATCGGCAGATCATTGCCCAGGCGGCGGCTGTGGAAATCGAACGTCAATGGTGCCGGTGAACTCACCAGAGAGCCGTCGCAAGCAAGGCACAGTGTAAGGACGATGGAGAAAACCGAGTTCATGAAGCGAGTTAGTTCATGCTATGCAAAATTTGAGATCCGCCACCATTGATGGAGCTCTCCAGGGACCGACTGGTCGACCGCCTCACTTGATACCACGTCCCACCAACCCGTTTGAGTTCTCTCCTTTGTGGAACTTCTTCCGGTCGCCAGGACAGTACCACTTGACCGTTCGAGGCGGCAGGTCGGCCAAGGAGACGCATTCCATGTGGAACCACTGACCATATTCACACTACTCCCATCAGTCGCCGCGTCCATGTCTGCAAAGGGGGAGGCTTACCTTTTCGTCCAGCTCACAACAGATCATTTCTCCCCAGCTGACATCCCCACAGATACAGTACCTCTCTTCGTCGGGATCGACAATCTCCTGCCGGCCGTCGACGTCGATTCGGATCTGGGGCAATGCGGGATCCGTCGCGGCAACCCTCTGAATCTGCCCCGTCTTGGCCTGCTTGCTGGGCTTTGTCATTCTCTTGCTGACACTCACGGCGGCACCACCGTCCTGGCTCGATTGCATGACGGTCCCGGGCGCGTCCCGCTTGGCTCGATGGCTGACGGCGAGACCTGTCGCTTTGGGGCTCGGCTCAGCGGCCGGAATCTGGTGAGCGGCTGGTCCAGGAGTCGCCGGCGCGTTGGACGGTTCGACGGAAGCGGCAGCAGAGCGGCGAGATGGCGGTCGGGATGGGAGAGGAGGTGTTGACTCGGTCTTCGGAGCCACCGAACTTCGCTGCACACTGGCCGCTCTGGTCGTCGGGGCCGGTGTGGAAGTGCCGGACGACGCAGTGCGTGGAGGCGCAATGTTCAGTTTCAGCGGAATCTTGATGATTCCCGCACTGGGTTGAGCCTCGTTGGCGGGAAGTGGGCTTGACGCCAGAGGTGACGGTTTTGGCGCCGTCTTCTGCTTCTTCTTCGGGTGGTCGGGTTCAGCGGAGGGAGAGGCTGACGTCCCTGTATCATCGGCCTTGCGCTTGTGAGATGGCTTGTCGGTGACGATGGTGGTGGGGGTGGCGGCAGCGGCCGCGGTCGTCGTCTTCTTGCCCGCATTGCCACTGCCGTTCACCGTCGGGGTGCTTGCGCCTCGATTCAGAGAGGCGAGTGCGGTGGACAGGGGGCTGAAGAGGTTCTTGAAGGCCGACCCAATATCGCCGAGTCGTCGTGCTGCCAGTTCGGCCTCCTGGGCTGCGAGTGCTGCTTGCTCACGGGCCTTTTCCTTACTGCTCTCTTTCTTCGCCTCGGCCTTTTTGACCGGCTTCGGTTTCGGGGCGGGGGTCGCGCTCGCGCTGGGCGGCGGAAGCGGTGACTCTGGTTTGTCGGGCTTGACCTGAGGTTTTTCATCATTACCAATGTCGATAAACTTGGTCCCATTGGCCTGAGCCTCGGCTTTGGCTCGATAGTAGTTGTCCCAACCACGACCTCGCTCAGCCAGCTCTCTCCTGATCATGACCTCGCTGGGTTCCCAAGTATGATTCTTCTTCATCTTCTTCCTCAGCCGAAACATTTCGTATTCGGTCAAATGGATCCACGGGCGATATTTGCTTCCGATTTCTGCATCCTCGGGCGGGGGGGTCGGCTTGCGGTATGGCACGATCGGTTCACGATGTGGTCGTGGTTTCTCCGCCGTTACCGGCTTCTCCTTCGGCGGGGGTTTGGGTTGCTTCAGCTTCAGGACCGGCCGTGGAGGAGAGGGCGGCGGTGATTCCCAGTCAGACACTTCGGTGCTGGCGATCGGCGAGTCTGGGTCGAACGGCGGCATGACCTCGCCGGGCACCGTGATGCGGCGCCGGGCACGAGATCTGTGCAAAATCTCCCCCGCGACCGTGGTTCCGCGCGGAGGATTGAGCTTGAGTCGGATCGTAGACGGACCACTCTCCAGTTTTCGGCCACTCCGGGAGCGCTTTGCGTGAGCCGAAGACGGCGGTTGTGGTGTCGGGTCGCGCGACGGAGGTTTGGGGATGGCATGTAGCTTTGCTATAATGCTTTTCAGTCTATTCTGGTGTCTGTCCGCAACATCGAAGAGTCGACACGCCTCTGCATACGCCGATTCTCGGGCATTCAACGCTTCGTCGAGATGAGTCGAAATTTTTAACCGCAGATCCTGGCCATCCGGCCGCGACGCGGGGGGGAGAGACGGCAGAGACCCATAGAGCTTTGTGAGATCATGCAGGGCACTCGACTTGGACAAATACGTCTCATCCAGCCCACGGATCAGCGTCAAGGATCGAATGAGATCGGAAGGCAAGTATTCAGTGTAGTCGAGGAAGTCGGTCACGGCAGCCTGCGCGTCGGGGTCGATAGCACGGTCACTGGCAATATCGGCCATGGTGACCATCGAGCAGGTTGTCACTGGTGGCGGCGCGCATTTGGCAGCCGACCTGGAGGGAGAACAGCACTCTTGCCGTCGAACAAACGGCCGGCCGAGAGGGCGGGGGAAGAGGATGCAAGCAAATGCTTGCGCTGGGAAGGTATGGTATTGGTATCAAGTGAGAGGAGCGTCCTTTTTGCGCCCGAGGCAACAGTGGAAGAAGATGTCTTGTCTTTATCGCTTACAGGCACGCGCATGCACTGTGATGAAGTCGCGACGTTAGGCGGTAAGGGGTGGCAAAATTCAGACCAGTCGATTCGGGAGACAGCCTTGTTCTGAACTCGAGATGTCATGGAGTTACTAGAGGAAAACTATTCCCAAACGTTTGCCATCTACATGCTAGGCACTCGTCTGTACTTTGTGCATGGAGCAGCCATCATCCACGGACCGGCCTCCATAATTCTGACCCTGAATTTTTGATTTGCCCTCTTTGTAGTTCACATGTTGAACTTGGCCAGTTCCTTGCACTGTCCTTCCAGACGATCACTTCCGGATTGTCACTTCCAGACCGTTACTTCAGGTAAAACGGATCACCTCGCCATCAATAGATAAACGACTGTCTTCATGGTCGTCCTCCTGTTCGACCTCCCTTTGTCCCGAGTCGTCTGAGCATATTGTTTAGCAGGGTCTCAAAAAGATGACCACCTCGGCCCGAGATCGCTTAAATACGCTCTTCACGAGTCAACGTGGAATCCCTCTTCCTGATCCCCAGCAGTCTCCCGTCACAGATTCTGGACCGGAGCTGAAGAAGAATGAGCAACAAAAATGGCGAATTCCTGACATCGCACAGCATCCACGTCAAGCCACGCTCGAAACCCCTCCACCTACACGGAATATCGACTGCCTCTCAAGCTCAGATGAAGATGACTACGTGACGGCTTTCTCTAAGAAGCCGACTATGAAAGCGCCCGGGCAAAAACCGCATACTGGACTCCCCCATCATGTGATGCCCGAGCCGAATGCTTTGCACCATTCGAAAGATTCGTACCTGAGGCCCGAAAAGCGGAGTGAACATGTTTCCGCGGTCACAGCGTCCAATGCTGCACCGTTTGGAGAGGTCGATGGCATTTCCATTTCTGAGAGCGAGTCATGGATCACCGCGGATGAGATGGGGAACCCTCTCACCGGCCGTTTCTGTCAATTTGGGCTCGTTGCAAAGTTTCCCTACAAATATATGATCGACAGCAACGATCGAGTGTCGAGGCATTTCTTTGCCAACAATAAGTTCTACGACAGAATTTGGGATATGTAGGTGCTTCTTTTCACTCGGCCTGGTTCACGGCAAGGTGTGTCGAAAGATCGTTCGTTCATACCTGCAAGCTCACCACTTGGACGGGTGCGGAGTATCTCTCTACAATACGGAATCAACAGCACCGCGTTTGGACCTGAGACATCTGATAGTCACTGACCACGGCGATAGTTACTGCCTTCACCCACCGACATCACTAGGTACCAAACCAATCATCCTTGTACCGCACTCCCAAGTACAGCAGCTGGTGGACGAGATCAGCCAGACTTTCGAAACAAACGTCCACGTACCGTCATCGCCTCTCACCTTGACCTTTTTCGATGATGGTACACCACAACCCCAGTTTTTGGGTATTTCGCGGTCCCGGGCGGACTTCAACGATATGCAAGCTTCCATTCCACCGGCCCCAGAACACCACGGGGAGAGCCCTTCTGATGCAATCCCCGCCCTTGAGCGCAGCTTTGCAGCCTTCCAGACCAAATGCGAGAAGGCCCTCGCCGCGAACAAGAAAAAGGGAGCCGCTAAGAGGAAGAAAGACGGCGACCGGTTCCTTGCCATTCAAGCCTGGCACCTGCAGCTGAAAAGAGCACAACAATACCTTGGACTGCGCCCACGAACGACCAAGCCGGAGGAGCCAGATCCACATCTGTCATGGGGGGAGCAGGAGCAGTTCCGGATGCAGCAACTCACGAGCGGTCCACTCCTTCTCGACCAGTTAGATGTCCACACACCGGCACCGCATCAATTCGACAAAGAGCCCGTGATCGTTGCTGTTGATATAGAGTCCTACGAAAGGGACCACAGCCTGATCACCGAGGTCGGCGTCAGCACTTTAGACACGCTCGACCTTGTCGGTGTTGCTCCCGGACCAGGAGGCGAAAACTGGAGCCAGCAGATTCGTTCGCGGCACTTCAGAATCAAAGGTAGAGAATACCTCGTCAACAAAGACTTTTGCATCGGTGATCCGAACGCCTTTCAATTCGGTGAGTCTGAATTCGTGGAGGTGAGTGAATCTGCTGCTGTCGTCGACAGCTGCTTTGAGTGGCCGTTCTCGGTCCAATTCAAGGATGTTGGCTGTCAGCGAGCCTGGCAAGATGACGCCACCACGGCAGCTGTGGGCCATGCTCTTTCGGACGTTGAAAGTTCAATTCCCGCATCAGCGTTGACAGGGCAACGCAATCAGAGACCTGTGCCTGTTCAAAAAGGCCCCAAAGATCGCAATCTTCTCGTTGTCGGTCACGACATTCGCGCAGACCTGGCTTACTTGGAAAAGCTTGGAAGCAAAATATTCAACAGTAGGTCGGCCTCGATGGATCCCATCACGGCAATGACAATCACAGTAAATGGGGAAGGTAAGGTCCAAGACGTTCCAGCCGAATGCGAATTGCCATGTTACTAATCATGAAATGGATCAGATGGATCCAAGACGCGCCGCTCGATTATCGAAGCTCTCGACACAGCAATCCTCTACCGCAATCTGAAGAAAGAACCCCAAATTCGGAGCTTGGCTTCCATTCTGGCCGACCTAGGCCAGTGTGGTTGGCACATGCACAACGGCGGCAACGACGCCAGGTACACGCTGGAAGCTCTCATTGCGATGGTCATCAAGGCACGCCTGGAAGATGGCGAGGAAAAGGCTGACCAAACGTGATAGACCACCGTGGTGACGGAGAGGGAGAGTGAAAAGAAGAGGGTCGAAAAGAGACCAAGACTTCGAGAAAAGAGGTTGAGGAAGCATGTGAGGCCGGGAGAAAGCCAGCACGAGCAGGACTACCACTATAGCACCTGAACTCGTATCGTACCCCTTTGAAAGGGCATGGTTCCAGCCCGCTTGCCTGTGTTGACCAACTCCTCACAACGGAGCGTTGAGGTGCCAAAGGTTTTGAGATATCTTTTTATTGGCACACTTGCTGACGCAGCTTTGGACGTCCCTGCTCCCATTATGTCTATGCCGGGAAGCAGAGGCGATCTAAGCTCGGGAGAGAACTGGGAATGCACTTCAATACTGCACAATTCTTTACTCATTTGAGTTCAAACATTGCTGCGCCGCCATTCCTGCAACCTTGTCAACCTACCCTCGTCAAACCGTGTGCTCTTGGGCGCATTGATCATCACATACCACCGAACCAGCACATAGACCGAGCGGAAAGAACCTTGCGCAATACCCCCGAATGGCCTTGCAAGACATGTTTTGGCCTTTGTGCGTAATCAACATCATCAACATCATCAAATACCTTCGGATTTTGTTTTCATTTTGGCACCCTCACTCATTTCAGTTTTTATTTCATCATCCAGCCCTCGCTGTATTCACGATGCTCCCACTTCGCCGGCTGGGGAAGCTTCCGCCCCCAATGGGGGCGAATCCCTTTGCCAAATCGAATCCGCCGTCTCCGTCTTCATCTTCCTCATCGTGACCGGGCTCATTCTTCGTGTTCACCTGTGGATTCACGCTTAGTCCTGTGCTCCCATTGCGCGGCCGTGTCAGTCCCAAACTCGGCCGTCGATTGTGCTCTTCGACCATCCCATTCGGCTTGGCTTCCTCTTTTTTCAAGCTTGAACCCGGTGCTGGCACTTGACTGCTTCTCGCCGGCTTGCTCGGACTGCCCATTCCGGCGTCGATTGGCGGTGGACTTGAACTCATGACGTTACGGTCCACACCGTTCGCTCTCAGATCCTCGTCTTTGACGGGAGACATGTCCGGCAAGGCCGAACCTGGTGTGACACCCATGAGGCCTTTCCAGAACAAACCCGGACCGGCGGGGGACGACTCCGGCATAAACTTGCTGGGCGCCACCAGAGTACTAGGAGGAGCTAGTCTCGGGTTCTGTCGCAGAGGCGCCGGGGTGATGATGCTCTGCTGGGAAGGGTGGAAAGGCGTATCGAGATATGAAGACGAAAGAGTCGGGTTGGTCGGCGAATGGTGTAGCAGTGGCGCGGAAGGCGGAAGAGAATAGGCTGGTAATCCGCTGTTCGGTCGTGGTGTTGGCCGGAGATGGCCATGGGGGAGGGGGGAGTCGTCAAGCTCGTTGGTATTATCAGGAAGCGTGTTCTGCGTATCCGCCCTTCGTCGTTGCGGCGGCGGTGTGGTCGTCGCGTCTGGCGCCTGTGAAGGAGGTGGCAAGAGACTGGGGCCAGAGGGATAGGGCGGTCGGGTGGGGAATTGGGGGAATGGTACGGTGGTCTGCGAGGCCGTACTGGTTTTGGCCGAATGCAGGGCCGCGGAACGATGATCGGAGAGGTCTCGTGCAGAAAACTGGCTGACCATGGTCGTGTCGTAGCCGAGATTTTGACCATTCGGCCCTCTGAAATTCGGATTGACCTCTTTGCCTGATGCCGGAGACGACGGTGCTGACCCGCCGCCCCCTCGCTTCGCCTGCTTCTTCCAGTACTCTTGTCGAAACTCGGGCGCGATTTGCCATTTCATCCCTTTGCCCGGCTCGTCCGTTCGTCGAGGCACTTTCTGAAAGGCCTTGTTGAGTGAAAGATTGTGCCGAATGGAATTCTAAAACCGGTCAGCACCACCCCGGGACCTGGGTTCGTCGGGGAGGGTCTCCATACCTGCCAGCCACTGTTAGAATGCCGGTAAAACGCGTACTTGTCGGCAATGAAGGAATAAATGTTGCTCAGCGTCAGCTTTTCCTCTTCGCTGGAAAAGATGGCTTGTGCGATCATGGTCGCGTAGCTATACGGAGGCTTCAAGTCTTTGGCGGAATCTCGGCTGTAGTCAATTTCTTGCGTACTCTCCATCATCATGCCGCGGCCATACAGGGGCGACATGGCTGATTTGCTGTCGAAAACACCCCTCTGGTTCTTTCCATCGCTTTGCGGCCGTGGAGGCGTACTGGATCTTTTGAAGCTGGGTGGCGCCGGCGCCAGGGACTGGTAACTGGCGCCTGGACCATAGCTCTGCGCCGTGGTGGTCGGCGCCGGCACC
>Ga0255336_101785_pt1 | contig 13294 bp, 16 predicted proteins | sample MeOH1_35cm_T3_17_FD_189102 | JGI IMG/M metagenome (GOLD analysis project Ga0255336, IMG submission 189102) | Sandy soil microbial communities from University of British Columbia, Vancouver, Canada - MeOH1_35cm_T3_179 | ecosystem: Engineered > Artificial ecosystem > Sand microcosm > Unclassified ...
TCGACGAGCACAACCGCCAACCCAAACCATTCATCTGGACGGCAAAGGCCAACGACATTCTCGAAAAAGTCAAACGCGCCAGGGCCAACCTCAATAACAGCCCATCTGTGTGACGCACTACACTAGCGGCTCGGTGGCGAGTGGATGGTTCCGAGTTCCTCGCTCTTGTGCAGGCAGGTCGACGACCGCAAGATCCATATCACCGCGCAGTAGAGCCAGAATCAATTCGGGGGTGTACGCTCTGGGGATACTGACAGAAACTGCGGGTGTCAATCGTTGCGTACGTCGTAGCAACGCATGAAAGCGCGGCAGGTCCGCAAGAGGCGAAAGTCCTATCACTAGCGGGCGCTCCTGCTGTTTTGCAAACGCCTGCACAAGAGAGACGGCACGGCGGCTTTGCTCCAACGTGCGGTGCGCCTCGCGAATGAACAAATGTCCAGCCTTGGTGATGCTTACGCTTCTTGTGTGCCGTTCGAAGAGCTTTGCTCCCAGTGTGGCTTCGACGTCTGCGACTTGCCGCGAAAGAGCAGGCTGCGTGACATGGCAGCGCAGAGCCGCGCGCGTGAAGTTGCGCTCCTCGGCAACTGCCACCACATACTGCATCCACCGCAACTCGATCTCAGCCTGCACTTCGACAACATAGAGCGGAAATGCGGACTCGACCTATTCCATTTCGAGCAGACCTATTCCATTTAGGAATACATCTACGACCACACTTCTGTGGCCGATGAACACACTTTCGGTAATTGTCCCCGCAGGAGGTGCAGACGTCGACCGTTGTGGATGTTGTTTCATAGGAAAGGGAGTCGTGGCTGGGACAGCGAAAGGGAGGCGGCGCGATGGCTCTACGCCCAACGCAACCTCTTCGCGATGAACAAGTTCCCTGCCCTGGTGACTTGCGCGACGGGGCGGGCTGCGATAACGGAGGAAGGTCCGAGTGAGGTTTCGTCGGTGGGCAACCAAGCACCCCCACGAGCCCATCCACCTCGATTTCATTTTCTGTTGCGCTTCTGCGTATTGATCGGATCGGGGATTCCCAATCTATTCCAATTCAAGCAGACGTATTCCATTTAGGAATACATCCATAGGCGCGTTTCTGTGGCTATGGGCATTATCAGCGTCGAGAAATGAAGTAGTGCGACGCCAGCCCGACGGCTCGCTGCTCCCAACCCAACTTCCTCGAACCCGACTTCGGGACCGCGTCGAAGGTGAATCGTCGCTATCTTTACCGACCCTCCTCCTGGCACGGACTTCTATACCTGCCGAGTTCACCGTATCTGTTGAACGAAAAGTAACTGACGAGTCGGCGACCAACCGCTCACAACGAAGGTGAAAACGTCTTCCATACTTTATTTTCGGCAGCATGTAACTTTATGCCGAGGTGTGGAGTCTCTCTTAACACAGAGATGAATGCGCGTACAATTGCCGGGAATGATGGGGAGCAGACTTCGGCAGCAGCCGAGACCTCCGCTCGCGAAGCCTCGATCATCACGCGCATCCTTGCCGGAGAGCGCGAACTGTTTCACGAACTGATCCGCCCCTACGAGCGCGGACTCTACGTCGCTGCCTACTCGATCTTGCAGAACGAGGCCGATGCCGAAGATGTAGCGCAGGAGTCGGTGATCAAAGCCTACAAGGGGCTCAAGGGTTTCCGCGGCGACGCGAGGTTCAGCACTTGGCTGATGGCGATCACCTTGAACGAAGCGCGCAGCCGTCTGCGGCAGGCCAAGGGAGATCAGCTCGACTCTCTTGATGATTGCGATGAAGATCGCGGCGATTACACGCCTTCGGTGCTCGCCGACTGGCGTTATATTCCGTCGGAGCAGTTGGAGCGCAAGGAACTGCGGCAGGCACTGCAAGAGGCAATGGCGCGGCTTTCACCGGAGCATCGTGAGGTGCTGATCTTGCGCGATGTAAGGGGTATGAGCATTACCGAAACTGCGGAGGCAACTGGAGTGAATGAAGGGCTGGTCAAAGTGCGACTGTTCCGTGCACGGCTTTCCATGCAGAAATTGCTCGTGCCAAAGCTGGCGCCGAAGCAGCGTGGACTGATAGGCTGGCTGACCCGGAAAGCCGGTGGCAGATGAAACTTGATTGCAAACACGTATGGTCGCAGGTTTCCGACTACATCGACGGAACGGTCACGTCGCAGGAGCGGGAGGCTATTGAACGCCACTTGGCAAACTGCCGCCATTGCTCAGCAGTGATGGACTCCACGCGCAACATCCTGGTGCTGGTGGGAGACGCACGGACGTTCGAGATTCCAGTCGGCTTCGGCGAGCGCCTGCACAACCGGCTGCAAGAATCGATCGAAGCTACAGAAACACAGGAGTAGAGTTGCGGATGGCACCACAGACGCCCATCTTGGCGAGGCGTCCCTTTGAATGTTGTAGCATGAGTCATCCTCACTTATGCGGCTGGATACTATCGCTATGAAGATCTACTTCGGGTTTACTGTGGCAGGAAACCGGTCCACCATTGAAACAGCGCGCCGGGTCGTACAACTTCTCGAAGAGGCTGGTCACGAAGTGCTCACTCGACATCTAGTCGACGACAACGCCTGGGAGAAGGACCGACTTATCACGCCGCAAGAGATATTCGCGAGAGACATGAAGTGGCTTCAGGAATGCGACCTCTTCATTGCGGAGGTCTCCGGATCGTCGTTCGGTATTGGCTTCGAGACGGGATACCTTCTCGGCTCAAGCCATAAGAAGGCGATACTGTTTTTCCGGCGCGAGCTTGAGAAAAGTGTATCGCTGTTGATCACCGGAAACACGCACCCAAACTGCATCCTCGTGCCGTATGACAATGTAAACGAAGTCGAAACTTTTGTCCGAGACGGCCTCAGTTCGAGATCCTGGCACCTTGAAGCGATAGCCGGATCATCATAGCTTTTGAACGGGTGTTTCTCTTTTGGGAAAGGCAGCGCATGACTGTCTTCGATTTGCGAAACCCCTGAAGAACGATGCACCTAGCCGAATGTGCGTATAAAGTGCATGAGAGGACAGGGAACATTGCGAGGCATCTTGATCGGCTGGGCTTCACTGGCGCTTGCGGCCGTGCAGGCAATTTGCGTTGCAGCAGTCGCGCTTAGCGGCGTGCGCGTGGTGCTTGGCATGACGTCGCTGCTGGCCGCCGGTGCAGTTGGTCCCGCACATGGATTCCACCGCAACGCGCTGCGCCTGCCCATCTTGTGGATTGCCGGTCTTCTCGCGGCGCTCAACCTACTTCTACTCTGGAACGAGGGTCGCATTCGCCGCAGTCCATCGGCGCAGTGGCGCCTGCAACCGCTCACTTCCCGCCAACGCCGCGGCAGATGGATACAACTGGGCACCTCAGTTGCATCCCTAGTGTTAATTCTCGCCGAAGTCGTCAGCCACCCTTGGTTCCACATCGAGCACTGAACCAACGCCGAAGTGAACGAGTGAAGAAGATATCGTTCTGTCCCCCAGAAGATCTGCGCCTTGGGCCTGATCCGATACCCGCTTTTCGTGTCAGCCCAGTACGATATCCGGTAACTCGGCTAAAGAGGCAATTTGCGCGTCAGGTGTCTCCGGAATACGTTCAGGCGCTTGGCCAAAACGGTTGCACCACAGCACGCGGAGGCCAAACGCTTTGGCGGAATACGCATCCCAGCCGTTGAAAGACAGAAAGCATATTTGCTCCGCAGCCACGTTGAGCCGCTCACAGGCGAGCCCGTAGACCGCGGGATGAGGTTTGTAGACCTTCACTTCTTCCACCGACAGCACAGCATCGAGCAACTCGGCGATTCCAGCGTTGGCTGCCGCTGCCGCAAGCATGGACGGTGTCCCGTTGGAGAGAATTGCGACCTTCATGCCCGCGGCCTTCAGGCGCTTTAAGGTGCCGAATACCTCCGGATATGCGCTCAGGACCAGATATAGATTCATCAGCCGCTCCCGCAGCGCCGAATCTTCCACCTTCACCGTCGCCATCGCGAAGTCGAGGGCCTCGCCCGTCACCTGCCAAAAATCGGCGTGGCGTCCGCCGAGGCCACGCAGCCAGGTGTATTGCAATTGCTTGGCGCGCCACAACTCGGCAAGCGGTTGCCACTTTTCGCCCAATGAGTCTTGCTCGGCACGTGCTGCACTGTTGACGTCGAATAGCGTGCCGTAGGCGTCAAACACGCAGGCCACAATGCCGCGAAGCTTCAGCGCTGTCATCCGGAATCTCCCTGTTCATCGGTAAACTCAGCAAAGCGACACAACCTCCATCACAGCACCCATCGGTCGGACTCCTGAATCTTCAACCCGCTCTCCGCGCCCCCCCACAGCTCGTTTCCGTAGGGCCGGTACCATTGCCCCTGCTCGTTGTGCCACTCATACTCGAAGCTCACGGCGATCAGGGTCTCCCGGAAACAGTAAAACTTTAATGGAACCTTGCACGGCCTCGTCATCATCAATGATGAATACCGTGGAATCGTCGGCAAACGTCATACATTTGCTTCCGCTCTGGTGGGCAGAGTGAAGTAAAAATTGTGCCCCGCGCACGCACCGCAGTGAAGAGCAGAAAGGCAATCCTTGGCGCATTTAAGCAGAGGGTCAGGTTCGAGTCCCGCCACTTCTATTATTTCCTCCCTTAGCCCCTCACACCGCCGCGCCGATCCTTACCTTCAGTTCCAGCTTGTCCCTCAGCGTATTGACGATGATGCAGCCCTTCTCAGCGACCTCTACCAGCTTTTCGAACTGCTCGCGCTCGGCGTAGTCCGCTGAGACCAGCAGTTCCACGGTTGCGAAGCGTGTGGGCGAGTCCACGAGAGTGCCGGTCACCTCAACCTGCAGGCTGGAGATGTCGGCGCCGCGCGCCTTAATCGCCGCCAGCAGGGTACTGCTAAAGCAGCCTCCTATGGCAGTGAGGAACAGCTCTCCGCCCATCGGTCCCGCGTCGTGGCCGCCCTTGGCTTCCGGACGATCGACCGGCACCCGGTGCCTGCGAATCTCGGCCTCTGAGCCGGAATCCGAAGTCCGCCTGATTTGTATCTTCATCTCACCTGCCATATCGCCTCCAGTTTTCCTAACCATTCGATGCTCTGCCTAGTTGGTACGCCAAGATCTTCCCATAACCGAGCCAATGTCCATCGACTTGAGGGAATCGCAGCCCCGCCGGATTCCTACGGAGTAGTTCACGGGCTCAGCTTAGACAAGCGGACGGGAAAGGCCAGCTAGAGAAACCTATTCCCCATGGTCTGCGTCGGCATCAGGCTCGTGAATATACTGCGGCTCCTTCGTCCAGCCGAAGACCATAGAGGCGAAATTATCCCATCCGTGGATTGCGACCATCAGCAGGTGTCCAGGAAGAAACGCCCAGAGCCCACACATCGCAGCGAAGTGCCAAATCCGGGTGAGGTGAAAACCTCCAAGCAGGAATGCGACGTATTTCAACTGGACTGGCTTATACAGAACGAGGCCCGTGATCATCGACAGTGCTCCGAGAAACAGGGCCGTCGTGTAGGCGAGTTTTTGCAAAGGATTGTAAGGTTCGAACTCTTTCGGCTTTTTGGCGAAGAAGAAGTAGTGCTTCACCATCGGCCAGACGCCAGGAATATCTCGCATGTGGAACAACACCGTGCGGTAGTGTCCGGTGAGAAATTCATAAAGAACATAGGCAATCCCGCTTCCTATGAAGAGCCACATGAATGTGAAGTGCCACTGCAACGCTCCGCCCAACCATCCACCCAATCGCACGCCGGCCGGGGGCACGAACAGTGTGTGTTGGGGAACTTTGGAACCAAACGATGGAAAAGCACGGAAAATCTGCAGTCCACTCATCGAAAGTACAACGATGGTAATTGCAGCCATCCAGTGAGCGAGTCGCACGATCGTCGGATGCTCGTATACCGCACGCACCTTCTCCCGTGAGGTCACGACGAAGCTCTTAACACGGAGATGACTTAGATTGCGTTCGGAGCTGACTTTGGCCTTCGCCGTCTGTGCATTTCTCATAATCCACCGAACCAGCTATATCCCTGATCTTCCCAGTAGCCGCGTTTCGCTTTAAGGACACTCGTGACACGAAGTGTTTCCAGGTATTTCGCCTGTTTGTATCCCAGCTTTGTCGGCATCTGCAGCCGCAATGGGGCGCCGTGTCCTCGATCCAGAGGCTTGCCGTACATCTCATAACAGAGCAGAGACTGCGGATGAGGTGCGCTCTCCATGTCAATGGACTCGTAGTAGTCATCCGAGCACTCGACTTCGACAAAGCGTGCAGAGGTAGAAGCGCCAACTGAGCGCAGGAAATCGCCCATCCTCGTACCGCCGAAATTCCCGATCACATCCCATCCCTCGACGCACACGTGCCTAGTGTTCTGGCTCACCTTCGGGAGAGCCATGATCTGCGAGAGCTTGTATTCGCCAGGACGCGCGACATCACCTTCAACAGTCAACGTCCATTGTTCCAAATCAACTTCAGGATCAAGGACGTTGAAGTAGTTATAGGGAAACTTGCTGAAGGGAACCACTTCCGCATCGGAAAACGTAAGCTTGCCGTTACGGTTGAACAAAGCTGCCGAGGCTCTGTCACTGAATCCAAGACCGCCCTCCAGCAATGCACTGCGAACTCGCGGAAACAACAGTCCGCCAGCCAGCAGCAATGGCGACATCTTGAGCAACTCGCGCCTTCTTGCGCTTCGCAATTCATTCTGAGGCTTGTTTTCATCTGCCATCGCTCTGCTCCTAACTTTGAAGCCAGTACTTGAACGAACAGCGAGAGTAACGGCAAGCCACATATGCTGCCGTTACCCCCGCGTAGATGCTCTAGCCGTGGTTCGGCAATTACTTAGCCTCTTTACTCATGTCGTCATGCTTCATGCCGTCGTCGTGCTTCATGCCATCGTCAGACTTGGCTTGGTCGGAGGTCTTCTTCTTGATCTTGTACTTCTTGTTGGTTGTTGTTGCGTCGTCTTTCTTCATCGCATCATCGTGTTTCATTCCATCGTCATGCTTCATGGAGTCTTGCTGCATGGCATCGTCGTGCTTCATGTTGTCTGTGGTAGTCTGCGCCATGGTTGATGCGGACATTGCCAGAACGGCGATGGCCACCATATTCAAGAGTGAATTCTTCATGGTGATCTCCTTGTCTCTCTTTCTTCCGGCCGCGTGTGAGCGCTGCCATGCTATTGATTTCAACGCCGTGCTTTGACTGAAACGAGGGCAGCGCTAAAAAGCAGCAATACCGTTCAAGCCCGCCGCTGCCGGCAGACCATCCACAGTGCCAAGACTGAGGACACTGCCATCACGATCAGCCGAGAAGATCCCGATTGCTCCCGTCCCGGCGTTGAGTGTGTAGATAAACTTGCCATCAGCGCTGACGGTTATATCCAAGTTCGTGCTTCCAGTTGGATTCGTCGCAACCACGGTCGCGCCAATAGGAGAAAGGGCTCCACGTCGTCCGATTAAAAAACCTGAGAGCGACGAAGTCCCGGCGTTGGAGGTATAAACGTAACGTCCGTTAGGCGTAATTACGTTCCAACAAGTTGCCGCACCCAGGCTGGGAAGTGACGGCGTGATTACCGCCAGAGTCTGATCCGGCTGAACTGCATAGGACGATATCGAGTTAGATGCTTCCGCGATCACCAGTGCGCCATTCGGTGCAAATTTCGCTGCGAAGGGCACAGCTCCGGAACTCGGGCTTACGACGGCAGACGAGAGTGTTCCGTCGAAACTCACTCGATAAACGTCGATCTTGTTTGTGGTTCGCTCGGTAACAACTAAGTGTTGCCGGTCTGGGCTGAAGGCTAGCGATGACGCGCCCGTATCCGTGCCGCTGAGGTTGCGGTTGGAGTTCCTAATAGGTCTTAAGCGGCCATCATCGATGAAGAAGCCACTCACGTTACCGTTACCGCCGATATTGAGCGCGTACAGGAGGTCGCCTGACTGAGCCAGGGCTATGGGTGAACTCCCCCCGCTGGACTTTACTGAAAGCAATCTCAGATTGCTTCCCCTGACGGCGAACGCAGAAACTGTTCCGCTCCCTGCGTTCACTGCAAACAGGAACCGGTGGTCACCGCTCAGCAGGAGCGAGCCTTGGGAGCGTAGCGGATCAATCGTGCCACCACTTCCTGTGCCGCCCGTAGCAAAGCTGCCTACCGCGCGCAATGATCCGTCCTCTGCTCTGTCGTACGCAACGATTTCATTCTTGTCGGCGGCATTGGTCATCACGAAGACAGCGCCGTCGTTGTCATCACGAACACCGGCTTGTGCCGAGCCCGCACCAAGAACTATGGTGCAGATCAAAAGCGCAAAGGCCACAAGCACAGCTTGCTTTCCCCGCATCGGCGAGTTGGTATTGATTGTGGTGGCCAGAACTGGTCGGGCATCGCGTACATGATTGGTATTGACAGCTCGAGTTTGCGCCATTGGGCATCATCCTTTGGTTTCGAATCACGTTCATAACGCTGGTGACACATTGCCTGCCATGGTTGTGATATTCAACAAATCGCGACATTTCATACTGAATTGTTGAAATGTCGAAGCAATTAACTGCTGCAATATTTCTGGCGTGTTACATCCATAGACGACACTCCGCCGTACTGCTTCTGAAGCAGTCTTTCCAGCCAAAGAAGCAAATGATTCGGGCCCCGCATCGTCTGCCAGGAGTTGCGCTGCTACCGGGTGAGACTGAGATTTCGCGGGAAAGTTACAAGGCGTGTTGACAAAAGGAAAAGGCGAAGAGGAAAACTAGGCAAGACAAAGATCAAGGCGACTTTGTTCGCGAAGATCAAGTTCGCCGGAAGAGGGGTGTCAGGCTCCTAACCACAAGATGCCAAGTGCTTTCAACCGAGAGGTGAGCGTAGCAGGATTCACGCCGGCGAGTTCAGCCGCGCCGCCCTTTCCTGAGACTCGATTGTGAGAGCGCCGGAGTGCTTCGAGGAGGTTTGCCAGCTCAAGTTCTCGCCATTTTTCGGCAGTAATCAATTCGTCCGGCTCCCGAATCGGGCCACTTCCGCTCGTCGAGTCCTTCGACTCCGCCTATCACTACATTTGGGCGCAGACGCCGCCGATTCGCCGACTGCGAATCGGCGAAGCCGTTGTTCATGTCGCGCAGCTTCGCGGCCGCTGCGTGATGACGACCTACGCCCCAGACACACTCGTGCAGGATTTCGGCGTCCTCAAGAGTATTGTCCGCGACTGGGGGGCGTGATGGCACTGGATTGCTTCGTTATCTCGCCGGGTTTGGTCCAGGTCGGCGATATAACGGAGCTGTAAGGAGATGAGGCTTCCATAATGAGAGCCAATCATCGGCGGCGCTGAGCTCGCGCGCTCTGAAAGCTCTTAAGTACCGCCTCGGCGGGCGAGAGAATCGGAACCACCTTCGAATTTCCATAGAGCATTCGAAGGGAGAAGGCACCATCGATAACGTTGAGTATCGCCGCCGCTGCCGCCCTTTTGTCGATTGCGATGGGCTTTAGAAGATCGGTTAGATAGTCAACAATTTTGTTTTGGTGTTGGATCGCCACGCGATGGAACGGGTGGGCAGTATCCGGGAATTCCGATGCGATCCGCAGGAACGGACAGCCGATTATTTGGGGCCAGTTCGCCATTTGTTCGAATTTGATCAGAGCCTCACGCAGATCCTTTGGGGGAGTGGGATGAGAGAGATAGTCCCAAAGAGCTTGATCGCGGTTTTCGAGGTATGCGAGCACGAGGGCATCCTTGCTTTCGAAATGCCGGTAAAACGTCGCCTTTGCTACTTCAGCGATGGACATGATCTTCTCGGTGCCGGTCGCGCGGACCCCCTCTGCGTAGAAGAGCCGGTCGGCTACTTCCAGAATTCTCTGCCGCGGATCAGATGTTTTTTGTGATTTCATCGGATTCATCTTGACAGTGGACAGACACATCTGTCTATACTCTTTTTTTGATACAGACAGACATGTCTGTCTGTATTTGGTTTTTATGAAAGGAAACCGTGCATGACGAGCGCATAGCGGTTCGTGCGGAGATGACTTCGCGCGTGGGACTCGCAATGGATAACGTCACAATCTTCTGGATGCAGCTTCTTCTGAGTTTGGGCGTCTGCGCCATCGTCGTGGCGTGGTACGTTTGGCCATATCTAACGAAACTCTCTCGTAATTCCGCTCTAATTCCGCTGCTCTTTGTGCACGTGCCGCGCTATGTGGGAATGACGTTATTGGTTACGTACATGATCGATCCGAAACTGCCAAGAGAGTTCCGTTCCAGTGCTGCGTACGGTGATCTTTTAGAAGCGGTGCTGGCCCTCGCTTCCATCTTTGCTCTGCGGAGCAATTGGCGTGTTGCGGTTCCTCTGGTGTGGGTGGCTAACACGTGGGGAGTCGTGGATCTGCTAAACGGAATACGCGGCATATTGCAGTTGAACGTTCCGAGTTTCAACCTGGCCACCGTTTGGTATATCTACACGTTTTACGCTCCCTTGGTAATCGTTTCACATTTGATGATCTTTTGGATTTTGATCATGTCTAGCGCTTGGAAGAAATGAGGTCGGGCTGTGTAGGAGATAGCTGCATCGACCCGTGTGCTTCGATCCAAGAGGTAAACCCCAGATCAGCGCGAATTCCGACAGATGCCCCTGGGCTGGCGCTGTGAAGTCGAAGATTCCGAAAGTGAGGAAGAAAATGCCTAGCCGCCTAAGCAGGGTTTTATCGCTGCTCCTGGGAGTTTGGATGTTCATGTTTGGCTTTCTGAAATTCTTCCAGCCATTCCATGGGTGGTTTGATGTCCAAATTCAACAGAGTCATCTACCACACGAGGCGATTCTCGCGGGCAAACTGACGGAAATGCTTACCGGTGTTCTCTTCTTACTGCCATGGCTTTGGAAATCATTGAACGCAAAGAGCAAAGATCAACTCCTCCTGGTCGCGTGTTTGATCCTCTTTTCTCAGATGGGCGTGGCAATCTATGTCCACATGCAGCCCGGGGTGCCTGCCAGCGTTCTTCCTCTCGGTATCAAACCACCTGTGATTCCCGGTGTCGTTCTCCTTCTCGATTTCCTCACTGCATTTGCTGTTTGGAAAGAGCGGAGAGCAGAGAAGGCCAGCGATATGCCGACTCAGTAACAGAATTCCAATCTAACCGTTTTCAGTCAGAGCGCGGAGCAGGAGTGTCGAACCTGACAGGAGTTCTTCACCAACGGCTTATCACCAGCAGCCCACCACGTAGTTGAACAACAGGAGCACAGAAATGGCAAATCTCTTCGAATCTGTTCAGCTTGGATCTTTGGTCCTCACAAATCGCGTATTCATGGCGCCCCTTACGCGCAATCGCGCAGACGCGGATGGGGTGCCGGGGGAACTCGCGGCGACTTATTACTCGCAGCGCGCTTCGGCTGGACTCATCGTGACCGAGGCGACGCAAATCTCGCCCATGGGCAAAGGGTACATCAATACTCCAGGGATTCATTCCCCCGAACAAGTGCAAGCGTGGAGCAGAATCGTCGAATCCGTTCATAAGAGTGGAGGCCGAATCTTCCTTCAGTTGTGGCATGTCGGACGAATCTCTCATTTGTCCTTGTTGCCAACCAACGCGCAACCCGTTGCTCCCTCCGCAATCCGTGCCAATAGCCAGACGCTAATTGCCACGGGTCTGGCACAGGTTTCGGAGCCGGTTGCCTTGACGGCTAGCGGGATCAAAGCGACCTTGGACGATTATCGGCGGGCAGCCAGCAACGCAAAAGAAGCCGGATTTGACGGGGTCGAGATTCATGCGGCTAATGGATACTTGATCGATCAATTTCTCAAAACAGGATCGAATCGGCGAACTGATGAATATGGGGGTGTTGCATCGAATCGAGTCCGCTTCCTCACTGAAACAGTTGAACGCGTCCTAGAGGTCTGGGACAGCAGGCATGTGGGTGTGCGAATCTCTCCGACCGGCGGCTTTAATGATATGACGGATGAAAACCCACTCGAAACCTTCTCCGTCGCGGTTGCAAGACTCAACAGCTATGGGCTCGGGTACCTTCATGTCGTTGAAACGGCGCAGAATAGCAAAGGAAGCAGCGAGAGGGATCTTGCCATGTCGGCTCACCTCAGAACGCTTTGGAAAGGTCTCCACGTCGTGAACGGCGGATATGACGGGCTCAGGGGCGAGGAAGCATTACGCACCGGGCGTGCCGACGCTATCGCATACGGCCGAGCCTTTTCAGCTAACCCAGATCTACCAAGGCGGTTGCAACTCGGAGCCGCTCTGAATGAACCGGACCCAACGACTTTCTACGGAGGTGACGCTGCCGGCTACACGAGCTATCCCACGCTCTCCTGAACCGTGCAGCATCAGGATATGCGGGCGCGATTGTTGAATCTGCGCCCTAATATAGCGTTTGATATCCCTGCAGATAAGACACTAATTGCCCCAAGCTGATTAGTTTGATCGTATGCGAGACTCTGAAAGCTGTAGGCTTACAGCGAGATCGATGTTAGCCCCGAAATGCTCCGAGATTGGGTTTGAGAGTGCCGGCAGTTATGGGATTGTCCCTTTTGATAAGTCCCCATATACGCCGATCGTAACTGCGACACGGTCCCGAAGTCAGGTTCGAGGAAGTTAGAACCTTGCGACGGCTCTGACGGAGCGTTCCGAGTGGTTGACGGGCTATGCGTCAGTTACCACTTGCGTACTAAGCAAAATGCCTGGGCATCGTGACAGTGTCGGTGCAGGAATCTGAATTCGGCCAGCGGTCCTGATACCGGCTTGTAGGAAACCAGGAGCAGATCACTTCGAGTCGTGCGTCATAGTTGCGCGGGGGTTGCGGATCTAGCCGATTCTCACCGGACTTTGCCATTTTAAGTTGTTGATTCTATTTGTTATTAGTATTTCTTTTACAACTCTTAATCCGCAGGTTGGCAACCGAGGCTGAGGCGACCACATCCGACGCGAAAATCTGCACCTTCGTTGCATTGGCCTGACGATCCGGTGTCCAGGCTTAGCAGCAATCGGTTTAATTGTACTGTGTCCAATCCGTGCCCATTGAGCCCACATCGATCCTCATCGCGCGATGCAAACCGGTCATTCCCTTACGCCTAAATCTCTGTAAGTGCTCAGTTTAGCAGGAGATGGGAAAAGGCGGAGCGGGCTCAAAATCCGCCGATCGCAAGGTCATGGGGGTTCGATTCCCCCTCCCGGCACCAATGACACAGGGAACAATGTTCCGCTTACCTTCAGTGAAACGATTACGGTTTCTGTGTGCTAAAATCCGCCTGATCGTTGCTCCCTATGCAGACACACGCCAACATATTGTCGTTTCTTTCGCAGGCCGAGAATAAGCAATATTTGGCCAACTTCACACGGCGGACATATCAGGAGAAGAA
>Ga0255336_101786_pt1 | contig 13293 bp, 10 predicted proteins | sample MeOH1_35cm_T3_17_FD_189102 | JGI IMG/M metagenome (GOLD analysis project Ga0255336, IMG submission 189102) | Sandy soil microbial communities from University of British Columbia, Vancouver, Canada - MeOH1_35cm_T3_179 | ecosystem: Engineered > Artificial ecosystem > Sand microcosm > Unclassified ...
TGATCCGCAACGAGATCAATGCCGGCCGCTTGCCGGGGCCGCGCATGCGGGCAGCCAGCCCCGAGATTACCGTCACCGCCGGCCTCGGCGATGAGCGCAAGAATCATATGTATTACGAGAGCTTCGGGATGATCGCCGATGGCGAGGTGGAGATGGCCAAGGCGGTGCGCCTGTGCTGCCGCGAAGGTGTCGACAATATCAAGATCAACATCTCCGGCGACGACCTCGGCCCCCTCGCCCGCGGCGGCATCACTACCATGCGAGAGAGCGAAGTCCGCACCGCCGTCGAGGTCGCCAAGGATTTCGGCAAGAAGGTCAACTGCCATGCCCGCGCCGCCAACTCGGTGAAGCGGGCGGTGAAATGCGGCGTCGATGTCATTTATCACTGCGAATCCGCCGATGCAGAAGCCCTGGACATGGTGGAATCGGTGAAGGACAAGGTCTTCGTCGGCCCTGCCATCGGCATCATCTACGGCACGATCCATGATGGCGAACCCTGGTTCTCCAAGGAATTCGCCCTTGAGATCGGCATGCAGCGGGTCATCGATGACAGTCTCAAGGTCTATACCGAGTTCCGGAAGCGTGGCGTGCGTGCACTCATCGGCGGCGATTACGGCTTCATCCAGTCACCCCAGGGCACCAATGCCCGCGACCTCAAGCACTTCGTCGACTTGCTCGGTTATTCACCGAGCGAGGCCCTCATCTGCGGTACCAAGCATGGCGGCCAGGTGATGGGCATGGGCGACGAGCTTGGCATGGTGAAGGAGGGCTTCATCGCCGATCTGCTGCTGGTCGGCGCCGATCCCCTGAAGCATATCGAGAAGATGGTCGATGAGGACAACCTGCATGTCATCATGAAGGATGGCGCCCTCTACAAGGACAACGCCAAGGCGGCCTTGCAGCAGGAAAAGGCCGCTTAACGAGGTAAGAAGGAGAGCCGTGGCAATGGCGCGTCCGGAAGTAGACATTGATGTCGATCCAAAAACCGGTATCTGGCGCACCGATGGCCTGCCGATGCTCTATCTGCCACGGCATTTCATGGTCAACAACCATATCGCCGTCGAGGAGGCGCTGGGGCTCGACACCTACCGCGCCATCCTCCGGACGGCGACCGACAAATCAGCCGTGCATTGGTGCAGATCGACGGCGAAGACCCTGGACCTGTCGCCGGTCGAGACCTTCCACCACTATTTCAAACGCCTGTCGCAGCGCGGCTGGGGCCAGTTCACGGTCGACGAGATCGACGTTGAAGAGAAGCGCGGGCAAATCTCATTGCGCAATTCAATATTCGTGCTTGAGCAGCCGGGTGCCGGCCGGGCCGTCTGCTACATGTTCGAGGGCTTCATGACCGGTGCGCTGCGATATCTTCTCGATAGCGACACGGCAACGGCCATCACCTGCACGGAAGAGATCTGTGCTGCCGCCGGTCACGCGCCATGCCGCTTCTCGTTCGCCGCACCGACGACGGTATCGGCGAGACGGCATTAGCCTGACATTGGCATTCACCGATACGGATTCGATGCTGTAGCCGGCGCAGCCGGAAGGTCGCCCGTGCCGGGCCGACGTTTCTCAGACATTTCGATCGCCCGTTTTTTACACACGTGTCCTCCTCCTCTGCAAAAATGGGGACACAGAATTTCCGGATGCGCAGCGACGCGCTGAAATCATTTGAAAGGGAAAGCAGGCGGAAAATAAGGCATAATTGTGTTTCAGCGCGACCTGCTGAAACACCCTGAAACCACCAGTTGGCGCCCGCTGCCCCAACGACAATGCTCGCCCCCAACCACAGGGGATGGTTAATCTTGCGATTTGAAATCCGTCGGATATGTGCCACAAGGATGGCCGGATACCGAATTGGATGAGTGGCCGAGGTATCGACCGCAGGCCGCAGGAGGAGCGTTTCCGTGACACGCAAGGGGGTCACCCTGAAGGATGTTGCTGCGGCGGCAAATGTGTCGCGGGCGACAGCCGCACGGGCGCTCAATAGCTACGGCTATGTTGGCGATGAAACCGCACAACGTGTGCTGGAAGTCGCGGATTCCTTGGGGTATCGCGCCAATCGTGTCGCCCAGGCACTGCGGCGTGGGCAGCTACCGATCGTCGGCTTCGTCCCGGGCGATATCCAGAACCCGTTCTTCGCCCGCATCGCCCATGACCTCGAGGTCGAGCTGCGCAAGCAGCACCACAACCTCCTCATCGCCAGCAGCGAGGAAGATGTCGAGCAAGAGAAGGAATTGCTGGAGAGCCTGCGTTCGCTTAGCGTACGCGGCTTCGTCCTCGCCCCCACTTCGGCCACCGACAACCAGCATGTGGTGAAGCTGGCACGCGACGGGGCACCCATCGTGCTCATCGACCGGGTCGCGAAGAACGTACGCTGTGATAGCGTGGTCGTCGACAACGAAGGCGGTGCGCGCGAAGTGGTCGATTATCTCGTCGCCAACGGGCATCGCCGCATTGCTTTGCTGCGCGATGAATCGCGCATTTCCACCGCGCAAGAGCGCTTGGCCGGCTATCAGAACTCGCTGCAGGAACACGGCATCGCGCTTGACGAGACGCTGATCGGCGTCTCGCGCTCGACCGTGGAACACGCGATCGAAGCGACCATCCGCCTGTTCAGCCGCCGCGACCGACCAACCGCCCTGTTCACTGTCGACAGCCTGATGACCCAGGGGGCGCTGCTCGCGCTGCGTTCCATGGGGCTGTCGATCCCGCAGGATGTGTCGCTGGTCGGCTTCGACGATTTCGATCTCGCCACCTTCACCGATCCGCAAATCACCGTTGTCGCCCAGCCGATCGCCGAGATCGGCCCGCTGGCCGCCAAATTGCTGCTCGACCGGCTGGGCGGCAAGCGTGCCGCGCCGCGGCATATACGCTTCCCCACCCGTCTCATCATCCGCGGTTCCGTTTCGCATCCGAAAAAACGCTGATCGGGTCTGAACAAGTCCGAGAATCCGCATAGCGCCGTATCCAAGGCGCTTGCCAAGAAGTCGGTTTCGTGACTAACTTTCCTCTATGAGATCGATCTCACATTAATTATGAGATCGATCTCATACCTGCTATCGACACCGCGCGCTGCGCGTCCCGGGGAGGGCTGCGCGGCCGTGAACCCGCAACATGAGGAAGGAACACATGCTCAACTTCGACCCGGATCGCTTCGTGAAAATCCAAAGCGGAGCTATCGCCATAGCCGGTGAAGCGCGGTCACTTATGCGCAAGCTGCTGTCGGAAGGCGTGGAGCGGCTCTTCCTCATGGGGACCGGCGGCGTCCAGCTCCTGACCCTGCCCGCCATCGAGCTGGCGCAGAGCCGCACCACTTTCCCGGTGAGCGCGCAATTCCCGGCCCAAGTCGTGCTCAATCCGTCGGCCGGCCTCGACAGCAAGGCATTGGTGGTCATTCCCTCGCTTTCCGGCACCACCAAGGAAAGCGTCCAGCTCCTCTCTTTCCTGAAGCAGCGTGGCGTGCGGACCTTCTCCCTGACCGGGCACAAGGACACGCCGCTGGCCCAGGAAGCGGATTTCAACTTCACCAATTTCGCCGAGGACGATACCTCGTCGGAATCCTTCTATCTCCAGACCTTGCTGATCGTCCTGGCGCTGCTCGCCGAACGCGGTGAATACAGGGATTTCGACGCCACCGTCAGTGAATTGCAGCGTCTGCCGAAGCTGCTGGTCGACGCCAAGGCCGCCTATGAGAGCACCGCCGGCGAACTCGCCGCCACCATCAAGGACGAGACCTACCATATCTTCACCGGCGCCGGCTCCGTCTGGCCGGAAGCCTATTATTACGGCATGTGCATCCTGGAGGAGATGCAGTGGATCCGCACCCGCCCGGTCCATGCCGCCGACTTCTTCCACGGCACGTTGGAACTGGTCGAACCCGACGTCAGCGTCTTCATCTTCAAGGGCGAAGACGCCCTGCGGCCGCTCGGCGACCGCGTCGAGAATTTCGCCAAGCGTTATTCCGATCGCGTCCGCATCCTCGATGCCGCCGCCGTCAAGCTGCCGGGCATTTCGGCGCAGACCCGCAGCATGATTTCGCCCGTCCTGCTCGCCACCTTGCTGGAGCGCCTGAGCGCTCATCTGGAGGTGCTGCGCAACCATCCGCTCACCACGCGCCGCTACTACAAGCGCGTCGAATACTAAAAAAGACTTTTACTGGAAGGAGATGCTCATGAAACGTTCCATGCATATCGCGGCCGTCACCATGGCCGCTGCCTCGGCGCTCGGCTTATCGGCCGGCGTCGGCCATGCCGCCTCGCCGGGCAAGATCGTGGTCGCCGATCCGGATGCCAAGGTCGATTATAGCGGCAAGCTGTCGATCCTGACCAAGTTCGGTCTGCAGGTCTTGTCGCCCTATTTCGTCGACCTCGCCAAGGAATATGAGAAGCTGCATCCCGGCGTGAAGGTGGATCTCATCCAGGAGAGCGATGACAGCGTCAAGGGCAAGACCAAGACACTGGTCGCCTCCAATGCGCTCACCGATGTCTATTTCTCCTGGACCGGCAGCTGGGGCGGTAATTTCGTCCGCGGCAACCGCGCCGTCGATCTCAGCAAGGTGATCGGTCCGGACAGCGACTGGGGCAAGACCCTGGTTCCGGCCGCCGTCCAGGCCTTCCAGTATCATGACAAGTACTATGGCATCCCGCTTTATCTCGATGCCAAGTTCATGGGCTACAACAAGCAAATCTTCACGAAACTCGGCCTCAGCGAGCCGACCAGCTTCGAGCAGCTGCTGTCCGATTGCGACACCATCCGCAAGGCCGGCATCACGCCGATCTCGCTCGGCAACAAGGAAGCCTGGCCGGCGATCCATTATATCGGCCAGCTGCTCGCTTATGACGTACCGCGGGCGACATTGGAGCGCGACTTCGAATCGAAGACGGCGACCTATGACGATCCGGGCTACATCGCTGCCCTGAAGCAGTTCAAGGAACTCTCCGATCGTTGCACGGATGGCGCGACCATGAACGGCGTTTCCTATGCATCGGCGTTGCAGGCTTTCAGCAACGCCAAGTCGGCGATGTATTACCAGGAAATCATCGAGTTCGACCAGAGTGCTTCGGCCGATACAACCTTGAAGGCGGCTGATTTCGGCTTCTTCGTCCTGCCGGTACCTGCGGGCGCCAAGGGCGACCCGAAATCGATCGAAGGCGCGCCCGAAGGCTATATGATCAACTCGACCTCGAAGAACATTCCGCTGGCGATCGACTTCATGAAATTCGTGACCTCGAAGGAGCACGGGCAGGTACTCTCGGCCCCGCCCTATGGCCAGCCCAGCGCCACCATCGGTGGTGCCTCGGAAAGCAATATGAGCCCCTCTGTCGTCGACGGGCTCAAGGTACTGAAATCGGCTTCCTATCTGATGCCGTGGCTCGATACGGCGAATTCGCCGCGCGTCGCCCAGGCTTGGCTCGCCAACCTCCAGGCTTTGGTTGATGGCTCCATGACGCCTGAACAGGTCATGGACAAGGTCAAGCAGGCCGCAGCCGCGGATGCGAAAAAATAACCAAGATGGCCGTCACAGGGATCGATAGCGGCACCGGGATCTCCGGTGCCGCCAAACGGCACGGCGCAGGCGGGCGGCCAAGGGCCCGCCTGCGCCATCTCTTCTCCTTCCGCTGGATTGCGGCCGCCGTGATCCTGATCGGCTGGTTTGTCTATTATCCGATTGTCGACAACTTCATCGTCAGCACAACCGACCAGGATATCTATACCGGCGAGGTCTCCGATGTCGGCCTCGCAAACTATGACCGGCTGTTTCAGGACCCCGTCGTCTGGACCTCGCTCTGGAACAACACCCTCTACGCGGTGATCTCGATCGTCTTCCAGGTCTTCGGCGCCTTCCTGCTGGCGGCGATGATCGAGGGCCTGGCTTCGGAAAAATGGCGCCGTTTCTGGCGTGCCATTTATTTCGTGCCATCCGCCATCTCCATCACCGTGACCGGTCTGCTCTTCTATTTCATCTATCAGCCCGAGATCGGCTTGCTGGATGCTGCGCTCAGGGCCGTTGGCCTCGATGTGTTGATTCGGCCCTGGCTGGGCGATGCCGAGACCGCGATCTATGCGATCATCGCCATGAGCCAGTGGCAGGGCTTCGGTTATTCGACCCTGCTCTTCGCCATCGCCATCCAGAAGATTCCCCGCGAACTCTATGACGCTTCCATCATCGACGGCGCCGGTCCGTGGCGGCGCCTGTGGCACATCACCTTCCCCCTCACCCGCGAGATGACCGGATTGATGATCATCGTCACCATCACCGGCGCCTTCCAGGTCTTCAACGAGGTGATGGTGATGACCGCCGGTGGTCCCAACAACAGCAGCCAGGTTCTCGGCACCTGGCTCTACCAGCAAGGCTTCATCGAGGATAATTTCGGCTATGGCGCGGCCATTGCGGCCGTCATCTTCGTCGTGACCATGCTGACCGGCGTGGCGCAGCTCATCTATACCCGGCGGCGGAGGGTACAGTTTTGACCGTGACATCTACCGCCCTACGTGCCCCTCGCACCAAAGCAAGGGCGACCAATGTGTGGAGCGTTATCGCCAAGACCTTCCTGTACGCTTTCCTGATCTGTCTTGGTGTCGTCGTGATCTATCCGCTGATCTGGATGGCGCTCAATGGCTTCAAGAACAATACGCAGATTTTCGGCAACCCCTTCGCCTTGCCGATCGGCTGGTCCTGGGCCAATTACGTCCAGGCCTGGAACCAGGGTGTCCGCGACTATGTGAGTGTCAGCGTGCTGGTGACCGTCGCTTCCGGCATCTGCACCGTTCTGGTCAGCGCCTGGACGGCCTATGGCCTCACCCGCACAAAGATGCCGGGGAAACCGCTGGTGGTCGGCTTCGTCCTCGGCGGTCTGATGCTGAGCCCGACCGTGGCCGTCATTCCGCTGGTGAAGATGATGCAGGCCCTGGGGCTCTATAACACCTACTGGGCGCTCATCATCCTCTACACGGCTTTCCGGGTACCGTTCAGCACCTTCCTGATCCGCGCCTATATGCTCGATCTGTCGCGGGACCTCGACGAGGCTGCGACCATGGATGGTGCCAGCGAAGGGCAGATCTTCTGGCGCATCATCCTGCCGCTCTGCCGCCCCATTGTCGTCTCCTGTGTCATTCTCCATGTCCTCTTCGCCTGGAACGAATATCTCTTCGCGATGATCTTCTCCAGCGATCCCAGCTCGCAGACGCTGCCGGTGGGCCTGACTTCGATCATGGCGAAGCATGGGACGAATTACGCCGAGGTCTTCGCGGCGATGACGATCTCGGCCCTGCCGATCGTGATCGTCTTCTTCGCTGCGCAACGCTATTTCATCCGCGGCCTGTCCGACGGCATCGGCAAATAAAGACGTTTCGGGGGAGATTTCATGCGGCAGCTCGCGGCCAGCCAGTTGATTGGTGCCAATTTCTGCTTCCAGCACTACCCGCTGGAAAGGGTCGCGGCTGCTCTCCGCGACTTCGGGATGCGGGAAATCGAATTGTGGGGTGTTGCCCAGCATCTCGATCTCTTTCACACGACCGATGCGCGGATCGACAGGGTACGCCGCATCCTCGCGGATAATGGCCTCTCCACCTTCTGTTTCACGCCGGAACAGGTTCTCTATCCGATCAATATCGCTTCGGGCGATGCCGACCTGCGCCGCGCCAGCATCGAGCGATTCTACCGGGCGGCTGATATCTGTGCCGGCCTGGGGGCGACATATCTCTTCCTGACCTCCGGACGTGGCTATGAGACCGAGGCCGCGGAGACCGCTTGGCAACGCGCAATGGAGTCTCTGCGCGAGATTGCCGCCTATGCAGATCATCGCGGCATCCGCTGTCTCCTCGAGCCGCTGCAACGGGTCGAGACCAATATCCTGCTGAATGCGCGAGACGTGCGCCGGATGCTGGACGAGATCGGCGGCGATAACATGGATGTCGTGCTGGATACGGTCGCCATGGCAGCAGCCGGCGATACGGTCGAGGATTACTTCCGCCTTTTCGGCGCGAAGGTCGCGCATGTTCAGCTGGTCGATGGTACACCGGCCGGACATCTGGCCTGGGGTGACGGGAATCTGCCGCTCGGCCGCTATATCAGCGAGCTGGCCGCGCATGGCTATACCGGCAAGGTAACCTTCGAACCCTTCGGCAACGGCTCTTACGCCCTCGATCCGATCGCCACCTGGAAACGCAATCTCGCCGCGATCGAACCATATCTAAACCGCACCGCGACAAAAGCATGATGGGACTCGCATGACCCGTACTTCTTCATCGACGCTGGTCGCGATCGGCGACAATTGCCTCGATGTCTATGTCAACAAGGACCTGATGACGACGGGTGGCAATGCCCTGAACGTCGCCGTGCAATGGCACCGGAATGGTTGGAACGCGTGCTATTTCGGCGCCGTCGGCACCGACCCGGAGGCTGATGTCCTGCTGACGGAAATCGCCACGGCGGGCCTCGCCACGGCTGATGTGGAACGCCATCTCGGCGAAACTGCCGTCACGCTGCTGCGTGACGAATTCGGCGACCGGAAAATCCTGCTGGAATCCTTCGGTGTCGGCGAGAACTACATGCCATCCGCGGATCGCTATGAAACCGCCCGTGATGCCGGCTGGATACATCTCGGCACCAATGCCGACAAAGATCTGGTGCGGCGCCTGGTCGCCGATGGCATTCCCTTCAGCATCGACGTCTCGACATCGCATCTCGCTTTGCCTTTGGAAGGCGTCCCGCTTGTCTTCGCCTCGGGACCGGATGAAGCGGATGTCTCGGTCGAGCCGATCGTCGCAGGGATCAAGGCCGCCGGTGCCGGGCAAGTTGTGGTGACTTGCGGCAGCCGCGGCGCCTATTTCGGCGACGGCGGCGCGCTGCTGCATACGCCGGCCAAGCCGGTCAATGTCGTGGATACCTGCGGCGCCGGCGACAGTTTCATCGCCTCGTTCCTGACCGCCTTCGTTTGCAACAAGCTGGGTGCCGCTGAAGCCCTGCGCAAGGCAGCAGCGGCGGCGGCCGAGACGTGCCTGCATGTTGGCGGCTTTCCTCAGGAAACGCGACGCATCCCGGCCTGGCTGCTCAGCAAATACGCCCCCTATATCACCCCGCCCAATGCCGATACGGCGAAAGGAAGCTGAACGTGACCACCCTTCGCCTGCGGCAACCGGCTGTCGCCGCTTTCACCGACCGATCCTTCTGGCTGCAGGACATTCATGCAGCCCCGGCCACGACGCCATTGGCAGGCACGGAACGCGCAGATGTTGCCATTGTCGGCGGCGGCTATGCCGGCCTCTGGACCGCCTTGCGCATCCGTGAGCAAGCGCCGGAAACGCGCGTGGTCATCCTCGAAGCGGATCTCTGCGGCTCCGGTGCTTCAGGCCGCAATGGCGGCCAGGTACATTCCTGGTTCGCCGAACTTGACCAGATCGGCGCCGTGGTCGGCGCCGAGGAAGCGCGCCAGCTCTGTGCCGAGACGGTTGACGCCATCGGCGAGCTCGAACAGTTGCAGCAGCAGGGCACCATTCAGATGGATCTGCGGCTGGATGGCTGGCTATGGACCGCAAGCTCAACAGCACAGGAAGGCGCCTGGAGCCGCGCCGTGGCGATGACCGAAGCAACAGGCGCCAACCGTTTCCGCGCACTGACCGCCGCCGAGATCGAACAGCGCACCGGCTCCTCCGCCTCTTATGCCGGCATCATCGAGCCCCATGCCGGCACGGTGCATCCAGCCAAGCTTGCCGCCGGACTGCGCGACCTGGCAATTGCCCGGGGAATCGTCATCCATGAACAAAGCCCGGTGGTCGATATCTTGCCGGGCAAGATCTGCACGCTGCGCACCGCGCGGGGCACCGTCGAAGCGGAGAAAGTCGTGCTCGCGGCGAACGCCTGGTTGTCGGCCTTGCCGGAATTGCGGCGGCATCTCTATGTCGTCGCCAGCCAGGTCATTGCCACCGCAGAAGTGCCCGATCTTCTCGATCGGATCGGCTGGCGCGACGGCGCTTCGATCTGCGATTCCCAGAACCACGTCCTCTATTATCAGCGTACACCGAAGGGTCGGGTGATCTTCGGCCGGGGCAGTGGGCATATCGCCTTCAATGGTGATTTTGGCGACAGCTTCAACCGCAGCCCGGAACACGGGCGCGACAATCGGCGCGAGCTGCAACGCGTCTATCCGACCTTGCGCGACGTGCGGATCGATCATGACTGGGCCGGACCAATCGATTGCGTGCCGGAACATGTACCGGTCTTCGATCATCTGCATGATCACCCGAACATTTTCTTTGGCATGGGTTTCAACGGCACCGGTATCGCACAGACACCGCTCGGCGGGCGCATCCTTGCGAGCCTCGTCCTGGAGCGCAAGGACCGCTGGAGTTCCAGCGGCCTGGTCGGGTTGAAACGACGTCTCACCCTGCCGCCCGAGCCCTTCCGCTATCTCGGCGGCAGACTGGTGCGTGCTGCGATCCGGCGCAGGAACGATATCGAAATCCGCAACCAACGGGCGGATGCCGTCACCAACTGGCTGGCGAACCTGACGCCGGGCAGTCGTGCGGAATAGGCATGATGATTACGCCACAAGAACATCGCGCCCGGAAAGGCAGCGGAAATGCCATTGGAACAGGGGAGTTGATATGGCCGATTTGACCCTCACGCAGGTCCGGAAATCATTCGGCGGCCTGGACATTCTTCACGGCATCGATCTCGAGATCAAATCGGGAGAATTCGTTGTCTTCGTCGGGCCGTCCGGCTGCGGAAAATCGACCCTGCTGCGGCTGATCGCCGGTCTTGAAGACATTGCCGATGGCGAAATCAGTATCGCCGGGAATGTCGTCAATCATGTCCCGCCATCGCAACGCGGCATCGCCATGGTGTTCCAGTCCTATGCGCTTTATCCGCATATGACGGTCTATGACAACATGGCCTTCGGGATGAAGATCGCCCGCGAGAGCAAGGCCGAGATCGACCGGCGGGTCCGCCAGGCGGCGGAGATCCTGCAGCTCAGCCAGTATCTCGACCGCGTGCCCAAGGCGCTTTCCGGCGGCCAGCGCCAGCGCGTCGCCATCGGCCGCGCCATCGTGCGCAATCCCAAGGTCTTCCTGTTCGACGAGCCGCTCTCCAATCTCGATGCCGCCTTGCGGGTCGCTACCCGCATGGAGATCGCCAAGCTCAAGGAAGCGATGCCAGCGACGACCATGATCTATGTGACGCATGATCAGGTCGAGGCAATGACGCTGGCAGATCGCATCGTCGTTTTGAAGGACGGCCGCATCGAGCAGGTCGGCACGCCGATCGAACTCTACAAAAGGCCGGCCAATCTCTTCGTGGCGCAATTCATCGGCTCGCCGGCGATGAACATTCTAACGGGCGTGATCGAACGGCCTGGTGCGCCAACCGCGGTCAGGTTGGGCGGCGGTGAAATAGCGCTGGTGTCAGCGAAGACGGAGACATTGGCGACCGGTGTGGCGGTGAACTTCGGCGTCAGGCCGGAGGACCTGCGCATCGCCGACGATATCGACGGTGGCGTGTTGTTCGAAGGCAGGCTCCATTTCATCGAACAGCTTGGCGAAGTACAGCTGGTTTATGTCGACATCGGCCGCGGCGATCAGCCACTGATCGCCAAGCTGCCGGGTAGCCTCGCGCTCAAGCGCGGGGCCACATTGCGGCTGACGGCTGATACAATCAATCTCTATCTTTTCGATGAAGAGGGAAAATCGCTTGCACAAGGTTGATTTCACAAACCGGGAGACGGCCAGCATCGAATCGACGATTTCGTCATATGACATTCTTCATGACGTCGGGAACTAGATCGGATTCACCACTTTCATTTGTACCGAAGTTTTCAGCCCATTGGCTCGAAGGAATTCGACCACAATGCAGTAATTCGGTGGCGTGAACGACATCTACGGCTCGACTAAACAAATACCCCTGCGCCATAGCCGTAGGGTCTCCAGAAGCGAGAAGATCGCCTTGCTGCGTTGTCTCAACACCCTGGGCGATAACGCCAACTCCGATATCACGAGCATAGCCGACGATTGCACGAACAGTTGACATCATATCCGGCTCAACGCTGGCCTTTCGAATGAAGGACTGCGCAATCTTGAGATCGTTTACACGATAGGTTCTGACGTACTCGAATGATGAATATTCGCTGCCGAAGTCGTCTATGGCTATCCTTATGCCAAGCTGGCGGAGTGCGGGGAGAACTTCATTGTGTGTCCAGGTAAGTTGAGCAAGTGTTGCTTCGGTTACGTCAAACTCAAGATCAGAGAAGGTCAACCCCCATTTCTCAGTTGTCTCTATGACGTAATGAACGAACCCATCGCCATTTTTCAGCTCAAAAAAGGAAAGATTTATGGCGACCACCGGTAATGAGAGACCGGAATCTCGCCAGAGCCGCAGTTGCCTACAGGCTTGATCCAGTACCCACCGGCCGAGCGCAGGAGCCAACCCGACCTTCTCCGCCACCGAGATAAATTCCTTAGCTTCGAGAAGACCACGAACAGGGTGTCTCCAGCGTACCAATGCCTCCATACCTGTGATGCGTCCGGAAGATAACTCTATTTGAGGTTGGTAGTAGAGTTCCAATTCATGACGATCAATCCCAACTCTCAGTTCTGCTGCAAGCACCGCACGATCTTGAACCTGCTGGTCCAAGTCCAGTGAGTGGAACCGATAGCAATTTCGACCATCCTCCTTGGAGCGATAAAGCGCCAGATCCGCCTGCTGCAACATGGAATCCGCATCACTAATATCGCTCACATAGGGGCAGATACCAATGCTGGCCGAAATGCGTATGTCGTTCCCGTTCAAGAGATATGGTAAAGCTAACTCCGCCTGAACTCTCGCCGCCAGCATTCCTGCATTTGCAGGTTCGCTCATCTCGCCTTGGAGTATGGCGAATTCATCGCCGCCGAGCCTCGCCACCAGATCGCTTTCGCGCGTGCAGTTCCTCAAGCGCTTAGCCACCTCCTGGAGCAGCAAGTCGCCTATTGCATGACCATACGTGTCGTTGACAGGCTTGAAGTGATCCAGATCCACGTAGAAAATTCCAAATGGCATAGCGCCGCGTTGAGCCGCAGCAAAGGCTTGGCGAATTCGCTCCAAGAAAACGGCTCTGTTGGCCAACCCAGTGAGAACGTCGGTCCGAGCAAGAAGTGCTATTTTTTCCTCTGCTGCCTTACGCTCCGTAACATCAATGATGATTCCCTCAACCTCAATGAGCCGCCCGCTTCCGTCCCGGACCGGAACGTAGCGATTCTCGACGAAACGGTAGGTTCCCTCCCCGGTACGCAAACGAAGATCTATTGAGGCGCCTTCAG
>Ga0255336_101787_pt1 | contig 13278 bp, 13 predicted proteins | sample MeOH1_35cm_T3_17_FD_189102 | JGI IMG/M metagenome (GOLD analysis project Ga0255336, IMG submission 189102) | Sandy soil microbial communities from University of British Columbia, Vancouver, Canada - MeOH1_35cm_T3_179 | ecosystem: Engineered > Artificial ecosystem > Sand microcosm > Unclassified ...
CTTCGCCAGGCGCAGAAGATGGAAGCGCTTGGGCAACTGACGGGCGGTATCGCGCACGATTTCAACAATCTCCTGCAAGGCATTACAGGGCCGCTCGAACTGATCCGGCGATACACCCAGCTCGGCCGGACGAACGACATCGACCGTTTTATTTCGATGGCAACCGGTGCGGCAAACCGGGCGGCATCGCTCACGCACCGGCTGCTGGCGTTCTCGCGGCGCCAGCCGCTCGACCCCAAGCCCGTGAACGCGGACGAGCTGCTGCATTCCATCGACGACCTGCTCAAACGCACGATGGGCGAGGCGATCGAGACGCGCGTGGTGCGCAATCCGCATCTCTGGCTCACGCGCTGCGACGCGAACCAGCTCGAGAACGCGTTGCTAAACTTTGCGATCAACGCGCGCGACGCCATGCCGGAAGGCGGGCGGCTGACGCTTGAAACGGACAATGTGGAGCTAGGCCACGACTTCGCCGCGCGTCATCCCGATGTGACGCCGGGGCCCTACGTGGTGGTATCGGTGTCGGATACGGGCGCCGGCATGCCCGCCGACGTCAAGGCGCGCGCCTTCGATCCGTTCTATACGACCAAACCGCTGGGCCAGGGAACGGGACTGGGTTTATCGATGGCTTACGGGTTTGCCAAGCAGTCGGGCGGGATTGCGACGATTGACAGCGCGCCCGATGCGGGCACGACTATCCGGCTTTATCTGCCGCGCTTTTCCGGCGATCCCGGCAAGCAGGAAATCACGAGCGAACTCAACGAGGCGCATCGCGCGGCCGGGCGGCACGCGATCCTGGTGGTGGAAGACGACGCTTCCGTGCGTGAACTCGTGTGCGAGATCCTGCGCGATCTGGATTACGAAGTGCTCGAAGCCGTCGACGGCCCGTCCGGGCTCGCCATACTCAATTCGCGCGCACGTATCGATTTGCTGGTCACCGACGTCGGGCTTCCTGGGCTGAACGGCCGGCAACTGGCGGACGCCGCGCGTGCGACGCGGCCCTTCTTGAGAGTGCTGTTCATGACGGGTTACGCCGAAGCGGCGACCCGCGCGAACGGTTTCCTCGACACCGGTATGGAAATGATTACCAAGCCATTTACGCTGGAATCCATGGCGAGCCGGATTCGCAGAATGGTCACGCTGGGCGTGACGGAGGAATAGGCGCGCGCGGTTCGCCCGTACTCCCGCAAACACTCACCTTTTAGCTCCCGTATACACTCACCTTTTTGTGTGAATGGCATGTCGCTTGCTCGGGACAGCGAACGCCCCTTCGATCCCCGAGCCCTTCGCGTAGCCCTTAACGAGAACGATGTCATGACTCCAGATCCCGTGCCCCGCCGGCCGTCCACCACGGTCTTGCCGCCTGAAGCACCGGGCTTGCGGGCGCTGACATCGTTGATTACCGGCGTGGTCGTGATTTGCACGCTGTATTTCGGTCGCGCGGTGCTGATTCCGATCATCCTCGCCGTGTTGCTGAGCTTCCTGGTTGCGCCGTTCGTCGATTTGTTGCGGCGGCTGAAGTTCGGACAGGTGCCGTCAGTGATCGTGGCGGTGCTGGCGGCATTGTCGGTGCTGACTGCCGTCGGCGCGCTGATCGGCGCCCAGGTGGCGCAACTGGCCGGCGATCTGCCGCAGTATCAGGTCGCGGTGGAGCGGAAGATCAACGCCGTGCAGGAGAAGACCATCGGCCGGGCAGATGCGATTCTCGGCAAGACGGCGGCGGCGCTCAAGCGCCTCTCGCCAAATCGCCAGGACGAGATTCGCAAGAACGAGGAAAACCCGGCGGCATCCCCCATCGATTCACCGATGCCGGTCGAAGTGCACGAACCATCGCCGTCGCCGGTGGAGCTGGCGCAGCGGTTTTTATCGCCGGTGATCAGTCCGCTGGAAACCACCGGCATCGTGCTCGTGGTCGCCATCTTCATTTTGTTGCAGCGGGAAGACCTGCGCGACCGCCTGATCCGGCTGTTCGGCTCGCGCGACCTGCACCGCGCAACCACGGCCATGGACGAGGCCGCCCGCCGGCTGTCCCGCTATTTCCTCGCGCAGCTCGGCATCAACATGGGCGTGGGCATTGTGATCTCGATTGGGCTGGCGATCATTGGCGTGCCCGGCGCACTGCTGTTCGGCGTGCTCACCGGCTTGCTGCGTTTCGTGCCGTACGTCGGTACGTGGATCGCGGCGTTGCTGGCCGTGGTGTTCGCGGCGGCAGTCGGACCCGGCTGGTCGATGATGATCTGGACCATGGTCCTGTTCGGCGTGACGGACGTGGTCGCGGGGCAGGTGGTCGAACCGCTGTTGTACGGGCACAGCACGGGGCTTTCGCCGTTTGCGGTAATTGTCGCGGCGATTTTCTGGAGCTGGATCTGGGGACCGATCGGGCTGGTTTTATCGACGCCGCTGACGTTGTGCCTGGTGATTCTTGGGCGGCATGTGGACCGGCTGGAATTCCTCGATGTGCTGTTCGGCGACCGGCCAGCGCTGACCCCCGCGGAGAATTTCTATCAGCGGCTACTCGCCAACGATCCCGATGAAGCGCTTGTGCAGGCCGAGTCGCTGCTGAAGGAGCGCTCGCTGAGCGCCTATTACGACGAAGTGGCGCTCGAGGGTTTGCGGATAGCGCATAACGACGTGTTGCGCGGCGTGGTGACGGCGGATCAGTTGAGGCGCATCAACGAATCAGCGATGGACATCGTCGAAGGACTCGAGGAAGTGGAAGACGTCGTGATGGCGGTGAGGCAGGAAGAGGAGCCGCCGGCCAGCCTGGAGATGTCGGATCGCCAGGCCGGCATCGTGCACGAAACGCCGCCGTCTCACTTCGATGCCGCTCAGGAGGGCCACACGTCGTCCGTGCTGTGTATCGCAGGGCGTGGGGTGCTTGACGATCTGGCGGCGGCTATCGCGGTGCAGTTGTTCCGCAAGCATGGCTTGGGCGCGGATCTGGCGCCGTACGAACGGTTTTCGCGCACACGGTTCGATGAAGTGGATTTAACGGGCGTGTCGCTGATTTGCGTGATTTCGTTCGATGCCGCCGAGTCGCCGCCGTATTTGCGCAATCTGCTGCGGCGGTTGCATCAGCGGGCGGCTGCGGCGGATCTGATCGTGGGGCTCGTGGTGCCGGACAGCGCGCTCGAAGGCGAGGCGGCGATTCGCAAGACCTCGGCGGCAACGTCGTTCAAGGAATTGGTTGAGGCGTGTGTGGCAGCCGCGCGGCGGCAATCGACCGATGGCGTTTCGTGGGAGGGGTTGAATCCGCCGGATGTTGCTGTGGCCGGAGAGGCGGGAGGCGCGAAGGAAAACGCGCCCGTGGTTCCTGTATTGCGGGGAGCTTGATAGTTTCGTTCACGCAAGGGTTGCGGTTGCTGGCAGAACCTTAACCCGTCCACCGGCGCGATTGAAAACCCTTCTAGCGATTGCCGTCGAACAGATCGTTCAACATCGTGTCGAATGCGGCTTGCGCTTCCTCCAGCTCCTGCAGCGCAGCATCGAATGTCTGCAACGCCATCTGCGACGGCCGGCCGTCACCCGCGGGAGGAAAGTGCCCCTGCAACGCCGTGAACGCGGTCTGCACCTGCCGCGTGGCATTGACGATGCGCTCCATTGCCCGCGCTTCTTCTGTTCGATTATGTTCAGCCGTCATCGGAGTCTCCGTTCTACGAACCCCGATAGTACCAACGGTTGCCGGAGCAGGCACGCGCTCCGGCAACGGCTGACTTACTGCGACGTCCATCCGCCATCGATTTGCAGGGCCGCGCCGCGCATTTCATCGGCGGCTTCGGAGCACAGGAACACCGCCAGCTTGCCGATCTGTTCCGGCGTAACGAATTGCTCCGACGGTTGTTTCTCTCCCAGCAACTTCGAGCGCGCGGCATCGGACGAGATGTTGTCGCGGGTGGCCATATCGTCGATCTGCTTTTGCACCAGCGGCGTCAGCACGAAACCCGGGCAGATTGCATTCACCGTCACGCCCGTGCGCGCGTTTTCGAGCGCGGCCACTTTCGTCAAACCGACAATGCCGTGCTTGGCCGCCACATAAGCCGATTTCCCCACCGATCCCACCAGTCCATGCGCCGATGCAACGTTAATCACGCGGCCCCAGCCGTTGTCGCGCATCTTCGGCAGCGCCACGCGCATGGTATGAAACGCCGACGTCAGATTGATCGCGATAATCGCGTCCCACTTCTCGACGGGGAAGGTATCGATGGTCGCAACGTGCTGAATGCCCGCGTTGTTCACGAGCACATCGACCGCGCCGAATTGTTCGATGGCGAAGGCCATCATCACTTCGATCTCCACGGACTTCGACATGTCCGCGCCGTGATGCACAGCCCTCACGCCATGCTGTTCGATTTGCGCGATCGCACTTTGGATAATGGCGGCGTCACCGAAGCCGTTCAACACGAGATTCGCGCCGGCTTGCGCGAGTGCAGTCGCGATCCCAAGGCCGATGCCGCTCGTCGATCCGGTGACGAGTGCGGTTTTGCCGGCGAGCGGCGATGCTGCGGATGAGGTCATGTGGCGAGTCCTGTTGGGGAGGAATGGGGAGGCCGCAAAGTTTGCCAGATGGGAATGGGGCGTGCATCGGCGGCTTTCACAGAAGCCGCCGATGCACGCAAGGCGTAAAGCCTCAAACCAGCCCGGTCAGGTAATACACCGCGATCACGAAGAAGACGGCCAACGTCTTGATGATCGTCACGGCGAAGATATCGCGATAAGACTCGCGGTGCGTCAATCCGGTCACGGCGAGCAACGTGATCACCGCGCCGTTATGCGGCAGTGTGTCCATGCCGCCGCTGGCCATCGCGACCACACGATGCAGCACGTCCAGCGGAATATGCGCTGCTTCAGCGCCCTTGATGAACGTGTCCGACATGGCAGCCAGCGCGATGCTCATGCCGCCCGACGCCGAGCCCGTGATGCCCGCGAGCGAACTCACCGATACAGCGGCATTCACGAGCGGATTCGGGATGCTCTTGAGCGCATCGCCGACCACGATAAAGCCCGGCAACGCTGCGATCACACCGCCGAATCCGTACTCGGACGCGGTGTTCATCGCGGCGAGCAACGCACCGCCGACCGCCGCTTTGGTGCCCACTGCAAAGCGGTCGCGCACGCGCCCGAACGCCGTCAACACGACGAGCAGAATACCGAGCAGCAACGCGCCTTCGACGGCCCAGATTGCAATGACCGACTTGATCTGCGTAACGACTGGCGCATGAACGCCGGGCAGCACGTCGGGGGCGACGGCATAACTGGCGCCGTACCAATCCGGAATCAGCTTGGTTAGCGCGAAGTTCGCGACACCGACCAGCACCAGCGGCGCGACGGCGAGCAGAGGATGAGGCAATTGCGCGCTTTCCACGCGATCCGGTTCGTTCACGAGCGACGTGCCATAACCTTCGCCGGTTGCCATGACCGAACGTCGGCGCCACTCCAGAAACGTCAGCCCGAGCACGACGATAAACAGCGAGCCAATGGTCCCGAGCGACGGCGCGGCCCAGCCGGTGGTCTTGAAGAACGTCGTGGGGATGATGTTCTGGATCTGCGGCGTTCCGGGCAGCGAGTCCATCGTGAAAGAGAACGCGCCGAGCGCGATTGCGCCGGGCATCAGCCGCTTCGGAATATTGCTCTGCCGGTACATTTCGGCGGCGAACGGATAAACGGCGAACACGACCACGAACAGCGACACGCCGCCATAGGTGAGCAACGCGCACACCGCCACGATCACTGCATTGACGCGCGCTTTGCCGATATATCGAATGGCGGCGGCCACGATCGACTCGGAGAATCCCGACAGTTCGACCACTTTGCCGAACACGGCGCCCAGCAGGAATACGGGGAAATACAGCTTCACGAAGCCGACCATTTTCTCCATGAAGATGCCCGAAAACACGGGCGCGACGGCAGCGGGTTCGGTCAGCAGTACAGCGGCGAGCGCGGCGAGCGGCGCCGCCAGAATCACGCTGTGGCCGCGATACGCAGCAAACATGAGGAACGCCAAAGCGGCGAGGACGATGAGAAAGGACATTAAGTCTCCGTTAGTTGTTGTGTGTCCGGGCGCAGACGACGCCCGGAATTAGGTGCGCCCTTTAAGCAGCATTCATGCCAGCGGCTGCGAACCGTGACTCAGCAAGGAACCACGGCTTTAACGAGCCGTGTGCGTCTCAAACAATGTCCACTAATCGAGACAGATTGGTGGCTCAAAAATCGGCCGAATGGCCGGTTACACAATGTTTCCCTGCAGTCTTGCTGGATTTCCACGTTTCGAGATACCCTGTCTCGATATCGAGAAAACCCACGAGACACCTGATGCACAACGACTGGACGCATGTCCCCGTCGATTACAGCGACGTTTTGCGTCGCGCGATGGATTCGCTTTTCAAGACCTTCGAGAATTTCAGCGAAGGCACGTTTATCGTCGACAAGGACGCGCGAGTCGTCTGGATCAACAAACGCTACGCGGCGCGCTTCGGGTTTTCGGACCCGCAAGAAGCAATCGGCCGCGATTGCGAAGCGGTGATTCCGAACAGCCTGATGCGCGAAGTCGTGACGACCGGCAAGCCGATCCTGCTCGACCTGCTGGAAACGGATCGCGAGCCGCTGGTCGTCACGCGCTTGCCGCTGAAGGACGATTACGGCCAGACGGTCGGCGCCATCGGTTTCGCGCTCTTCGACGAAATGAAGGCGCTCACACCACTCTTTTCCCATTACTCGCGTGTGCAGCAGGAACTCATCGCGACACGGCAATCGCTCGCGCAGGTGCGGCGCGCGAAATACACGTTCGCGAGTTTCGTGGGGACCAGCGCGGCGAGCCTCGATGTCAAACGCCAGGCACGGCGCGCAGCTCAAGTCGATTCGCCCGTGCTGCTGTCCGGCGAAACGGGCACGGGCAAGGAGCTGCTGGCGCACGCGATTCACGGCGCCTCGACACGCGCCGCGCGACCGCTCGTCACCGTGAACGTCGCGGCCATTCCCGACACCTTGCTCGAAGTGGAGTTTTTCGGCGCGGCCGCGGGTGCGTACACAGGCGCGGATCGGAAAGGGCGCGTGGGCAAGTTCGAACTAGCCGATGGCGGCACGCTGTTTCTCGATGAAATCGGCGAAATGCCGCTCGTGCTGCAGGGCAAGTTGCTGCGCGTGTTGCAGGAGAAGGAGTTCGAGCCGCTGGGATCGAACCGGATCGTGCGCACGGATGTCCGGATCATCGCGGCGACGTCGGCGGATCTGCCGGCGCTGGTCGCCAGCGGCCGGTTTCGCGCGGACTTGTTTTATCGGTTGAACGTGCTGTCCATTCACGCGCCGCCGTTGCGTGAGCGGGCGGGGGATATCGAAGCGCTGGTGTACGCCATGCTTGAAGAGCTTTCCGCCGATGCCCGTCCGCGTCACGCTGGCCAGTTCGTGCTCCACGACGACGCGCTTCGCCTGCTCGCCGCGTATTCGTGGCCGGGAAATGTACGTGAGTTGCGCAACGTGCTGGAGCGCGCGGTGATGTTGTCGGATAGCGAGCATATCGATGCCCGCGCGCTTGGCGCCTTCATGGGCGCAACCACCACGGAAGACGCCAGTGTCGTGCCGGAGGAAGCCGACACAACGTCATACGCCCAGGCCATGGCGGGCTTCGAAAAGCGGTTCCTCTGCGATGCCCTGCGCGCGTGCGGCGGCCGCGTGGCGGAGGCCGCGCGGCGGATCGGCATTGGCCGCGCGACGATGTACAAGAAGATCGTCGCATTAGACATAGAGGTTTGAACGTGAGCAAAGAGACGAACACAACGCCGTTATCCCGTGAGCACGAGGCGCTTGCCATCGCCCAGTTGCAGCGCCTGGCGGAAGAGCGCTTCGACGCGCGGCTGGGACAGTTCGAGGCGAAGGAGTGGCTTGACGAGTTATCGAAGACGATTGGCGCGCACTTCTACAACCAGGCACTCGGCGATGTAAAAGCGAAAATCGATGCCCGCGTGGAGATGATCGACAGCGACATTTGGGGACTTCAAAAGTAACGCGGAAACACCCGGTAAAGCGCTGCAAGGAGGCAAGCCGAAAGCTCCGCGTGGCATACTCCCGGAATCAAAAAAACAGCGTTAAAAAGGGGTTCCGGATGAAGCTTGTCAGCGTATGTGCATCGCGTTTCCTGGCGCTGTTGCCGCTCGCGGCCGCGGCGTCGGTGTTGTCTGCCTGCAGCAGCGCGCCGCCGCTGTTTTCATCCGATGGCCGCCCGACTTCCATGATCCAATGCCCGACTAACGGCGGCTGGAGCAATTGCCAGCAAAACGCCCGCGCGTTGTGTTCGGGCAGTTACGACGTCCTCGATCAAAGCAGCGACAACGGCCAGAACAGCTTGTTGATCGCGTGCAGGGCGAAGTGACGCCAAGTCTTGTTCAAGGGCGGCGCTAAGCTGCTGGTGGAGCGTCCGGCATCGGATGCGCGGGCAGATTGAGCAGCAGGCGGATCAGGTCGACCTGACGATTCGTCGAGGTCTTCTGATAGATCGACTGCAATTGTTTGCGCACGGTGTCGTGCTGCACGCCGATCTTCCCGGCTATCTCCTTAGGCGTGCGCCCCTCCGCGATATGACAGGCCACCCGGCATTCCGCCGGCGTCAGGTCGAACGCGGTTGCGAGCAGATTCGAATCGACGATAGGCGGTGAATCCGGGTGATAGAACGTGAATAGCGCCGCGGAATCACGGTTCGCCGAGACCGCGACCGGGTGATAAAACACGTACACCGCGTCCGCCGCCCCACCTTCGGTTTCCGTCAGCCGAAGCATTCGATACGCCGGCGCTTCGTCCGCCGTCGAACGGCATTCGTCCAGAATCCGCTGTTGCTGCCCGCCTTGCAGTTCCAGCAAGCCATTAACTATCTGAACCAGCGTGGTTCGCTTCAACATCTGCGTGGTCGCGTCATTAAAGCGGAGTACGGTGCCGCTCAACGCGACGAGCATGGCGGGCTGGCGCCATTCATCGAGAAAGGGAACCCGGGCGAAAAGCTCGGACGTGGCGAAAAAGCGCGCGTCCTGAAGTTGTGCAGCGCGTGATACATGCGGCGTAAGGCGATCGAGCCATTGCCCGGCTGACGGAGCAAGGGCGTCACTCTCCGACACAAACTCGCAGAGAAGCGCGATGAGCCATTCGTCGGAATCGAGAATATGCCGGCTTGAAACATGTCCCGATTCGCTTACCTGTCCAAAACCCGCGCCTTTCTGATCCGGCTCGAAGCGCGCAAACGGTTCAATCGACTTAATTCCTAATGCCGGAACCCAATATCCGGGAATTTTGTAATAATCCGTATTTTCCGGGGGCGTGAAACTTTCGGGATGCAAATGAACAAGCTGCTTATCGCGCACGGTAATCCAGACTGCACGGGCGCCAATCAAGCCGGCGATTGCGGCACATACGTTGTGCCACGCTTGCGGGCGTGTCAGCGTTTCATATATCGCGCTGACGGTCTGGTCGTATTGGTCGCTTTCGGAAAGCATCCATTCCTCCGGTCATGCGGATAATTTGCCGATCCGACGCTCCGGATAACTGCATTTTTACTGTTCCGCATTTGCGGAATATACAGCACCCAGCAAGTTTCGCTACTCTGGATCAGGTCCTTCGAGAGCCTGTGCTGCTTTAGTCCGGTGGCGCGCCGCGCATTGTGCGAATCCTGAACATTTCGCTTGTGACACGTGAACGGTGATCTGTCCGCGCCCTGCCGCAAGTTCGTTCCAGAAAAAGTAGAAATAACATCTACCTTGGAGTTGCAAATGAATCATCGGCAAATCGAAACGGATATTCTGCATCTAGAGCAGGTAATCGGAAGAATCTCCGCTGAAGACCGCATCCCCTTGTCTTACTGGCGTAACCGGGTTGATTCGGTCGCATCCAGCGCACTCGTACCGGCGCAGCAATCGCGCATGCAGCGAATCATTGACCGGCTTGAACAACTTGAAGCCAGCATGGGATTGAATTGCTCGCTTGCTTAAAGATTAGAATCCGTAACATATTGACGTATTGATTTCCGGCACTTTGTAACGGAGTTACAAGCCGAGGTAAAACTTCCCTTGGTGTCACATTCCCGGCATGTTTAAATGTCGTGCTGAGAGAATGTGACCATAAGAGGGATATTTGAATGTCCGACGCGGGATTTAGCGCGACGCGCCTCGAGCGCACTCGTACTGCTATGCAGCAGTTTGTCGAGACCGGCGACGTTGCCGGCTGCGTCACCCTCGTCTGGCGGCATGGTGAAATTGCCCGGGTCGACATGCTAGGTCACAGCGACAGCGAAACCCGCACGCCCATGACGCGCGGCACGCTGTTTCGTGTTGCCTCCATGACCAAGCCGGTGACGAGCCTCGCCGCCTTGATGCTCGTGGAAGAAGGGCGGATTGCACTCGATGACCCCGTGTCGCGCTGGTTGCCCGAACTGGCCAATCCCAAGGTTCTGACGGACCCCGTCGCATCCCTCGACCGCACGGAACCCGCTCGCGCACCGATCACGTTGCTCGATCTCCTCACGCACCGCGCCGGGTTCGCGTATCACTTCAGCGCGTTCGGTGCGCTAGCCGATGCCTACGGCAATGTCTTCAACGGCGTCGAGGCATCGGTCGATCCCGGCGCATGGCTGCAGCGCGTGGCCGATCTTCCTTTAATGTTCCAGCCCGGTACCCGCTGGCACTACGGCATCTCCACCGACGTCCTCGGCGCGCTGATCCAGCGCATCAGCGGCGTGTCGCTTGAAGCGTTCTTCCGCACGCGCATCTTCGAGCCGTTGGGGATGAATGACACCGGCTTCGTGGTGCCACTTGAAAAACTCGGGCGCTTGTCGGTGGCCTACGCTGTCGATCCAGTGACGCAACAACGCGTGGTGGAAGATCATTCGGCATCGAGCCGCTTCGCTAAACCCGAGCGCTTTCAAAGCGGCGGTGGCGGTCTTGTTTCCACCGCCGATGATTATCTTCGTTTCGCGCGCCTGCTGCTCGGCCGCGGCCGTATGCAAGGTAACGCCGATGAACGCGCGCGTGGTCCGCGCCTGCTGTCGCATCGTTCTGTCGATCTTATGCGCACGAATTTTCTCTCGCGCGACCAGCGCCGCATTCCGGCATTCGGGCAGATCGTGTGGGCGGGGCAGGGCTTTGGTCTCGGCCTGGCGATCGTCGACGATCCTGCGCAACAGCGCACGCTCGGTTATCGTTCGACAGGTTCGTTCGGCTGGCCCGGCGCGCTCGGTACGAGCTGGTTCGCCGACCCGGTCGAAAACATGATCGGCATCATGCTGATCCAGCGACGCAGCGTGGAACCCTTTCCGATGGCAGCCGTGTTCGAACGCCATCTCTATGACGCCATCGACGACTGATTGTCGACGCGTGAAAATCGACGGCTGGCGTCGCCATGCCATGTCCACTTCGTGCGCATGCCGAACCTACAGAGCAGCTTATGGCCACCTACAAGCAACTGACCGCACAACTCGAAAAACTGCATCAGGAAGTTGCGATCGCGCAGCAGAAGGAAGTTGCGGTCGCGATCGAGGAGATCAAGCGCAAGATCGTCGAGTACGACCTGACGGCCGAAGAGCTGGGTTTTTCAGCCAAGCGTGGCAAGGCGCTCAAGAAGCCGCTGCAGCCGCCCAAGTATCGCAATCCGAAGACCGGCGAGACGTGGAGCGGACGCGGACGCCCGCCCGGTTGGCTGGCGGGACGCAATAAGGAACGCTTTCTGATTGGTACGTGATTGAAGTGAACGATCGGCGCGTGAGGTTCGAAGACCGTTCGTGCGCGATGAATTTCAATGCAGCGTTTCGCGCAACAACGTCACGTCGTAGCCGAGCTTACGCGCGCGTTCGATCAACGCGGTGCGCTGTTCCGCCGATAGTTTCGCTTCACGCGTCAAGATCCACAGATACCTTCCGCCCGGTTCTCCGACGATTGACCACGTGTAGTCATCGGCGTGATCGAGCACCCAGTAGTCACCCACATAGAACGGTCCGAAGAACGATACCTTGAGCTTCGCGTTACTCGAATCCGGCAAGACCTTCGCCTTTCCCTCCGACGATCTGAACGCTCCATTCACGCCTCCACTCCGACATGAATTGATGACCGAGATAAGCCCGTCATCGCGTTTCGCATAGTTTGCCGTGACTGCTTCGCAGCCGCGTTCGAAGCGATTCTCATAGCGTGCGAATTCGTACCACTGGCCCAGGTAACGATCGAGATCGACCGGCTTTGCAGGCTCGGGCACATGTGTGTTGCTGCTCTTGTTGCTGCCCGCCATTGTGCATGCAGCCAGCACGCCCAGTCCGCCGATCACCAGCAAGGCCGCCGCGCCGATGGTGACGGATCGTTTGAATGTCATGGTGATCCTCGTTGTGTTCAAGCAGTGCGCGTGGCCTTATCAGCAAGCTTCATACCGTTGTATCGGGTCCCGCATAGCCTCACCTATAGCGGGTTGAATCCGTCGCAAAGCACTGCTGGCGAGCACTCAGAGCTCATGAACACACGTATCGACTGTTTTAACAACGGGTCGCAACTCATTGATAGAGAACGCTTTAACTTGAAGCGCGCATCACGAGACGAGAGGTGAAAAAGGCTCTTCATGTGCCTTCTCAACAACGCTGAATCATCCTCCCGTATTACCTCACCTATAGCTTCACTCACCGCACGCTCACGCGAGTGAAGTGTCGAACCTGCGTGGCGCATAACGCTTGCGCCCGCAACGAACGTCTCGAAACCATGTAAGAGTGAAGTCGTTAAAGCCTTATAGAAAAAGGCTCACAGCGATATACCTCAAGCACTTGATGAAGCTCGCTCATCGCTGTCATCTAGTTAGCGATACTTGAAAATAGACTCAAGCGTGAGTTTTCATCGGGTCTCGCACCTCACCTCGCGCAGCTCCCGAAATCGCTCACCTTAATCGAATCCGCTCTGCGGCAAGCGAATTCGGCAGCTATGCTCCGGGCCTCGTTCACTTAGCTTCGCTGCTCAGTCGTTGCTGATCTCTTCGTTCTTCACGGTGGCTATCGTGTTGATCGAATCGGGATTGCAGACGGAGAAGAAGTTGGTTGCGACGCTCAGCAAGGTGGTCAGGTCGCCGATCACCAATGGCCCGATAGCGGACTTGACGTCCTCGCCGTCCTCAGCCATCGGCTGGCGCTTACGCGGAAAGGGCGGAGATTTCTCCAGCGAGACGGCCACGTCCGACCGCGAGAATGTTGATGGCGGCGTTGATGTCGCGGTGGTGATACGCACCGCATACCTCACACGCCCATTGTCTTATTCCAAGACCTGCGACACCTTTCGGCCC
>Ga0255336_101788_pt1 | contig 13264 bp, 17 predicted proteins | sample MeOH1_35cm_T3_17_FD_189102 | JGI IMG/M metagenome (GOLD analysis project Ga0255336, IMG submission 189102) | Sandy soil microbial communities from University of British Columbia, Vancouver, Canada - MeOH1_35cm_T3_179 | ecosystem: Engineered > Artificial ecosystem > Sand microcosm > Unclassified ...
TGATGTTGATCGATTAACCCCGACGACAGCATAACGTCTGCCCCCTGCACCAGCAGGCCCTTCCGGCGGATGTTCCGTGGCGGCGTAGCTCAGCCGGTTAGAGCGACGGTCTCATAATCCGTAGGTCCGTGGTTCGAGTCCACGCGCCGCCACCAATAGAATCAAACACTTCCGAAGAATTTCCACTTTCATCACTTTTCGTCATTTGCGCGGGGTTTGCGTCTTCCACAGGCTGCGGCTTGAGTTTCCCTTCCGGAACGATGTCCAGACGGTCAATGAACGAGACATTCGCGCTGGGGATCAAATGGGCGTACGTGTCAACCGTCACCTGGATCGAACTGTGCCCCATCTGCTCTTTCACGTACACAATGGAGGCTCCGCTTTGGATGAGCAGCGAGCCGAAGGTGTGGCGCAGGTCGTGAAGCCGAATCTTCCTGATTCCTGACTTCGCAAGGACCGGTAGAAAATAGCGGTGATACAGGTTGTCTGGATCAAGAATGCCACCGCTGGGGTTAAGGAAGACCAATTCGTCGGAAATATCGTTCTTTCCTACTCCGCCCACCTTCAATAACCGACGATCTCGAAGAGCGAGTAGTACCCTGCGTACCTCGCGCGACATGTCCACGCGGCGTGACTTCTTGCTTTTTGTGGTTGTGTGTTCGCGTCGCACATAGTTGTGGCTGACCACAAAGTACCGGTTGCTGTCGTTCTCGTCTTTGCCCACCTGCAGATCACCCCACCGAAGAGCAACGAGTTCTCCGCGCCGAAGGCCAGCTCTGAAAGCCACCAGGAAGAGCGGGTAGTATTCGGGGCAGATCTCTTCGGCAGCTTCCAAAAAGCTGTAGACCTCCTCTGAAGTGAGCGCGATGCCCTTCTTTTCTGTACCCTGGGGGGTCCTGGTGAACCGTCCCAAGCGCGCAGCGGGGTTTGCGGCGACCTCGCCTTCTTCAATGGCATAGTTGAACATTCCCCGAATCACGCAAAGAACATTCCGAACTGTGTTGCGCGACAGGTTCTTCGCCATGAGGTCGCCGATCAGCCTTTTGATGTCATCCCTCTTGATCTCATTCAGGCGCATCCTCCCAAACCTTGTACGCAAATAGAGTTCGAGCACACACTCGTACCCGGCAGCCGTTGATTTCTTGCATTCGACACGAGCATAGTCCTTTAACCATAAGTCGGCATAGTCATCGAACGACGGTTGCTTGGGAGCATCGCTTGCAAGAATTGCGAGATCGCCCAGTGCGAGCTTAGCTTCTACAATGCGGCGCACCTCTTCGGCTGCACGCTTGTCAACGCCAATGCATTTGCATTTGCGGTGGCCTTGGTGGTTCACATACAGATACCACTTGCCGTTAAGCTTCTTGAGGGTGGCTCCCATCGTTAGCGTGTACCCGCAACCTCCCTCATAACTTCGCTGACTATCCCTTCAATGTCCACTTTGCCTACGGGACGAATGACATGGCGGCAAATCCAGTCATCGAATTCGCTGCGCTTCACGAATATCTTCTTTTCGATCCGGTAAGCTGGAAGCGCATCCGACGGGCGATGAATCCATTCGCGCAATGTGCGTTCCGAAACGCAAGCGTACATACACAGAGCTCTCAAATCGAGCCATGCCGCACTGCTTCTCGCAGCCTCTGCCGTTTCACTGACTTTGGGAAGCGGGCTTCCCTGTTTATACAAGCTGAAACCAGAATGCTCCATGCAGTTCGCTCCACCGTTGATCTCGTTATCGCGGGACTTGCCGCGACTATTGGGCCAGAGTAGGGATGGAACTTCGATACGTCCAATGCTTACGCCTGCAATCCGATAACCTGAGGTTATGAAAAGACGGTCTCGCACGATTGTCCCAATGTCAGAACTCGGCATCTATCGGACTCCGTGCGCAAAGCATCCTTGCCCGGCTGTGCCTCGGAGACCGGTCCACGAGAACGCCTCCCGCCGTGGCTTAGGGAAACAGCTCCAAGTTGCTTCAGTCGGCTGGCGAGCCAGAAACCATAATCATCAGGCCGAGACAGGTTACGGTCTGTACCTTGAAGTCCGGCGAGTCGAAGCTCAAATAGGCGACGGCTTCTTCGAAAGTCTCAGCCGCAATCAACGTCACACGTGAATGGAGCGATGGGGTGCGCGCACCATCTGGCGGCGCTCCCTCGCTAAACTCGTACAGCAACGCTTCACAGCCACCGTGGGTCCCTGGCCGAAACTTGGTCTTTTCCTTCTTTCCGCTCTTCGCCATTGCATCCTCCTCGTCGCCGTCCTCCAGTTGCGTTCGTTCGACAAGCTTATCCTTGCGTCTCATGGAATAGGTGCTCCCAGAATCGGCGGGTATTTCTCGACATCATGAAGATCACCGTCGCGGAGAACGCTGACCTCGGTCTGGACACGGAGCAGCGGCTCAAGACCAAGGTGAATCCGCATGCCGTCGGTGAACTGAATGACCACGGCCTGTCCGTCGCGGGGCGAGTGCCAGTAGCGCACGAATTGAAGGGTGCGGCCCTCTGCCTCCTTGTACTCGACGTACCGCTTGGGGCCGGTGTACTTCCTTGCCTTTTCCTTAGCCATCAGAGTTCCGCCTCCTCAGCGAGTGATGATGACTGGCCACTGCTTGAGCAGCTTTCCATCGCCAGTGGTCCAGTCATTGAGCTCGACCTTCAGTTTGGCTGCGGGGACGATCTGGACCGTCAGAGCCGTGCCATCGGTGAAGTCGATGTTGACGACGTTGAACTCATCAACGCCGCTGACGTAGATGGAGCGCACCTGCTTGCCGCGCACCTCGCTGGTGCAGCGGATCACGCCATCCCGATGGGGCTCTGGTGCGGATATCGGAGCGCGCTTGCGGGCGGTCATTGCCCTTCGCTCCGGTGCGTGGCTGATTTCTGAAGGCATGGAGAGTCGAGACTCGCCCCAAATGCGACGGTGGCGAGACTGGTGAGAAATGCGGCTGGATAGTAATTAGTGCGGAACCGCCGAAGCGTGATTTGTAAGAATCTGGATTGCTTCGCGGACGGGATCGAAGTATTTTCGTGTACAGCCATCGTTGCCTCCTTGGGGCTACGTTGGTTAGGGGCGTGTCGGTGCTCTAACACCGGCATGTCCCGCTTTGCTATTGATCTGGATGTTCGTCAACTACCCTGCGTGTTCAGTTGCCTTCTTTTCCTCCTGACATCCTTGATCGTCGGCAGCAATTGCCTAATCTGTTCGACGTCCTCATCTGACCAAAGCCGGAATCGGACGCCGCCGAGTTGTTGGATCTGCGGGTACGGAATCTTCTTTCCAGCGATGTAGCGTTCCAGTGTGCGAAGGTGAATGCCCAATCTGTCGGCGGCTTCGCGGCTGGAATAAACACTCATCTGTCGGACACATATGCCTGTTTATTTCGAGACAGTCAACGAGGATTTTGGACGGTGTCCAGAAGACGGGGTGGCGGTTGATTCGCTGCCATAACTTTAGCGCATAGCTGTGTTTGAGAAAGCATGACTGGGCTGTTCGACTCTGCCTTATGTTGATTGCCTGCGGCGATGAATTGACCGCCACGGAGGCAGCATCATGGACTCAAGACTTCAGCAAATTGCCGATTCTCAACTGAACAAACCGCCGAGGTCGAAGCTGGAATTTCATTGCGAGTTCATTCGCAAGATGCGGCGGAAGGGCCTCAGCTATCGTGAACTCGCGCGCGTACTGCGCGATCTGCTCGGAGTGCCTGTCGCACCGAGCACAATCCATTCCTTCATCAAGGTGCGGGCGAAGCATCGCAAGCTGACGCAGTTTGAGCTGCCGTCGCCGGAATCAGAAGAAACCGCCACAGCAGCGTCAGACAGCATTTCGGGTCGCATTGCTGCACTCAAAGGCAAGCCGGTGGCCACGGCGACGCAGAAACGGCGCTTCAGCTTCCAGGAATTGATAGCTGTTTCGATAAAACGCTCGATCATGTACTGGCTGAACGGTATTATCAATGGCGTGGAGGAGGTGTGTTTTCCCGGTGCCGACTCCTCCATAAAGGTACAAAGGATTGTGAATTACAGTCGGTTGGCAAGCGACAGCTTTTGCCGCTGCATGTGCCGCCTCGTTCGTTTCTCCCGTTACGAAATTGTCGAACGTATATCGAGGCTCTAGTACACTGTCCGGCATTCTATGTCTCGCTTTTCCTGATCTCTAACGGTCAGTCTAGTCGCATTTCCAGAACACAATTTTCACCGAAGTACTTTACTATTTTTCATGTGTCGGCGAAACCAGAAGTGTAATGGTCGTCTTGTCAGCCCCAGTCGTGGACGAGAACGTCCTCGAGCATATCCGCCGACCCAATAATTCAAGTCCGAGCCATTCCCGGCGAAGAGCTGGGTGACATAGAACTGATCGAAGCTCTACTATCCAAGTTCGGCGACTGCGAATACATGGCTAATCTTCGCGATGAACCGTGCAAGGTCGAGAGCCTTGATTGGTACGGCGTCCTCGAAGGAATCGGCTCCGCGCCGTGCTGGTTTTCGCAATGGCAACCCGAGATGCAATCGCAATAAGGAGGTGTTTGCAAAGAATGTATCTTCGACACGAGGCGTTGCTTTCTGTGAATCTCGCAACTCACTTTCGGCAGGATGAGTTCTCTGCCAAAGCCGAACGGAATGATGTGCTAAGTGGGAAGGTCTTCGGCGGCATCTCCGTTGATGCATATGTTGGCTGGAGGATAGAGCTTCTTCGGGCATGAGAACTGCAGTAGACCGTTCGACATAACTTTGCAAAGGGAACACCTGCCGGTGTCGCTACAGTTCCCAATGCTCGGAGGGCACGGGATAGGCTCGATATACGCAATCAGTTTCCGCTGGTCGGATTTGTATCGGTAAGCTCCTCAGTGTGGAATATCGCAGAGCATGCACAGAGGAATCCATTCCAGCCATGGAAAGCGAGAGCCTGCACGGGATGCGGGAATCAAGGCTCGATCATGTGAAGTCAGGACTTAGTACGCCTTGACGCACGCAGCACGGCGGGCAAAATCAGCCCCAGGCGGAAGGAATGTACAGACTGCGTCCTGGCAGCCCGTCGTTGCATTCGATCTTGCGCGATGTTGAAGTAGCTCTGGTCGAGTTCGATTCCGAGATATGCGCGACCCACAACCTGCGCGGCTACCAGCGTCGAGCCACTTCCGCAGAATGGATCGAGCACCAGATCACCTTCGTCCGAGAAGGACTTGATCAGTGGCAGGAGCGCCGAGACCGGTTTTTGCGTGGGATGAAATCTGTTCCCGCTGTATTTCATCTCGATCACATCGCCGATAGCATTCTTCGGAAGTTCTGGAGAGCCTTTGGCCAGCAGATATGCCTGCTCGTGCTGGTAGCGCAAGAATTTGGAAGCCGACGCATAATGCTTCACGAACACCATGTGGCCCACGACCCGGAAGCCCGCTGCATGCCATGCGCCCAGGAAGCGATCTACGCGCGACCACCCGTAAAAGCAGGCGAGGAAGCGATTGGGCTTCAGGACGCGATAGATCTCGCGAAAGGCTGGAAGCATCCAGGCATCGTTCTGATCGTTCTGAATGGTGCGGCCAGCGCGATCACGGTAGCTAACCAGGTAAGGCGGATCGGTGAGCACAAAATCAATACTCTCAGAACGCATGGTCCGCATGACTTCGATGCAGTCACCGTGGACGACGGAGTTGACCGTGGGCTGATGCTGGATGGCAGTTGCGGTTTGCATGATCTCGATCTCCTTGTCTGCCCGGAGGGATCTCTCGGGACACACAGCCCGGAGGGACGCGAGAGAGGGCAGCTCCCAAGGATGGCGAGTGGCTTTTTCGGAGGTGCCGCTTGCGGAGGAACCGAAACCGGAGGCGTCTGCCAGATGGAATAACGTCTCGAATACAATATCCTCGTGCTTTGGCAGACGAAGCAGAGGCTCGCCAGCCGCTGGGCGCAGTCCCGTTTTCTCTCGCGGTGGCCGAGAGCGAGCAGAGGGCAGCATGAGGATCACAGAAAACTGCTCAGAATAGAATTTTTCCTGCGGTCACGTCCCTTGAGCAGTCCTGCTTCGGCTTGAAGATCATGGTTGTTGGGAAAAGGCGATGATCGTGTCGCGGACAGAAATGAAACTTGGCCAGCGATGGTCCGCACGCCATGCGAGTGCAGAACCAAGCTGGATTGGTTCAGAGAGCGGCTTATAAACGACGCCTTGCCGCAGAAAGCGCGTGGACGACTGGCGCAACAAACCACAGCGTCCCTGCAGTGCCACTTCATCAAGGAGATCTGGAATGCTGCCAGCATCGTGAACCTTGAATGCTCGCGAACCAGCGCAGGAAAGCACACGGTTGATCACGGCGCGGCCCGGATCTATCGCGCCTGACAGTAAGACCAGAGGCGCGGTGTTCAGTTTGCCAAGCTCGATTACTGGTCGTTTGGAAGCATCGAAGCGCTCCGGGAGAACGGCAACTAGCGGCTCGATGGCGAGTGGATGAATCCGAATTCCTCGCTCTTGTGTTGGCAGGTCGACGACCGCAAGGTCCATGTCACCGCGCATGAGAGCCGAAAGCAACTCCGGGGTGCACGCTGTGCGGATACTGACAGAGACTGCGGCTGTCAATCGTTGCGCACGTTGTATCAAGGCGTGAAGGCGTGGCAGGTCAGCGAGAGACGAAAGCCCAATCGCTAACGGGCGCTCTTGCTGTTTTGCAAACGCCTGTACGAGAGCGACGGCACGGCGGCTTTGCTCCAACGCGCGACGCGCTTCGCGAATAAACAAATGCCCAACCTTGGTGACGCTTACGCTTCTTGTGCGCCGTTCGAAGAGCTTCGCTCCCAGTGTGGCTTCGACGACGGCGACTTGCCGGGAAAGGGCGGGCTGCGTGACATGGCAGCGCAGATCCGCACGGGTGAAGTTTTGCTCCTCAGCAACCGCCACCACGTACCGCATCCACCGCAACTCGATCTCAGCCTGCACTCCGACAACATAGAGTGGAAATGCGGACTCGACCTATTCCATTTCGAGCAGACCTATTCCATTTAGGAATATATCCACGACCACACTTGTGTGGCTGATTGAACACAGTTACCGTAAATATCCGTCCAAAGGTGCAGGCGTCGACCGTTTGGACATTGTTTCTGAGAAAGATGGGGCGCGACTGGGACAGCAAAAGGGAAACGGCGCGATGGCTCTACGCGCAGCGCAACCTCTTCGCGATGAACAAGTTTCCGTTGACTTTCCACGACAGGGCGAGCTGCGGTAGCGGCGGGAGGTCCGAGTGAGGTTGGCGACTATAACCACGAGCCGCATCCGCAGCGACTTCATTTCTGTTGCAGTCCGGCGACATTGATCGGATTGGGGATGCCCAATCTATTCCAATTCAAGCAGACGTATTCCATTTAGGAATACATCCACAAGAGGACAAGAGCGCTTTATGGTGAGTGTGGCACGCTGGGAGAGGCGGTGCCCGTCGCAAGTCATCGCGCTGATGGCGCTCCACCAACCCGCCTCTGACAACAATCCTCGGACGCTCATCTAAAAGATAGCAGCGGTGGGTGCGATTTTCTGGAGCCGGGACACCGCGTGGCTAAGGCTACCGTTACCAGAGAACTCAACCTTGCCAACCACTCTATTTGTGCTTCCTAACCGCTTTGTGGCTTGCCAACAATGGCGACCGACCGATGACCGTCCTTGGGTTCTCCAGCTTCGGGGGGTCAGAGATTCCTTCAAACGCATCGTTCGATTTCCACGCACTCATGCCGTAGACGCGAGGTTCTCGCAGTAGCTGGACGCCTTCGCTCCAAGTAGCAAGCATCCGCTTTCCAATATCCCGGAATCCTGGCAACTGGTTCATCATCTCGCGGACAGCCGGAGCCGTATCTGCGACGGCGTCACTGATGCGCTCCACTATTTCCTTCTGCTCTCGTTGAGGAATTCCGAAGGTACTCGTGATGAACTTGATCAAGTTCTTGCCCGGCAGCCACGTCTTCTTGCCCATGAAGCTAATGCCCGGTGGGTTGTGTTGGTATCCGGCATAGACGGAGGTCGTGAGGAAGTCGTAGGCAGGTGAGAGCCGGGCATCCGTGGACGATGTGTAGAGCAGTGCCAAGTTCTTCGAGTGGCAGTCGGCGTTTCTCAGTGCATACGTCAGGAGCAAGATCGACGCCATCGTCTGAAAAGTCTCATACTGTCGCCCGCCCAGCACATGGTCTCGAACTGCTTTGGCGATGCGCTCCCACGTTGTCTCGTACTTGGCTGATGGACGGAGACCAAGGAGCGCACAGAAGTCTTCCATCGCTAGGCTTGGCTCTCCCTTTTCGTCAACATCAAAGCGGTGAACGACGAGCACGTTCCCGTCCTCTGACAATTCAGTCTTGGCACAGGCGACGACCTTCGCCGCCACCTGCATGCACAGATGCTCGTTTGCGGTGGCGAACGGGAGCTTCGCCGACGAGCCTTTGATGATGTGACGGTGAGTCAGCAGGGTTGCCTTCGGATGCCTGGCCAGCCCAGCCTTCGGAGACCGCTTCATCTCTTCTTCGGTGTCCAAGAATTTCGGCAAGACGCCGGAGACGCCACTCCTTGCGTGCTCACGAACCAAGTTGGTGAAAGCCTCCTCAGAGTTGTCTCCCTTCAGAAGGTCGGCGACGTCTATAGGGCTCGCGGGTTCATCCGGTGCCGCGCCGGGAGGCGCGACTTGAAGCCTCCCGACCATGTTCCGACCGATGACGGACAAGAGCGCCATTGGGCTTGCACCGATGTGCGGCCCGAACTCTTCCTGCAGAACCTGCAACAAGTACCCTTCAGGCAAGTTCATCTGGAAGATGGGGTGAAGCTGGTCGTCCCACACGTACGATTCCGTGCGTACAGGCATGGTGAGCGAGACGAGCTTCTCAGGCGCAGCATCCGGGACGTAGCTCAGGACGCTCTTGAAATCGCCTACAGGTTCGAGGACGGCGACGTGTTGGCCGAGGACGTAGACGTTCAGTTTCAAGCGCCACCTCGCTCACGGCGCAGCTCATCGAGGGAACCGGAGGTTCCGATCTTAGCGAAGTTCAACTCCAGACCAAGCACGGCCAGCACCGCCAAGAGCTTTCGTGACCCGAACTCGGGTAGCTGGCCGCGCTCGAAGCGGGAGAGGGACTCGCGTGTGAGGCCAGAGCGCTCCGCAACCTCGCTCTGGTTCAGCTTGAGGGCCTTTCGTTGCGCCGAGACTGCTTCACCCAATTCTGCGAGTGTCTGCATATATGTGATTTATATATCACTTCATAAAAGTAATCAATATATTTGTGACTTATACATCACTTTAGATAAACAGGTATTAACGCAGGAGGAACGGTCGAGGTAGCTCAAATTTCACTGCTCCAGTGAGCGGCACGATGTCTCTACGCCCAGCGCACGACACTTTTCGCGATGAACAAATACCCTGCCCCTGGTGACACTTTGTTTCTTACGGGCCGCTCGAATGAGCTTCGCCCTATGGCACTCTGGCTTGCCGCGACAGGACGAACTGCAATAATACGCGACAGTGTGCGATGATTTTGGTGTCAGATGGTTGAGGGCCCACGCAGATCGGACCTCGCATTGAAGTGGGCTGATCTTTAATTTCCTTGCCCTGAGGCATTCATGACAGAGCTGATAAGCCTGCGCGAGGAAAACGCGCGTCTACGTGGCCTCTTGATCCAACATGGAATAAGGATTCCGGAGGCCCTGTCCGAAGACAAGATTCCCGACGCGACAAAAATTGCCTCTGTCATCCGCGACCGTGCCACAAGCACCGCCGAACAGCGAATTGCTCTATTCCGTAGTCTCTTTCGTGGTCGGGATGATGTGTATGCCATTCGTTGGGAGAATGCTGACGGGCGATCCGGATACATGCCCAGGGCAGATCGCGATTGGAAATCATATCTGCGCGCTAAGGATGAAGAGCGCAGGAAGGTCGACCACCAAACACGAAAATTCAGGCCGCTCACCGATGAGGTCGTGCGTGGGCATCTTGTCGGGGACCACACGATTGGAATTTATCCGCTCCTGCAGGACGAAACTTGCTGGTTCCTCGCGGTCGATTTCGATAAGAAGACATGGCAGAAGGACGCCACCGCATTTCTCGAAGTCTGTCGCGAACTAAATGTGCCTGCGGCATTGGAACGTTCCCGCTCAGGAAACGGTGGTCACGTGTGGACATTCTTTGATCGAGCACTGCCCGCCACAACAGCGCGAAAGCTTGGCTGTGCAATCCTCACCCGAACCATGGAGTCTCGGCACCAAGTGGGACTGGACTCCTATGACCGATTCTTTCCTAATCAGGACACTATGCCCAAAGGAGGGTTTGGGAATCTAATCGCCCTGCCTCTCCAAAAGGTTCCACGTGCAGATGGGAACAGTGTTTTTGTCGATGCAGAATTTCATCCCTACCCGGATCAGTGGGGATTCCTGGCAAGCGTGGAGAGGATGTCCACCGGCGTAGTCGAAGCAGTAGTGCAGGAAGCTCAAAGACGGGGAGATCTCATTGGCGTCAGAATCAGCATTGCAGAAGACGAAGCAGAAGATCCCTGGACGTTGCCGCCGTCACGAAAGAGAGTGGAGCGCCCGATCCCCGGACCTTTGCCAACGCAGGTTCAAATCGTCCGCGCCAACCTTCTTTATGTTGCAAAGAATGGGCTGCCGCCAGCAATGTTGAATCGTTTGCTTCGCTTGGCTGCGTTCCAGAATCCTGAATTCTATAAGGCCCAAGCAATGCGGCTTTCGACTTTTGATAAGCCGAGAGTGATCGCGTGCGGCGATGATCTCGCCAACCACATCGCTTTGCCTCGGGGCTGTTTATCAGAAGTAGTGGAACTGTTCGAAGCACACCGAATCAAAACAGAAATTCTGGACGAGCGGTTTGCAGGCAATTCCATTGACGTAAAGTTCTGCGGTCAGTTGCGGCCATTGCAACAGGACGCCGCCTTCCTGCTGACCGATCACGATCAAGGAATTCTCTGCGCGCCCACTGCCTTCGGCAAGACAGCGGTGGCCGCATGGCTGATCGCGGAGCGCAGGGTGAATACCCTTGTGCTGGTACACCGCCAACAGTTGTTGGATCAGTGGCATGCGAGGTTGGAAATGTTTCTCAACCTTCCGGCCAAATCCGTCGGTCAGGTTGGGGGCGGTAAGAGCGAGCGCAGTGGTTGTGTGGACATTGCCATCATCCAAAGCACCTACGGCAAAGAGGGCGTAAAGGACTTCGTCGCAGAGTACGGGCAAGTCATCGTTGACGAGTGCCATCATTTGTCGGCGTTCACCTTTGAGCAGGTTATGAAACAGGTGAAAGCAAAGTATGTCGTTGGCCTGACGGCAACCCCTGAACGCAAAGATGGGCACCACCCCATTATTCATATGCAGTGCGGCCCGATACGGTACAAACTCAGCGCTCGCGCGATGACTGCGACCACGCCCTTCGAACATGAGGTGATTCCTCGTTTGACAGAATTCTGCGTACCGCCCGAGCGCATTGACACAACAATTCAGGAGTTGTACGCCGCACTTGCAAAGGACGACATTCGTAACGAGCTGATCGTTGCCGACCTTGTGCGCGCAGTCGGAGAAGGACGCTCTCCGTTGCTCCTCACCGGCAGGACTGATCATTTGAAATATTTTGAGACAGCGCTTTCTGGCCAAGTGAGCAACGTGTTCGTGTTGAAAGGTGGCATGGGCAAGAAGCAAAGGCGATCAATAGCAGAGGCCCTTGCTGCGGTGCCGGAGAGCGAGCCAAGAGTTATTCTGGCAACCGGTAGCTACATAGGTGAAGGCTTCGATGATGCTCGCCTGGACACACTATTTTTGGCAATGCCAATTTCATGGAAGGGGACACTGCAGCAGTACGTTGGCCGTCTCCACCGGTTGCACGATGCCAAGCGTGTCGTTCGCGTCTACGACTATGTCGACTCCTACGTGCTGATGCTGGCTCGAATGTATGCGCGTCGGCTAAAAGGTTATAGCACCATCGGCTACAAGGTTTGTGATACTCGTGAAACGGTAGTATCCGGCGCGGCACATTGAGCAGTTGCCCAAGAGAATGGGAGGATGAATGTCTCTGAACGAATGGAGGAAGAGGACGATGACGCAAGAGAAGAACCAGCCACTGGTAGTTCATATGGACATTCGAAAGCTGAAGCCTGAACCGGAAACCAATCGTCCCTCCCTCAGCAAGGCGAAGCTGGAGAAGTTGATTGAGGAAGCGGTGGTGACGCTTACACCGAACAGGAACAAACCGTCGGATTCCTTACGATGATGCAGGAGCATCTTGCTCTGCCGTTGTCCGTCAGTATCCTGGGCGTTGAATGTGTTGTGGAGAAAATTGATTTGACGCGCGATGGCCAGATTGTGGCGATTTGCCGCCGGGACAAAGTCAGGCAGAGAGTCGGAATCCTCGAGTTGCCATTGCCGGTACCCGCGCCAGCCGGTGCAGAATGGATCTCGGCGTATTACCACTGGCGCAGAGGGTTTTATAGGTGAGCGAATACCAGTATTACGAATTCCGTGCGATGGATCGGGCGCTCACGAAAACTGAGGTTGCCGAGTTGCGATCTATTTCCACGCGCGCGGTGATTACCTCAACGAGTTTCACAAATCACTACGAATGGGGAGACCTGAAGGCCAATCCTCTCAAACTTCTGGAAAGGTATTTCGACGCATTTGTCTACGTCGCAAACTGGGGAACGAGAGAGTTCTATCTCCGCCTTCCACTGGAACTGATCGATTACGAATCGTTTAGGACTATGCTTCCAGGCGAAGCCGCTCAAGTACGAAAAGCAGGAAACTTCGTAATCGTCGCGTTTGAAAGGGAGTCCGAGCTGGACGACTGGGACGAGGGAACAGGCTGGATGGGGTCCCTGATGTCTCTGCGCAGGGACTTGCTGCGCGGTGATCTCCGCTGCCTTTATCTCGGATGGCTGCTTTGCGTACAGAACGAGGACTTTGACGAAGCAGACACTGAGCCACCCGTGCCCGCTGGCTTGCTCGAATTGTCTGCTCCTCTTCATTCGCTGATCGAGTTCCTGGGAATCGACGAAGACCTCGTTGAAATTGCCGCAGCGAATTCCGCAGCGCTCGACGCTGGTCCGTGCGGCAAGGAACTGGACGCGTGGATTCGAAGTCTGCCTCAAAACGAGAAGGACGACTTGTTGGTGTCCGCTGTATCCGAACCTAGTGTCCTGAGTCTAAAATAAATGTTATAAACAAATGACCTCCAACATCGAATACAGTGGAGGGTGTCGATGCTTAGAGGTCGTCCAGTTGCGATTGTCTCTATCACTGCCGAGCAGCGTGTGGA
>Ga0255336_101789_pt1 | contig 13263 bp, 10 predicted proteins | sample MeOH1_35cm_T3_17_FD_189102 | JGI IMG/M metagenome (GOLD analysis project Ga0255336, IMG submission 189102) | Sandy soil microbial communities from University of British Columbia, Vancouver, Canada - MeOH1_35cm_T3_179 | ecosystem: Engineered > Artificial ecosystem > Sand microcosm > Unclassified ...
CTGTTCTGCTTCGTCGTGGTGTTTGCGATCACCTACGTCTGGCTCTACGTCAGCATCGTCAGGTTTAAATCACCGCGATGGATGGTGTTCCGTCGCGCTCATCCGGTGAAGAAGTAGCTTCGCCGCGCCGGCGGTTTCTCTCGCCGGCGCGTCCCTTCCTGTCAGCTTGATTTAGCTCGATTTAGCTCGAAACGAACGCCAGCAAGTCCGCGTTCACCTTCTCCGCCTCAACCACGCACATGCCGTGCGCGCCGCCCGGGTACACCTTCAACGTCGCGTTCCTGACCAGCTTCGCCGACTGCCTTCCCGCCGCGTCGATCGGCACGATCTGATCATCATCGCCATGCAGGATCAAGGTCGGCACGTCGAACTTCTTCAGGTCTTCGGTGTAATCGACCTCCGAGAATTCCCTGATGCACGCGTATTGCCCCACGATGCCGCCCAACATTCCCTGCGCCCAGAACGAATCGATCACGCCCTGCGATTTCTTGGCGTTGTCGCGGTTGTAACCGAAGAACGGCATTGCCAGATCCTTGTAGAACTGCGAGCGATCTGCCGCCACGCCTGCGCGGATGCCGTCGAATACATCCTTGGGCAAGCCGCCCGGGTTCGCTTCCGTCTTCAGCATCAACGGTGGCACGGCCCCGATCAACACGGCCTTCGATACCCGCCCCGTCCCGTGACGCCCGATATAACGCGTCACCTCGCCACCGCCCGTGGAATGGCCCACGAGCATGGCGTCCTTTACGTCCAGCGCGTCGAGCACAGCGGCCAGGTCGTCGGCGTAGGTGTCCATGTCGTTGCCCTTGCCCGGCTGGCCAGAGCGTCCATGCCCCCTCCGGTCGTGCGCGATGACCCGGTAGCCCTTCTGCACCAGAAACAACATCTGCGCGTCCCACGCGTCCGCGTTCAACGGCCATCCATGCGAAAACACTACCGTCTTGCCCGTACCCCAGTCCTTGTAGAAAATCTCCGTGCCGTCCTTCGTCTTGATCGTGTCCATTGAACGTGCTCCTTAAGGTGAGATAACACGCTACGTCCACCGTCCATCATCTTCAGCGTGAGCGCAACGCGTGGGGTTTAGCGAAGGTGCTGCCCTGCCTCCGCCATGCAAATCCTGCGCCCTTCATGCGACGCCTTGATGTTTTCTTTTGACCTGGATTGATCGTACAAAACAGCGAGGGAATTGACCGGGAGAGCGGTCGGCGTTCGTACAGGGTAGGGCACGAAAGCGGCGTCGCAAAGACTTGGAAATGCGCACCGCAGCAATGCGAATTGCTGCCGGGAAACGCCAATTAATCTGCCGGCATCGATAAGTCTCGTTGATCCCTTCAGAAAACGCGCGCTGCGCCGTTATTACGCCTATTTGCCTGCGGTCTATTGGAAAGTCCTGTTTTTACTTATCCGGAATCAGTGAAACCGGCCAAGACCAGAGTTGCCCTGTCGGTACAAATACTTATGTCTGAAGATATCCTATTGCAACTAGACGATCGCTTAACTATGGTGGTACGGATGCACTGGCGCATGCATATTATGAAATTGAACGTCATATATCACCTGCATTCTCACCCCTTCATCGTGCAAACAGCCCTAGGGCGATTGGGCGGCATGTCGGCAGCGCTGCCAACGTGCTGCTGAAGTACGGCTAATAAAAAAGCAAACGATAAACAGCGCAAATAAACCAGATTGGAGATTCAGAATGAGTTCTCAGACCGGCAGCACAATACCCGGTTCATCCGGATTTTTTTCTAAAGAAGCAACCGTCGCAAAACCCGGATTTTCACGCTGGATGGTGCCGCCCGCCGCACTCGCCGTACATTTGTGCATTGGTCAGGCTTACGCGTTTTCTGTCTTCAATGCCCCGCTCACGCGCGTGATCGGGATCACGGAATCGGCGCCGGACGACTGGTCGCTGACCACGCTCGGCTGGATCTTTTCGCTTGCCATCGTGTTCCTCGGTTTGTCGGCGGCGTTCGCCGGCAAATGGCTCGAGAAAGTCGGCCCGCGCCGCACCATGTTCACCGCGGCATGCTGCTTTGGCGGCGGTTTCCTGGTGGCCGCGCTCGGCGTGCATCTGCATCAGATCGTGCTGGTCTATCTCGGCTACGGCGTGATCGGCGGGATCGGGCTCGGGCTCGGTTATGTCTCGCCGGTGTCTACGCTGATCCGCTGGTTTCCCGACCGGCGCGGCATGGCGACGGGCATGGCGATCATGGGCTTCGGCGGCGGCGCGATGATCGCAGCGCCTGCCTCCGTGGCGCTGATGAACCACTTCAAGAGCGCGACCAGCAACGGCGTGACCGAGACCTTCGTGGTGCTTGGCATCGTCTATTTCATCTCGATGTCGATCGGTGCGCTCGCCATCCGCGTCCCGCGTGCAAACTGGACGCCGGCTGGCTGGACGCCGCCGGTGACGAACGGCAACAAGATGATCACGCGCAATCACGTGCATATCGACCAGGCGCTGAAGACGCCGCAGTTCTATCTGATCTGGCTCGTTCTGTTCCTCAACGTGACTGCGGGTATCGGGGTGCTGGGACAAGCGTCGGTGATGATCCAGGAAAGCTTCAAGGCATCGATTACGGCTGCGGCCGCTGCCGGTTTCGTCGGCCTGCTTTCGCTCTTCAACATGGGCGGACGTTTCGTGTGGGCATCGGCGTCGGACTGGATCGGACGCAAGAACACCTACTTCGTATTCTTCGCGCTTGGGGCGGTGCTGTATCTGCTGGTGCCGCAGTTCGCGCAGAGCGGCAACGTTGCGCTCTTCGTGCTCTCGTATTGCGTGATCCTGTCCATGTACGGCGGTGGCTTCGCAACCGTCCCGGCCTATCTCGCCGATATGTTCGGCACGAAGTACGTGGGGGGCATTCATGGCCGCCTGCTGACAGCGTGGGCCGCGGCGGGCATCGCCGGTCCTGTGCTGGTGAACTACATCCGTGCGTACGAAGTGGCGCATGGCGTGGTCAAGGCGGAGGCCTACACCACGACGCTGCACATCATGGCGGGGCTGCTGGTGATCGGCTTCATCTGCAACCTGCTGGTGCGGCACGTGAACGAGAAACATCACATGAGCGCGTCCGCACTCGCAGCAGACTGAATCCACTGAACCTACGCTAGCCCGGAGAACGCGATGAACGCCGATACCAATTTGAACCACGACCTGAACGCCGCGCCGACCAACAAGCTGCTGCTCGGCGTGTTCTGGATTTATGTGATCGTGCCGCTTGCATGGGGCGTGATCAACACCCTGGTCCAGGCGACGAAGCTGTTCCATTGAACCACTGAAGCTTCGACGCTGCCGCATTGCGGCGATCAAGCCTCGATCGAACAAAAACGCCGGCGGTTCCTATGAACAGCCGGCGTTTTTTGTTCCGCATCAACCTTAACACCCCTATTAACACCCCTACGCTCAAGCCGCCGCACCCGCCATGTAGCCCGTCACCTGGCGCGCAACTGCCAGATAACGCTCGGCGGTATCGGCCAGCGTCAGGCCACCTAACGGCCGCTGCGCCCGCCCTTCCCCCAACGCCATCACGAGCGCGCGTGCATAGGTCGAGGTGTCCTCGGGATCGAGCAGATGCACGGCCGGGAAACCCGCCGCGAAACTGAACGGCCGGATATCGCTGGCGACGATCGGCACGCCCGATGCCAGCGCTTCCAGGAACGCGATGCTATGGCCTTCAGAGCGCGAGGGCATGGCGAACACGCTCGCCTTGAAGAGAATGTCGGAGACGTCGGAGCGCGGCCCTTCCACCGTGACCCGCTGCTCGAGCCCGAGTTTCGCCACGAGATCCTTCACCGCCGTGAAATATGCGGGATCTTCAATCACGCCGACCAGCAGCAAGCGCGCAAGCGGCACCTGCTGGACCACTTCGTTGAACGCATGCACCGTCTGCAACTGGTTCTTCACCGACGTATAACGCCCGATCTGCACGATCTGCGCGTGGTCATCGGCGGGATCGGCGTTCAGGCCCGGCGAAAAGCGCGCCATGTCCACGCCGTTCGGAATGAGCTGCATCGACGGATGCTGGCCGACGGCGGCCACATAGTCGGCGATATTCGCCGGCGATACCCCGATCACCGCCCGCGCCCGCCGCGACAACACCCGTTCGATACGCCGGAACAAACCGCGCTCGAAGTCGTTGGTGGCGGAATGCATGACGTACACCACGGGCGCCGCGATCGGCAGTGCGCGCACGTAGAAAGCAGGAATGGTCGCGTGGGCAAACACCACGTCGGGGCGATAGTGATGAACCGCCTGATACAAATGCCACAGCTTGCCGAGCGTGCCGTGTGACCCGCTGGGGAACATGCATTCCACGCCGTTGGCATCGAGTTCACGGTGCAGCATGACGAAGTCGTCGTGTTGCGGCCGCAGCGACGCCATCCCGACGATCTCGCCACTCTTCTGCTGATGAATCGCCAGGTCCTTAGCCAGGACTTCCGCCCCCGAGAGGCGCGGTGCAAGAACGAGATGAAGGATGCGCATCACGCCTCCCTGACGATGCGAAACAGCATCCAGCCGGCAGCGGCGCCAAGGCCGATGGTCATCGCCCAGGCAATGCCGATGACGCCCCACAAATGCGTTGCGACCGGCACGGTGACGAGCAGCACCACGGCCTGGATGATGGACGCATGCGTCGCGACTTTCGGCAGGCCGACTGCGCGCAGATACGACACCAGCACCGCGATGATCGCGCCGATCGCCATGTTCACCACGAAGATGCGGAACAGCGGCACAGCGGGCAGCCACGCCGTTCCCAGCACGAGCTGGAAGAGCGGTTCGGCGGCGAAGCGCAGGAAGATCACCAGCACCACGAGGCCGCCCGCGATCAGAGCAAGATAGCGGCGGAACAGCCGCGCGGCGAAATCCGCATCCTTGCGATGATGCGCGGAGAAGGTCGGAAACAAGTACTGCGACATCGCGATAGCGGCATCGGCCAGCAGCATTTGCGCGAGCTTCGAGGACATCTGGTACGCGCCCAATTGCGCCGGCCCGAGCAGCTTGGCCACGATCACCTTGTCGAACTGATTCAGCAGCAGGTTCACCACACTGCCTGCCCAGATCCAGCGGCTGAAATTCACGTAATGGCCGATACCCTTCCACGACAACCGCAGCGGCGGGCGCGGCGACATGGTGGTCCAGGTCAGGGCCGTCTTCAGCGATTCTCCCGCCACCATGCCAAGCAGAACCGAATAAGCGCCCGCGCCGCCGAGAGCAAACGCCAGGCCGATCGCGCAATCGAGGAATGCCGACGACATCTCCACGCCCGCGATGCGCATGAACCCGCGTTCGCGCGTAACGATGTAATAGGCCGGCGACGCCGCGCCGCGAATCAGCGGCAGCAGCGCCGCGAGTTGCAACAGCAGCAGCGAGCCGCCCAGATGAAACTGCTGGTTCATCAACGGCGCCGCGCAGACGATCAGGACCGCGATCAACACACCGCGTGAAGCGAGCGTGGTCCACACGGCGCCAAGTTGCGAGCGGTTCGGCGTTTCGCGGCCTTGCACGACGGCTTGCGCGAGGCCGGTGTCGCTCAGCGCTTCTGCTATGGCCACGGCGAGCAACGCCACGCTTACGCTGCCGATTGCCGCGGGTCCGAGGATCCGTCCGATCGCCAGGAACTTGACCGCGACGAAACCCCGTACCACGATCTGTTGCAGCAGGACCCAGATGGCGGCGTCCTGATCGAAACGCACGCTCGCGGTTGAAAATGGTAAGCGAACTGCTCTCACAGACATTCCTCGCGTCGGGTCGATTTTTTGTAGTTGGAGCGTGGCAAACGGGTTGCCCGCGAGACGTGACTTTTCATTAGCGATGTGTGCCCAAGGTTTCCGCAAAGGTAACGTGGCGCGCCCTGTGCCGTGCGCCATCTCGTAGTCGATATCGGCCCTCATGTGTGCTGGCTCACTGTCTTTTTTCGCCAGGGCCATACCCTGACTTTGGCGGTTACGCAGCGTCCTGCAATGCTAGTGTGACGATATCGACTGATGTTTGCTGCGGCGCGGCGCGTTCGGCGGTTTTTGCGTTTTGCCGCGCGGCACCATGCCCTTTTGTACGCTTTCAAAAAAATAATGACTATGGCCAATGACACGCTCGACACCGTGCTGATTGTCGAACCGAACTTCACCGGACATCGCTGGCGTTACGCCGAGTGGGCCGCTGCGGCTTATGGGGAAGCGGGGTATCGGTGCGTAATAGTGACCGACCCCGCCAACGCGGGTCATGCGCTGGCAAAGCGCATCGCCGGGGAGAACCGGCCGGAACTGCAGATCCAGTTTGTGGCGCCGCTCGAGCATGACCGGCGTGGCGCCGCAAAGCTCAGTTACGTGCGGTTTTTCCGCGATTTCAAGCACGCATTCGATGTTGCGAGCCGCAACCGCCAGGTGGCGCTCGTAGTGGTGCCTTACGTCGATTATTTCTTTTACTCGCTGCCGTTCACGGGTTCGCCGTTCGGCGCCACGCCGTGGGTGGGCATCACCATGCGTGCCAATTTTCATCACGCCAAGGTAGGCGTGAAAGCGCCGCGCGAGCCGCTTGTGAATGCAATCAAGGCGCAGTTGTTTCAGCGCGCTATTCGTACGCCGGGTTTGAAGACCTTGCTCACGATCGATCCCACGCTGACCGAATGGTGCGCGGGCCATCAGGCGGGCCGGAGCGCGGCAGTTCAGTATCTCGCCGATCCATTCCCCGACGCGACGGCGACGGAGCCACTGGCGGCCCGTCAGCGCCTCGGGCTTGGCGCCGGCAAGCATGTGCTTGTCTATGGCGCGATCACCGAGCGCAAGGGCATTCAGGAACTGGTCGCAGCGCTTGCGCAGCGGACTGGTTCTGACCGGCCGACGCTCGTTGTCGCGGGAGTTCAGGACGATGAGACCCGCGCGTTCTTTTCTTCAGCAGGTACGTTATCCCCGCCGGTGGTGTTCATGGACCGGTTCATTACCGCCGAGGAGGAGCTGGATCTGTTTTCCGCCTGCGATGCGGTCTGGCTTGGTTATAAAGGGCACTACGGCATGAGCGGCGTACTGGTGCAGGCGTACCGGTTCGGCAAGCCGGTGGTTGCCACGGCCGATGGGCTGATCGGATGGTTTTGCCGGACCGGCGAACTGGGACCCGTGGTCGATGATTTATCGGTTACGTCGATTAACCGCGCTCTCGATAAGGTGTTCGAGGGCCGGCCCGGAGCGCCGGCCGGGGACCATTTGCTGGAACGCAATACGTTGAGCCACTTCAAGCAGACGCTGCGGCAGGCGATTGTTTGAAGGTTCGAGCGCGATCTGGTTTGCTGGCGCGGTTTGCTGGCGCGGTTTGCTGGCGCTTGGGCGCGGTTCTGCAAACCCGCCTCAAATTCCTTCAGTCCCATCAGCGGCGGCGCCGCGCCTGCCTGGTACTTTGAGAGCATCCCTGGCTAACCATTCCCGTGCCCAACGCGAACACGGCTCTTCAATCCGCCGTGCGGTAAGCCGTGCACCTGCATAAGCCACGACGGTCGCCACCACCATCGACACGGCAAAAACCAGGACGCCGTGATACTCGGCAAAATCATCGACGGCATCGATCCTGACCACGGCCCGCACGCCGAGGATCGCGATAAAGCGGCGCGATCCGCGCAAAACGCTTCACATAGAAAATGCGCAAGACCTCGCGCGTACCGCTTAACCGCTGTGCATCATCCTGAAGCGAAGCGGAAATCGTAATCGCGCTGATCACGAAGAAACACTGCACGCCGTACTGACCGAGATTGGCAAGCGTATCGAGCCATACGGGACTCGTCGCCATCCACGGCGCAAGGTGAACCGCAATCACGCCGATCACCGCAAGCGTGCGGCCCACATCGAGCGCGGCGATGCGCGCAGCCGCCGTCATCGGCAAACCTTCGGGTCCTCGATCAGTGACCGGTGATCGTGTTTGACGCGACAGTAATGAAGTGCTTCCATGGTCGTTCCCGGACGACAAGTTGGCACGGCCCGGGCACGCGCCCGAACAATTCGGTCAATCAAGGGGAGAAACCGCGCTTAGGCAAACGCGGTTTGAACAGACGCGCTCAGGAGACGTGCGTGCTCACCACAGGCACTTCCATTTCGCCTTTGCGCTTGGCCGGGAACAATGCGTCACGAATCTTGAGGAACGGGAATTCGATTGCACGCGTGGTCACGTAGCCGATCACGATCGCGATGCAAAGCTGGGCGCTCAGCACGAGCGCCCAGGCAGCAAGCGACGGAACGTGCATGGCAGCCATCTTGCGGATCATGATGTCGGCGGGTGCGAGCGCCAGCGAATGCCACAGATAGATGCCGTACGAATACACCCCGATCCACGCTACCGCACGATACGCGATCGAATCGCGGATAGCCCCCGAGTATTCGACCGCGAGCACGATCGCGGCCGTAAAGCCGATAGCCTGGATCGTGTAGCCAATACTTTCATCCAGCGCGATGTGCGGCGTAGCCAGCACAAGCCACGCAATCAGGCCGGCCACCATGCTTAGCAGCAGCCATTTCTGACTGGCGAATTTCTTGTAGACCTCAGGTTTCATCCAGTAGAACGCGGCGAGGATCACGCCGAACAGCAGGCTGTCGATGCGGTACTGCGTCTGGAAGAACGCGGCATCCAGATCGCCGTTCGACACCACTGCGCAACGCGCGAGCAGCACGATGCCGCAAAGCCCGAGCAAGGTCGCGATGATCGCATTCGCCCCCACCTTGAAGCGCACGAAAAGCAGCAGCAGTGCGGGCAGGAACAGATAGAAATGTTCCTCGACCGCCAGGCTCCAGGTCTGATTGATCGACGAGCCCAGGTAGTTCTGCAAGTGCGTCAGGTTCTGGAACAGGAAGGTGTCGGTGGGATGGCGGCCGGCGAACACATGGAACAGGATCAGCACGTAATACGCGGGCCAGATCTTGAAGATGCGTCGAATGATGAAGCGCCGTGCATCGATGCGTCCTGCTTCCGAATATTGCTTCAGCAGCAGCCCGCCCACGAGAAAGCCGCTCAGCGTAAAGAACAGGTTGACGCCCTCGCGGCCAAAGCTTTTCAAGGGATATTCGATCCAGCTGACAAACGAATAACCGGTCTTGACCGAGTGAAAGTGAAAGCCCATTACGGCGATGATCGCAATGCCCCGCACGAAGTCGAGCTCGATCGTCCGGTTCGATGTTTGTTGTGTCCGTGGTGTGCCGAACAAGCCCATGGTATTTCCCCTTTGCGGCGGCGCGTGCGCCTCGCGTCTCCGACCTGTCTTCGGTATTTTTTCCTGATTCTCAAGGCGAAATCCGCCGCCGGTTCAATCTTGACTGGCAGTCCCTGAATCTTCGTCTGAGCACTCCGGTTTCATCCGCCAACATCACGCCGTTCACGGACAGGCACTGCGGGCTGTCGCACGCAAGCGACGCCTCGGGTGATTGCCGCGCGTTGCGCTGCGGCAATCACCCGCCCCCCGGAATCCCTGGCAGACAGGGGTTTTGCCGGGCGTCGAGTGCGGCGCCGCACACGCGGCGGCCCGTCGATTCAAGACGAAGACTAGTGCTTAACCGCCTCCTCCGATGCAGCCGATTCGGCCACTGCTATATTCCCAGCAACCAGTCAGCAGCCTCGGGGAAAGCGCTGACCATCGAACACAGGCAGCGCGTTTTGGTCTGCGCTGTGCCGCGGAGAGCATTGGTCAGTTGCGGGCTGTCGGAATGATTTATGCGGCGCTGTCATGCCATCTGGATCCTTCGCTTGACTCACGTCGGAAGTCAAGCCGCCGACAGGTATCGAAGGCGCTATGCGATCCATGCAACGGAAGGAATGCCTCCGGCAAGGCATGCTCAGGAAAACGATTGAGCAAACGATGCCTGGATCCTTATCAGGTCCCACGCGCCGCCGAACGTCGAAATGTCCGCTGCCAAGACTCAAACCTGAGAGTTGAAGAGAGACAAGCCATGCGCAACAAATACACGACCTTATGGATCTGGCTGCTTCTATGCCCTCTTGCGCTGGATTACAAGGCGGGCCTGGACGACGGCAGCCACGTGATGCAGGTCGTCATGACACTGCCGGCGCTCGGCGCCGGAGCGATCCTCTGGCTCATCGCGCCGAGCTTCACGCGCCGTTCCCGGTTTCGTTCGATCATCACCGCCGCGGTCATCGCGACGGTGGTCGGCAGCGTCGTGGCGCAGCTCATGCAAGGCAATGACTTCGGCAACTACCTGCGCACGCTGCTACCCTTCGGGCTGTTCCTGCTCGGCTACCTGGCCGCGTGCCGGCCGTGGCAAGCCGATCGGCTCGAGCAGTTCGAAAAGGCGTTGTTCTGGTCGATGGTCATCTCGCTCGTCTTCAGTTTCGTCTACGGCATGACGACCAGCGGCGGGCCGCTCGAAGACGTGCGTTACCGGATCGTATCGGTGACCTTCCTCGGCTTGCAGGGCGTCATCCTGCATCAGTTCGTGGTGGCCAAACGCATCACCAAGGTTGCGCTCGCGATCTTCCTCGGCACTATCCTGATCGAGCTGCTGAGCGTGACGCGCAGCTTGCTGGTGGGTTCGGTCGTGCTGTTCATCTTCGCGACGTGGTTGTCGGCGCCGTCGGCGCGGCATCTGGTCAAGGCAGGCATGCGCGCACTGTTCACCGGCTTGCTGATCGCCGCAATGGTGGCCGGCGCGGCCTCGTTTTTCCCCGATGTCGCCGGGCACTGGACGCAGCGAATCTACGCGTCGAAGGAAACGACTTCGGGCATGGACCCGACCACCATCACGCGCCTTGCCGAGATGAAGGATCAATACGATCAGGTTACGTCCACGCCGTCCGCGTTGCTCGCCGGCAAGGGCTATGGCGCGATATATCACTATTCGCCCGACTATCTGCCCGACCTTGCCGGACAAATCTCCAAGAAGGACTTCTACGCGATCCGTGAATTCGCCGCCGGCCACAACTTCTGGGTGTACCAGTTCTTTGCGGGCGGTTTGTTATTCGGTCTCTGGATGCCGCTTGCAGTACTGCTTGCGCTCGCTCTTGGCGGGGTCGCGTATCGCGTATGGCGGCGGCGCGTGCCCGACCTGCTCTACCTGCCCGTGATGGGGCGTTCGCTGCTGTTGCTCGCGGGCTTGCCGGCGACGTCGATCGGCGGCAATCCGCTTGGTCCGCGTTACTCCGGTCTCGTGTTCGGCGTCGCGCTCGGCCTGCTGGTCGCGACTTATACGCGCCTCTCGTACGCCATGCAGGTACGCGAAGTACAGCGTCTCGCGCAACAAGGCATGCCGAAGAAACGCCGGCCGGGAATGCCCCCACCGTCAGGTGCACCGGCCGGTGCACCTGTCGCCATGCCGATGCCCGTGTCCACACGTGCGCCGGCGCTGAACGAAGGCCGCGACACCACGGACACGCTGTCGCGCTTTACGTCGGCATAGGGATAAAGCCGGCCTTGGCCGGCTGGCGATCTCTATCGATGCACATCGATCCACCGGTCAATCATCAAGCGGCGCCTGCAATGAAGATCCTGCATCTGTTATCGACTATCGACCCGCGTGCGGGCGGTCCGACTGAAGGCGTCCGACAAAGCGGCGTCGACATGACGTCGATGGGTCACGAAGTGGAAGTCGTCACGCTCGACGACCCGGCCGCGCCCTGGCTCGCCGCATTCCCGCTGACCGTGCATGCGCTCGGACCGTCGCGTGGCAACTATGGCCTGACGCCGCACCTCGTGCCCTGGCTTAAAAGCCACGCTACGCGGTTCGACGCAGTGATCGTCAACGGCCTGTGGCAGTACCACAGCTACGGCGCGTGGAAGGCGCTGCGCGAGCTGGACGTGCCTTACTACGTGTTCCCGCACGGCATGCTCGATCCGTGGTTCAAGCGCACCTATCCGCTCAAGCATCTGAAAAAATCGCTGTACTGGCCGTGGGCGGAATATCGCGTGCTGCGCGATGCGCGGCGCGTGCTGTTCACCGCCGAGGAAGAGCGTGTGCTCGCGCGGCAATCGTTCCGGCTTTATAGGGCGAATGAGGAAGTGGTGGCCTTCGGCACCAATCCGCCGCCGGCGTTTTCTGCGCCGGTACGCGATGCCTTTCTCGCGGCTTATCCCGGACTCGATGGCAAACGCCTGCTCCTGTTCCTTGGCCGCATCCACGAGAAAAAGGGCTGCGATCTGCTGGTCAAGGCGTTCGCCGAGATCCGCGATATCGATCCGTCGGCACACCTCGTGATGGCGGGTCCGGACAGCGGCGAATGGACTCCCGCGCTGCAAAAGCTTGCCGGTGAGCTGGGTATCGCCGATCGCATCACGTGGACCGGCATGCTGCTCGGCGACATGAAGTGGGGTGCCTTCCAGGCGAGCGATGCGTTTATCCTGCCGTCGCATCAGGAGAACTTCGGCATTGCAGTAGCTGAAGCGCTGGGCTGCGGCCTGCCTGCGCTGATCTCGGACAAAGTGAACATCTGGCGCGAAGTGGAAGCGGACCGTGCGGGGTTCGTCGCATCGGATACGGTAGCCGGGACGGCAGCGAGCCTCAGGCACTGGCTCGAACTGGAGCCGTCGCTGGCTGCGGCGATGCGCACGCAGGCCAGGCAGACTTTCCATCGACGCTTCACGGTTGAGGCCATGTCGAAGGATTTGCTGCGGGTGTTGCAAGCGGGGGCGAGAGAAGGTGGCGGAACGGTAGAAAAGCGCCCATTAACCGCGTAAGGGGGTCGCTCGCGCTCGGGGTTTTGGGCCGTGGTCGGTAGGGTAGTGGTTGGGGGTTTATGCCGGGTTGCTGCTGCTCAGGCTTGCGGTCGGTTTAAGTTAGCTGATTTCTTTATCACTGTTAGCCACTGAGCGTGGCGGCACACGTCATTTCCTTGTCCAAAGCGAAAGAACAATACCCGCTACAAAGCTTTGCTAGGTAGGATTGTCGCGGAAAATTCCATCCACTACCCCCCGTTTTACCCCCTGGCATAATTTGTAGCGAAAATCTAACTGCGCCCGCTTGCGACCCGCCCGAGGGCAGCCAGGGGCGGCTACCGGGGGCTGGCGCGGCGCGAGCAAAGGAAAATAGCAGGGCGCGGCGGCGCGGGCGGAACTACGGATAGAGCACAGGGTTGGCGTCCAGTTTAGCGGCGCTCTCTGAAAGCAACGTTGAGAGCGGTCTTCTCCGTCCGTCCGGTATTCCCAGTGCGTTGGATAAATCTACCCCCCGCCCGGCCGCACCGGCAGCACTGTCTTGTACTGCACACGTCGCAGGGTGATCGACGTGCTGACGTCTCGGACACCATCGATAGTCGCGAGCCGCGTCATAACGAAACGT
>Ga0255336_101790_pt1 | contig 13257 bp, 11 predicted proteins | sample MeOH1_35cm_T3_17_FD_189102 | JGI IMG/M metagenome (GOLD analysis project Ga0255336, IMG submission 189102) | Sandy soil microbial communities from University of British Columbia, Vancouver, Canada - MeOH1_35cm_T3_179 | ecosystem: Engineered > Artificial ecosystem > Sand microcosm > Unclassified ...
GATGATCGACCCACCCGCTGTCATCATCGGCAATGCTTTCTGAACGGTGAACAGAGTTCCCTTGACGTTCACGCCGAAAATCCAGTCGAACGATTCTTCGGTGATCGAACCAATCGGCTGGGTGTCTCCCAGTCCCGCATTGGCGAGCAATACGTCGATGCGTCCTTTCGCGGCCTTTACCGTAACCTAAACAACCTTGTTGAGCAGGACCATCGAGCGATCAAACGTGTTGCGCGGCCGATGCTTGGGTTTAAGAACTTTCGCTGCGCTCGCATCATCTTGTCTGGTATCGAAGTTATGCACATGATCGCGAAAGGACAGATGCAGACTGGCGTCGACCAGAAACGCTCAGCCGCCGAACAGTTCTACGAACTTGCAATTTGAGCATTCCCATCAACTTTGCATCGAATCGCCTGGAAATCCCTACCCCGACAGAACCCGAACTCGTCCTGCGGGCGGACGAGCCAAAATTTATTCTAAAAACTGAGACACCCGATCAATTCGGTCTTGGCGGCACACCTACACTCCTCGTCGTCAATGCGTCGGGGGATTGCATTGGCTTTGCCGCAGGTGCTGGCAACGAGTATTTGGGCCGTGGTCGGAGGAACCTGTTGCTCTGGCTATCGTTTCGCTCTGGCGTTGCATCTGGGCAATGGCTGTCGTGCGTCATCGCTTCCCAATCCCACTGTTTATCGTGTCCATCCGCAGATGATCGCTGCGAGTTTGGGTGATTTCCAACGCATTAGAGTTTCTCATTCCCGGAGAGGTTCATGTCCAACAGTTTACAGCAGTGGGTGGGACGTAATCGCCCCCCGCGCGTTCAGATTACCTACGATGTCGAGCTCGGCGATGCCGTCGAAAAGCGTGAATTGCCCATGGTGGTTGGCCTGCTCGCCGATCTTTCGGGTCAACCTGCAGTGCCGTTGCCCAAGCTCAAGGAGCGCCGCCTCGTCGAAATCGATCGCGACAATTTCGACGAAATCATGAGCAAGATCCGTCCGCGCCTCGATCTGTCGGTACCCGATACGATGAAAGGCGAAGGCAATCTGAAGGTTGAGCTGAATTTCGAAAAGTTCTCCGACTTCCATCCGGAGAGCCTGGTGAGCCAGGTGCCGCGCCTCGCCAAGCTGCTCGAAGCCCGGCAACAGTTGCGCGATCTGCTTGCGAAGCTCGACGGCAACGACGAGCTGGACTCGATGCTCGAAAGCATTGTGCAGAACTCCGAAGAACTGAAGAAGGTGCAAAGCCAGGCACATGCGGGCGATACGTCCGGGGCGCCAGTGGCCGAAGACGCGCCGTCTGAGTGACGGACCCATTCTCCGCGTCGCTGACGCAACGAACTCCCCAAGGGGGATCCAGATGAAAACGAATTCTGCCGCCAACAGCGCGGTAGCCGGGACGACCTCGAACGAGGCCGAGCTGAGTCTCCTCGACCGCATCGTTCAGGAAGGCAACATGGCCGTGGAACCCTCGCAGGGAGTCTACGCGAAGAAGCTGATCGGTCAGCTCGCCTCGCAAATTCTCGACGAGGGCATGCGCACGAGCCCCGACAAGAGCGTGGTGGCAATGATCAACGAGCGTGTCGCTGAAATCGACGGACTGCTGACGGACCAGCTCAATGCGATCATGCACGATTCCGCCTTTCAGGCGCTTGAAGCGTCGTGGAGCGGCATGCATGACATGGTGTACGGTACGGAGACGAGCACGCGCCTGAAGTTGCGTTTGCTCAACGTCACGAAGAAAGAGCTGCTCAAGGATCTCGAGTCGGCCGTCGATCACGACATGAGCGTGCTGTTCAAGAAGATTTACGAGGACGAATACGGCACCTTCGGTGGTCAGCCGTATTCGCTGCTGATCGGCGACTACACGTTCGGCCGGCATCCGCAGGACATCGCGCTGCTCGAGCGCATCTCGCGCGTCGCGGCGGCCGCGCATGCGCCGTTCGTGGCAGCAGCGGCGCCAAGCCTGTTCGATCTCAAGTCCTATACCGAACTCGGTGTCGCACGCGACCTGTCGAAGACCTTCGAAAGCGCTGAACTGGCCGGCTGGCGCAGCTTCCGCGAGTCGGAAGATTCGCGCTACGTGACGCTCGTGCTGCCGAACTATGCGGCGCGCTTGCCGTACGGCGCGAAGACCAAGCCGGTCGAGAATTTCAACTTCGAAGAAGACGTCGACGGCACGGATCACAGCAAATACCTGTGGGCGAACGCCGCTTATCAACTCGGCTTGCGCATCACGGATGCTTACGCGAAATACAGCTGGGCAACCGCGATTCGCGGTGTGGAGGGTGGCGGCAAGGTGGACGGCATCGCCGCGCATGCCTACAAGACCGGCGAAGGCGACGTTGTTCTCAAATGCCCGACCGAGGTCACGATCACCGACCGCCGCGAGAAGGAACTGAGCGATCTCGGCTTCGTCGCGCTCGTCAATTCGAAGGGCTCGAACTTCGCGACCTTCTTCGGTGGACAGACGGCCAACAAGCCCAAGGTCTACAACAAGGATGCGGCCAACGCCAACGCGCAACTGTCGGCACGCCTGCCGTTTGTGCTCGCGGCGTCGCGCTTCGCGCACTACATCAAGGTGATGATGCGCGACAAGGTCGGCAGTTTTCAGACGCGCGCTGACGTGGAGAATTATCTGAACAACTGGATTGCCGATTACGTGCTGATCAACCCGGCGGCGTCGCAGGCGCAGAAGGCGCGTTTTCCTCTGGGCGAAGCACGGGTCGACGTCACCGAGGTTCCTGGCAAGCCAGGCGCATATCGCGCGACCTGCTTCCTGAAGCCGCACTTCCAGATGGAAGAACTCACGGCATCGATTCGTCTGGTTGCAGACCTGCCCGCTGCGGCAGCTTGATGGACGACGTGCGGCACCGCGCCGCGCGTCGTGTTGTCTTTTCATAACTATCTAATTCAGGCCAATCATGGATACGATCATCCTTCAATTCAAGGATATTAAGGGCAATTCGCTGGTCGACGGTTTTGCCAACGGCATCCTGCTCATGTCGTTTTCCCACAGCGTCTCAATGGCAATGGGCGTCGATTCCTCCAATACAGAGCGCACCCTGGGGCGCCCGTCTTTTTCCGAATTCTCGGTCAGCAAGAGCACGGACCAGTCGACGCCTGCGTTATACGCGGCTTGCGCCGCCGGCACCAAGCTCGGCGACGCGACGATTTCCATCGGGCGCAACGAGGGCGGCAAGTTCATGCTGCATATGAAATACGTGCTCACCAATGCGATGGTCGCAAACATCGCGACGAGCGGCGGCGGTTCCGACATGATGGATTCGTTGTCGATTAACTATTCGGCGATGACGTCCCAATACACCCAGCAGAACACGGACTCGACGAAAAAAGGCACTGCGCCGTTCGGCTGGGATCGCTCGACCAACAAGGCCGTCGCTCCCAAGGCGTAACACGCCGTCGCCCGCCGCCCGGTGGGCGACCCGTCCAGCTAGTTCAACCGGTTTCGCGTTATGTCGGCAATCGCCAACGGTTATCCCCTGCCCCTCTTCGAGCGTCTCGTCGAGAATGCGGACGCATCGATGCTCGGAGAGGATGCGCTTCGGCAATCTGTTGCGCGTGAACTATCGCGTCTGCTCAATGCGCGTTCGCGCTTGGCGATGGAGGCATTTCTCCAGAGCGAGGGTACGGTGATCGACTACGGTGTACCGGATTTCTCCGAACGTTCGCTGCGTTCAGGCCCAGATCGAGACGCAATCGCCGATGCGATCCGGCATGCAATAAAGCTGTTCGAGCCGCGGCTCGTGAATGTCACCGTGGAGTTCGCATTTCCGCCAGGGCGGGAGCAGCACGCCATACTCGCGATCGACGGCGACATGCGCCAGGGAAAGTCGGTCGAGCACGTCTTCTTCGAACTGGCGACCAGCGGCAGCGGCACCGTCGAGACGCGTCCGCTGGAGCTTGATTGAGATGGCGTCCGACGACATTCTCCAGTACTACAAACGCGAGCTTTCGTACCTGCGCACGCAGGGTGCCGACTTTGCGCAGCGATACCCGAAGGTTGCCGCGCGCCTCGCGCTGCACGGAACCGAATCGCTTGATCCGCACACGGAGCGTCTGGTCGAGGCGACCGCATTTCTCGCCGCCCGTGTCCATCGCGATCTCGATCAGGCGTTTCCGGAGATCGCCGGGGCGTTGCTCGAGAACGTCTGTCCATCGCTGGTGCAGACAATTCCGTCGATGACGGTCGCGCAGTTCGATCTCGATCTCACTCAGGGGAAGGTGACAGCCGGATTTCGTGTACCGCGTCACACGGGTCTTGCCGCCCGCACCGAAACAGGAGAGTCGTGCCGCTTTCGCACCGCATGGGACACCGTGTTGTGGCCGTTGAAGATCAGCCGCGCGGTCTTCGGCGAAGACGCGACGCTGCGCCTGACGCTTGAATGCGAAGCGGGGGGCGACTTTGCCGAACTCGACCTGACGCAGTTGCGCATCCATCTGCACGGGGATTGGATGGTGACGATGCCACTCTATGAACTGCTCGTGTCGGGCGTTACCGATGTCTCGTTGCGTCCGGGGCAGGGGCCGGCGGTGATGCTGTCGCCGTCCGCATGGCGCGAGGTCGGCTACGCCGAGGAGGACAGCGTGCTGCCGCAGCCGTCTCACGCGCATCCGGCGTATGGGCTGATGCAGGAGTACTTTGCGTTTCCGCGCAAGTTTCATTTCTTCGATCTGAGTCTGCCGGCCGGTCGCCTCGGCGCTGGGCGCACCTGCGACATCGTGCTGCATCTGGACCACGTGCCGAGTGGGCTCGGCATGCTCGGCGCACAGCATTTCCGGCTCGGCTGCACGCCGATCGTGAATCTGTTCTCGCAGACCAGCGAACCGGTCGTGATCGACCAACGCACTTACGAATACCGGCTCGTCGCGGATCAGAAGCGCGAACCGATCACCGAGATCCATTCGATTCTGTCGGTGGTCGTGTCCGATCCGGCAAAGGATCGCGAGACGATGGTGCCGTGTTTCACAGCGGCCGACCACAGCGGCCGGAATGAGGCGGGCAGCGACACGATGTTTTGGTTTGCCCGCCGTGAGCACAGCCTGCGTAGCAACTTGCCGGGCGTGGACGTGTATCTGGGTTTCGTCGATGCAAGCAACGTGGCCGGCCAGCCCGATGCGCCGGTCGTCTATGCGAACGTGCTATGCACCAACCGCCGGCTCGCCGAACAGGTGCCGGTCGGTGCACGCATGCTGGTCGAACGGGTTTCGCAGAACGCGCGGGTGCGCTGCCTCTATGAACCGACTGCGCAGCGCAATCCGCCGCTCGGCAGCGACACGCTTTGGCGCCTGGTATCGCTGCTGACGCGCAACTATCACTCGTTGGTAAGCGGGGCGACCGGTCAGCGCGAGCTGCAGGAGATGCTGCGCCTGTTCGCCTCGGAGGGGCCGCGCGAGCAGGATCAGATTCGCGGCATCAGGAGCATCGCGGCGCGTAACGTCACGGCACACGTGGGTGGCGAGGCGTGGCGCGGCTATTGCCGCGGCACTGAAGTCAGCGTCGAGTTCGATGCCGACGCGTTTGTCGGCGGTTCGCCGTTGCTGTTGGGTGCGGTGCTCGCGCGCTTCTTCGCGATGTACACGTCGGTCAATTCCTTTGTACGGCTGGTGGTGCGCCGGGGAGACGAGATATGGAAGCAATGGGAGCCGATGACCGGCTGCCAGCAACTGCTTTGATCGCTCGTCTAGTCGCGCAGCCACAGGGTTTCGACCTGTTCCAGGCCATCCATCTGCTGGAGCGTGCGCAGCCATGGGCCCGGGCGCTCGGCTACGGCGATGGCACGGACGAAGCGGTGCGTCTCAAGGGGTTCGTGTCGCTGGCGTTTGAAGCCAGCGATATTCGCACGGTGCTCCGTCACGCGCTGCCGGACGCAGTGGAGACGGCAGCGATCGATCCTGTCGATGACGCTACCGACAGCGCGGCAAAGCAAGCCGCGCGCGCACCCCGCGAGACCTACACGCTGACCACGCCGGTGTTGACGCTGGCCGGTGCGAACGGCCCGTTGCCCCTGCCGTTCACGGAGATGGTGCTGGCGCGGCGCACGACGCGCGAGCCGGCAATGGCCGATCTTCTGGACATTTTCAATCACCGCTTCCTGTCGTTCCTGTACCGGAGCCGGCAGAAGCATGCGCCGGGCCTGAGCGGACGCTCACCCGACGACGCCGCGCTCGCGGCATGTCTCGATGCGCTCGGCAACCTCGGTCTGCACGGTGGCGAACGAGGTCCACAAGGCACGCGGCTCTGGCTGCGCCACGCAGGGCTGTTCGGCGGCGCACCGCACTCGCTGACGGGGCTGCTTGCGCTGCTGTCCGACCGGCTCGGCGTCCGCGTGCGAGGCGCGCAGTTCGTCGGCGGTTGGCGCGAGATCGACGCGCGCGACACGCTTCGTCTTGCCAGGGCGGGCGTGGGCGCGCCGCGTCTCGGCGGTCTTGCCGTGCTCGGGCGTCGCAGTTGGGACCAGGCTGCGGGTATCCGTATCGAGTTTCTCGATCTGGACCCCGCGCGCTTCACGGCGCTGTTGCCGGGCGGCGATGCGCATGAACTGGCTGCGTGGCTGATTCGCTGTTATCTCCAGCAGGACCTCGACGTTCAGTTCCTGCTGCAACCCGGGTCGCCACGCGCGGCCTGCACCGTGGGCAGTGCGTCGGCGGCCCGGCTCGGCTGGACGTCGTGGCTTGCAGGCCGGCGCGGCGCCGCTGGCGCAGCGCTGCCCGCGCCGGTTCGGCTCACCCTGCGCGCGGCCGCTGCCGTTGCGCCCATGCGGCAACCATAAAGCGACCAATCACCTATGGATATCGACATTCGCACGTTGTTGAGCCGACTCAATCCGGTATGCAAGCACGCTATGGAACTGGCCGCGCAGCTCTGCGTGCGGCAAACCCACTACAACGTGGACGTCGAGCATTTGCTGCTGCAACTGGTCGAGTCCGATGCGCCCGATCTGCGCGCGATCCTTGAACGTTTCAATGTACCTGCGGCCGATGTCACCGTTCAGTTGCAGAAGGCCGTCGACCAATTCAAGCGCGGCAATGGCCGCACGCCGGCGTTGTCGCCGAATTTTTCTCCGTTGTTTCAGGAGGCGTGGCTGCTGAGTTCGATGCTGCTCGGCGAGCAGCAGATCCGCTCAGGCACGATCCTGCTGGCGTTGCTCGAAGTCGATAGCCTGCGCGGGCTGCTGCTCGATTCCGCCCCCGCGTTGCTGGCGATTCCGCGTGCAAGTTTGCGCGATGCGCTGCCCGCTGTGCTCGCCGGTTCGTCGGAAGATGGCGGTCGGGGTTCGGCCCCGGCCGTCAACGCGGGCGCCGCCACGGGGGCGGCCGGGGCATCCTCACCGCAGGTTTCGATGCCAGTCATGCCGTCCGCCGCGGCCGCGGGTGGCAGTGGCCGCGGCTCGGCGCTCGCTCAATACACGGTCGACCTGACCGCGCTCGCGCGCGAAGGCGCGATCGATCCGATCTGCGGTCGCGATGCGGAAATCCGCCAGTTGATCGACGTGCTGCTGCGGCGCCGCCAGAACAATCCGATCCTGACCGGGGAAGCCGGCGTCGGCAAGACGGCCGTCGTGGAAGGGTTCGCGCAGCGCATCGTGCAAGGCCAGGTGCCCCCCGCGCTCGTCAATGTCTGCGTGCGTTCGCTCGACCTTGCGCTGCTGCAGGCGGGTGCCGGCGTGAAGGGCGAATTCGAGAACCGCCTCAAGTCGGTCATCGCCGAGGTGAAAGCTTCGCCGGTGCCGGTGATTCTCTTTATCGACGAAGCGCATCAGTTGATTGGTGCGGGCGGCAGCGAAGGCCAGGGCGATGCGGCAAATCTGCTCAAGCCGGCGCTCGCGCGCGGCGAGCTGCGCACGATCGCAGCCACCACGTGGGCCGAGTACAAGAAATACGTTGAACGCGACCCGGCGCTCGCGCGGCGCTTCCAGGTCGTCAAGGTCGAGGAGCCGAGCGAGGCCGTGGCGATCGAGATGCTGCGCGGCATGGTGGCCAAGCTGTCCCTGCATCACGGCGTCGAGATTCTCGACGAGGCTGTTCGCGACGCGGTGAAACTCTCGCACCGCTACATCTCGGGACGCCAGTTGCCGGACAAGGCGATCAGCGTGCTCGACACCGCCTGTGCGCGCGTGGCGATCGGCCAGAGCGGCATCCCCGAAGAGATCGAGGCGCTCGGCCGCGCGATCGAGGCAGCGGAGAACCAGTTGCGAATCCTGCGCCACGAAGCAGCCACGGGTGCGGATCACGACGACGCCATCAGCGCGCTCGCGGCTCAGTTCGAAGAGCGCAGCGTGCAGCACGCTCGCCTGAGCGACAAGCTCGCCACCGAAAGGCGTGCCGTCGATGAAATTCTCGCGTGGCGAAGCAAGATCGCGCGGCATCTGGCCGAACAGGAGCAAGCCAGCGAGGACGAGGACGGCGCTTCGCTGCGCGCCAATCTCGGCCGCCTGGAGAAGGGTCTCGAAGCGGTACAGAGCGATGAGCCGATGGTGCCCGTCTGCGTCGACTCAGGCATGGTCGCCAGGGTGATTTCCGGCTGGACCGGCATTCCGGTCGGCAGCATGCTCGCCGACGAACTGCACACGGTCCTCTATCTGCAGGACAAGCTGGCCGAACGCGTAGTCGGCCAGAACGAGGCACTCGATGCGATTGCGCGCCGCGTGCGCACATTCCGCGCCGATCTCGATGATCCGGGCAAGCCTGTCGGCGTGTTCCTGCTGGTCGGCCCGAGCGGTGTCGGCAAGACGGAGACGGCCGCGGCGCTTGCCGACATGCTGTACGGCGGCGAGCGCAACATGATCACCGTCAACATGTCCGAGTTCCAGGAGGCGCATAGCGTCTCCGGCCTCAAAGGCGCGCCGCCGGGCTACGTCGGTTACGGCCGCGGCGGCGTGCTGACCGAGGCGGTGCGGCGCCGTCCCTACAGCGTCGTGCTACTCGACGAAATGGAAAAGGCCCACCCGGATGTGCTCGAACTGTTTTTCCAGGTGTTCGACAAGGGTGTGATGGAAGACGGTGAAGGTGTGCCGATCGACTTCAGGAACACGCTGATCCTGCTGACCTCGAACGCTGCCCAGGACGTCATCACGGAGGCGTGCCAGGGCGGCCGTCGGCCGCCGCCCGAGGTGCTGATCGAGCGTCTGAGGCCCGCGCTGCTCAAGCAGTTCAGCCCGGCATTTTTAGGCCGCCTCGTGCTGGTGCCGTACTACCACCTCGGCGACGCGCAGATTACGTCGATTGTGAACCTGAAGCTCGCGCGCCTTGCCGAACGCTTCGAGCGCAATCATCACGCACGCCTGACGTGGAACGACGAATTCGCGCAGGTCATCACCGAGCGCTGCAAGGAAGTGGACAGCGGCGCACGCAATGTCGATCACATCCTCACGCATTCGGTGTTGCCTGAACTTGCGCGTGAAGTGCTCGAACGCATTTCGGTAGCCGAACCGTTTGGCGGCGTGGATCTCGCCTTCACCGCGGCAGGCGGCATTGCGTTGCGCTTTGCGCCGCGTGAGGAGGCGTGACGTGACCGATGTGACGGATGTGACGGCAACCCAGCTCGATTGCCTGCTTTCGATCAGCACGCCGTTCGGCGCAGACGTGCTGCTGCTCGAAGGCTTCGGTGGTCGCGAAGCGATCTCGGAGCCGTTCCGTTTCCATCTGCGCATGCGCTCGTCGAACAAGCGGCTCGACCCGCAGGAGATCGTCGGCAAGAGCGTGACCGTGACGCTGCAGGCCTCGTCGGGGCCGAGCCGCTTCTTCAATGGCATCGTCACGCGCTTTGCCCAGGTCGGCGCGAACGGGCAGGACGGGTTCTATTCGGCTGAGCTGGCCCCGCGGCTGTGGTTGCTCGTGCTTGGCAGCAACCGTGTGATCTACCAGAAACAGAGCGCGCTCGACATCATCACGAAGCTGCTGTCAGGCGCCGGGGTGACGGTCGAGTCACGCGTGACAGGTAGTTATGCGGTGCGCGACTACTGCGTGCAGTACGACGAGAGCGCTTTGCAGTTCATCTCGCGGCTGATGGAAGAAGAGGGCATCTTTTACTTTTTCACCTTCGCCAACGGCACGCACACGATGGTCCTCGCGGACAGCCCCTCGGCGCACCGTGCCGGCGAGGACTGCGCGCAGCTCTGGTTCTCGAGCGATTCGGCCGCACACGGTGAGCTCGAACGCATCCGCGCGTTTGAAATGTCGACGGGACTCGTGGAGGCCGAGCATGTCGTGGCCGACTACGACTATACGATCGCGTCGATCCTGACTGCGAACTCGACGGCCTCGGGCAGCGCCGCGAGCGGCAGCCGCTATACCTTTCCGGGCCGCTACGCAAAGGCTGCGGACGGTACCCGGACGGCGAGCCTGCGGCTCGCGGCGCAGCAGATGGACCAGCGCACCGGCCGCGGCCGCAGTGCTTGCTACAGCCTCACGGCGGGCACGACTTTCACGCTGGGCGGCCACGCAAACGGTGCGCTCAACGTGCCGTACGCCGTGCGCGCCGTGACCCATAGCGCGTCGACCGGCAGGTATGACAACGAGTTCGAGGTATTTCCGTTATCGGTACCGTTCCGGCCGCCGCTCGTTACGCCGCGCCCCGTTGTAGCGGGTACGCACACGGCGCTTGTCGCCGGCTCGTCCGGCGAAGAGATCTGGACCGACGCGTATGGGCGCATCAAGCTGAAATTCCATTGGGATCGCGCAGCCGGCGCCGACGAGAACAGCTCATGCTGGGTGCGCGTGGCGCAGGGGGCCGCGGGACACGGCTGGGGCCATCTGTTCCTGCCGCGTGTCGGCCAGGAGGTGATAGTCAGCTACGTCGACGGCGACCCGGACCGGCCGCTGGTCACAGGCAGCGTCTACAACAAGCAGGACACGCTGCCGGTCGGCCTGCCGTCGCTGCAGACCCAGAGCGTGATCCGGTCGCGCTCATCGAAGGGCGGCACGGCGGGCAACGAGATTCGCATGGAGGACAAGCTCAACAGCGAGGAGCTGTATTTGCATGCCCAGAAAGACCTGAACATCGCGGTCGAAAATGCGTTGTCGACGACCGTCATGGCGGGTGCGGAAATGCACATTGTCCAGAAGGGGGACCGCACGGTCGACGTTCAGACCGGCAAGGAGACGCATAGTGTCAAGGGCACGCGTGCGCTCGACGTGACCGGCGACGAGACCCACACGAATCATGCCGCGTTCACGCAAAACGTGAGTGGCAACTACACGCTGAAGGTAAGCGGCAATCTCGTCATCGACGTGAGCGGATCGATCAGCATCAAGGCCGGAACGTCGCTGCAGAGTCAGGCCGGCACGACCCTCGGCAACAAGGCGGGAACGACCCTCACCAACGAGGGGCTGGAAGTGCAGAGCAAGGCGTCGACCACGCAGACCGTCGACGGCGGCGCGATGCTCGCGCTCAAGGCTGCGCTCATCAAGCTGAACTGAGATATCCCATGAGCGATTCCCCGTCCCCATCAGCCATGCCTCGCGCGCTAGCCGCGGGCACCGGCACTGCCGCGTCCGGGACGGCGGCACATGCGCAAGCCTCGACCGTGATCGAGGAGCGTGATGCAGCGGGGCAGATGGTCTGCCGCACGTCGCTGCGGGGCGGCGTGCCGCATGGCGAGATGGTCCGCTATGGCCCGGGTGGAGTACCGCTACTGGAGGCGCATTACCTGGGTGGCGAACTGTCCGGTCCGTTGCGGGTCTTCGATGCGAATGGTGCGCTCGTTCAGGAGGCGTGCTATGCCGCCGGCCGGCTGCACGGCGTGACAACGCTGTATCAGGACGGCCGGGTCGCGGCGCACCGGCAATATGCGCTCGGCGTGCTGCACGGCGAGAGCGTGTCGTATGCGCCGTCTGGGCTTGCGACCTCGCGGCTTCACTACGAAGCCGGAAAGCTCGAGCGGGAGGCGGTGTACCTGCACGACGGCGCGGTAGTGCGCCGCGCGCACTACCGCGCCGGTTTGCTCGAAGGCGAGACGCGCGATTACGCAGCTAACGGCGCACTGGTGCAGACCTCGCCGTATCAGCACGATCTGCTCCATGGCACGGTGCGCCGCTTCGGCCCTGACGGCCAGCTCCGCGAGGAACGCCGTTACGCGAAGGGCAAGCCGCAAGGCGCTTGGCGCAACGTGGCCGCGGCGGCGCAGCACGATGCGGCCGGCGCCGCGCCGCGCCTCGTCAAGCATCTCGAGAAATGGGTGAGGGGCTGATCATGGGCATTCAGGTCACTGCGGGAACGGCGTTGCAATGCAGCTTCGGCGCGGCTCCTGCCCCGTTGAACGTGCTGCCGGCTACAGGTGTGCTCGCAGGTGCACCGGCCGCGACCGTGATGGACCACGTGCCGATGCTCAACATCATGCCGTTCGGCGTATGCAGTTGCGTGGCCAATCCGATGGTTGCGGCGGCCACGGCGGCGGCGCTCGGCGCACTGACGCCGATGCCGTGCGTGCCGATGACGACGGCGCCGTGGCTGCCCGGTTCGCCAACGGTGCTGATCGGCGGCCTGCCGGCGCTGCAGGACGCTTCGAAACTGATGTGCGCGTGGGGTGGCGTGATCGCGATCGTCGCACCGGCCCAGTTCACGACTTTGATTCCCTGAGGACGACGCACGATGCCCTACGTTTTTTCGATGACCTCGCGGATGGTGACCATCGCGGCGAGCTGCGCGCTGTTGCTGTGCGCGCTGCTGTTCCTGTTGGGCTTCGAGATCGGCGCGCGCTTCGTGGCCCCCGAGGTACCGGTTGCGTCTGCTGTCTCGCCGGGTGCCGCCGCAAGTGCGCGCATGCCCGCGCCGGACGCCCCGGCGCCGACCCGATCGACCACCGGCAGCGATTCTGCCGGCGATTCGGCTCCGGCCACTTCATCCGCTCCTTCGGCCGCTTCCACCTACTGAACTTGCTAATCGACATGTCGCTTTCGCTTTTACCTCTTGCTCCAGCGCACCAGCAGCGCGGCCGCGCCGCCCGCGCGCTGCTCGCCCTGTGGCTCAGAAGCGCTGCCATGCTGGCGGGCGCCGCGGTCCTCGCCGCCGGCGCCACCGCTGCGGCGGCCGCCGCACCGACGCCGCCAACACCGGCCGCGCCGCCCAGCGCCGCGCTGGTCACGACGCCGACCGGACTCGTACGGATGCCGGACGGACACCTGCTTGCTCCTGAATTTGCGCGCATAGTGAGTCGAGGCGAACTGGTGGTAGCGATACTCGGCGTCGACCAGCCGCCATTTTTTGAAGAACACGATGGCCAACTGACCGGTATCG
>Ga0255336_101791_pt1 | contig 13253 bp, 10 predicted proteins | sample MeOH1_35cm_T3_17_FD_189102 | JGI IMG/M metagenome (GOLD analysis project Ga0255336, IMG submission 189102) | Sandy soil microbial communities from University of British Columbia, Vancouver, Canada - MeOH1_35cm_T3_179 | ecosystem: Engineered > Artificial ecosystem > Sand microcosm > Unclassified ...
CCTCCTCCAACGCCGCCAGCCTGCTCGCTCCGATCGCCGAAGACATGCAGCAGGTCAATCGCGTCATACGGCACCGTCTTGCGTCCGACGTGATGCTGATCAACCAGATTTCCGAGTACATCATCAGTGCCGGCGGCAAGCGGCTGCGGCCCGCGCTGCTGTTGCTGGTGGCCGGCGCGCTGGGCGAAACCACGGGGCACCGGCACGAATTGGCGGCGGTCGTCGAGTTCATCCATACGGCTACGCTGCTGCACGACGACGTGGTCGACGAATCCGACCTGCGGCGCGGCCGCCAGACCGCCAACGCGCTGTTCGGCAATGCCGCGAGCGTGCTGGTAGGCGATTTCCTGTACTCGCGCTCGTTCCAGATGATGGTCGGCGTGGGCAAGATGCGCGTGATGGAGATTCTGTCGGAGGCGACCAACATCATCTCCGAAGGTGAAGTGCTGCAACTCCTCAACATGCACGACGCCGACGTGGACGAAGCCCGCTATATGCAGGTGATTCGCTACAAGACCGCCAAGCTGTTCGAAGCCGCAGCCCAACTCGGCGCGGTGCTGGCCGGCTCGGACGCAAAAACCGAAGCGGCAGCGGCGGAGTTCGGCCGGCGCATCGGCACCGCGTTCCAGATCATGGACGACTGGCTCGACTACACGGGCACGGCCGAATCGATGGGCAAGAACGCCGGCGACGATCTTCGCGAGGGCAAACCCACACTTCCGCTGATCTATCTGATCGAACGCGGCACGCCGGAGCAATCGGCGCTGGCACGGGAAGCGATCGAGCAAGGCGGCACGGACCGTTTCGACACCATTTTCGAGGCGATCACTCGGTCCGGCGCGCTGGATCACACGCTCGAATGCGCGAAACAGGAAGCTCAGGCAGCCGCAGCAGCAATTTCTTCGTTTCCCGATTCCATTTTCAAAGATAGCCTGCTAGAATTATGTTCTTACTCGACGGCAAGACAGTCTTGAACGGGACTGAAAGGCCGGCTTAGTCTGAATCGAGTCCGCAGTACAAATCGGGGTGTAGCTTAGCCTGGTAGAGCGCTACGTTCGGGACGTAGAGGCCGGAGGTTCGAATCCTCTCACCCCGACCAGATTCGCCTTGTTAGTTCAAGGCTCAAAAAACCGCCCAGCTTGCTCGGCGGTTTTTTGTTTTTGGCTTGCAGATATCCTTCCATCGTTTCGCACGTCATTGCGTTTCACCCGCGTGCCCCGAGCCGCTGCCGTTGCCGCCGCCCGCCCTGTCTTCAGCCGCCAGCCCCGACGGCTCGCGCAAGCCCCTCTGCTATATTCTCTCCATCCTTTCCCCTACTCCTTCACGACGCGTGGAACAACTTCCCTTATGGGCGCAGATCGGCGCCGTCTTTCTGTTGCTCATCTGCTCGAGCTTCTTTTCGAGTTCAGAAACGGCGATGATGGCCATCAACCGCCACCGCCTGAAACATCTTGCCAACCAGAACGCGCTTGGTGCAAAGACCACTCAGGGCCTGCTGGCGCACACCGATCAACTGCTAAGCGTGGTGCTGATCGGCAACAACCTCTTCAACACCGTCATTCCGGTGCTCACCACCTCGATCGCGCTGCACACATTCGGGCATAACAACGTGGTGCTGTCGATCGCGACCGGTATCGTCGCGTTTCTCATTATCGTGTTCGCGGAGATCACGCCGAAGATCGTCGGCGCGACGTTCCCGGAAAAGATCGCACTGCCTGCGAGCCTGCTGATCGCGCCGATGATGCGCGTCGCCAGGCCGCTCATCTGGTTCGTCAATCTGTTTGCGAACGGCATCCTGCGCGTGCTGCACATCAATACGAAAGGCGCGCGCGATCAGCGTCTTTCGACCGAAGAGCTGCGCACCATCGTGCTCGAGTCCGGCAGCTTCATGCCGACCAAGCACCGCAGCATTCTGCTGAATCTGTTCGACCTCGAAAACATTTCCGTCGACGACGTGATGATCCCGCGCCGCCGCATCGAGGCGCTCGATTTCGACGCGCCGTTCGAACAGATCCTGCATCAGTTGGAAACCTGCTATCACAACAAGCTGATTGTCTACCAAGGCGACATCGACCGGGTGCTCGGCGTGTTGCACGTGCGCAAGACACTGGCGGCGCTGCACAACCAGGAACTCGAACGCGAGACGCTGCGCGAACTGCTGGCCGAGCCGTACTTCGTGCCGAGCGGCACACCCGTGTTCCAGCAACTGCAATACTTCCAGGAGAGCCGTCACCGCACGGCGCTCGTCGTCAACGAATACGGCGAGTTGCAAGGCCTCGTCACGCCGGAAGACATTATCGAAGAACTGATCGGTGAATTCACCACGTCGATTCCGCGTAGTGCCAACTCGCGCGGCGGCTGGAACGAGAAAGGCGAATGCATCGTGGCGGGCAGCATGCCGCTGCGCGAGTTGAACCGCTGGCTGCAACTCACGCTGCCCACCGACGGGCCGAAAACGCTCAATGGCCTGATCCTCGAAATTCTCGAAGACATTCCCGACGGCGACGTGTGCGTGCAGATCGGCGAAGTCAAACTCGAAGTCATGCGTAGCGACGATCAGGCAATTCGCACCGTCAAGCTGTTCAAACCGCCGGCGCGCGCGAAAGCCGGCAAGGTATTGCGCAGCTAAACGCGACACGGCGCAGCATCGCACATGCATGCGGGGCGCGCCATTAGCCGAACGGCTGAATGGCGGCACCCAGCGACGTACCGGAAGATGAAGCGGTTGTGTTCTACAGGCGGCTCATCACCGGTTCCTCATGCAAGCTTCGTTTCAACCCGCGGCGGCATCGCCGCGTCCCATCCCAACCGCTCACGAGATCGAAGTCCGGACGAAGCCGAAGGCATTCGCCCGCGACGCCGGCACAGCAAGTCTCGCCCATTCCGACGACGCCCCCGCCGTGCGTCTGCTGACCGAGACGTTGCAGGAGGCAACCCGCCGCAACGCGTCGGACCTTCACATCGAACCGGCGGAACACGGCTGGCGCGTGCGCTTGCGTATCGACGGCGTGCTGCACGAGATCCCGCCGCCGCCCGCGCATCTGCGCGATGCATTCATTACTCGCGTGAAGGTGCTCGCTCGCATGGATATCGCGGAGCGGCGCGTGCCGCAGGACGGGCGGCTGCGCATTTCCACGGCGCCCGGCCGCGTGGAAGACTATCGCGTCAATTCGCTGCCCACGCTGTTCGGTGAAAAGCTCGTGCTGCGCAGACTCGACGCACTGCCCGCCGATCTTTCACTCGACTCGCTCGGCCTCGATGCGCGCCAACGCGACACGGTCGATGCCGCGATTCGAGCGCCGCACGGCCTCGTGCTCGTCACCGGGCCCACCGGGAGCGGCAAGACGCTGTCGCTTTACTGCTTCCTGAACCTGCTCAACGGCGAAGCGCGCAATCTGTGTTCGGTGGAGGATCCCGCGGAGATCCAGCTGGCCGGTATCAATCAGGTCAGCGTGCGCGAAAAAGCCGGGCTGACTTTCGCGGTGGCATTGCGCGCCTTTCTCCGGCAGGATCCCGACGTCATCATGGTCGGCGAAATCCGCGACGAAGAGACCGCCGATGTCGCCGTGAAAGCCGCGCAAACCGGCCACCTCGTCCTGTCGACCCTGCACACGAACGACGCGCCCGCTGCGATCGCACGCCTGATCGATATCGGCGTGGAACCATACAACCTCGCGGCCGCGTTGCGGATGGTGACCGCACAACGGCTGGTGCGGCGCCTCTGCGCAGCGTGTCGCGTGCCTGCGCCGCAGTCGGCGGCGGCGCTTCGGGCAGCGGGCTTCACCGTGTCTCAACTCGACGGCTGGCAGCCCTACGCCGCCCGCGGATGCGCGGCGTGCCACGGCATCGGGTATCGCGGCCGCGTCGGCGTTCATCAGGTGATGCCCGTGTCCGATGCGATGCGCGAACTGATCGTGGCAAGCGCCGGCACACATGAACTGGCGCGGCTCGCGCAGACTGAACAGGTGGCCACTTTGCGAGACGCCGCGTTGGCCCGTGTGCGCGACGGCACCACCAGTCTCGCTGAAGCGCTCGCCGCCACCGAGGTCGCATGAACCCCGCCGCGACTCACCGGCCGCTAGATGCCGACATGCGTTTCAAATGGCGCGGCGTCGACGCCGACGGCGCGCAAAAAAGCGGCTCGCTCATTGCACCGGACGCGGCCACCGCACGCGCGGTGCTTAAACGCGACAATCTCTTTGTCACCGAGCTGACGGCGCACGGACCGGCACCGCGCCCGAGCGCCCGCGCAGCGGACATCACGCTATTCACCCGGCAGCTCGCCAGCCTGCTGCGCGCCGGCCTGCCGCTCGCGCCCGCGCTGGATCTGCTCGCGCAAGCGCAAACTTCACGCCGTCAGGGCATGCCGAGGATCGTCGGCGCTCTCGCGCGCGACATCACCGGCGGGCTGCGTTTCTCGGCGGCGTTACAGCGGCATCCCGCGCAGTTCAATGCGCTGTACTGCCAGCTCGTCGAAGTCGGCGAGGCGGCCGGCGCGCTCGCGGCAGTCCTCGCCCGCATCGCCGAGGACCGCGAACGCGCCGCCGCGCAGCGCGCCAAAGTGCGCGCGGCGCTGACCTATCCCGTCGCGATACTCGTGCTGGCCTTGGCGATAACCGCCGCCTTGCTCGTGTGGGTCGTGCCGACCTTCAAACAGATCTTCGACGGCTTCGGCGCCAGACTGCCCGCGCCGACGCAATTCGTACTGGCGTTGTCGTCGGGCGTGGCGCAATGGAGCGTACCGGCATTCGCCATGATCTTCGCGGCCAGTTCGGCAGCGACGTTTCTGCTGCGACGTTCCGAAGCGGCCCGCATCCGGTTCGCGCGCGTATCGCTGACAATACCGGTTGCCGGTCCGCTGCTGCGCACGTTGTGCGCAGCGCGCTGGAGCCGCGCGCTCGGCACGTTGCTATCGGCCGGCACACCGCTCGCCGACGCGTTCGATTCGCTGACCCACGCCACCGGCAACGCCTTCTTCGACCGGGCCACGGCGGAAATCGCCGCGCGGCTTCGGCGCGGCGAGCGCCTCGCCGCCGCCATGCGCGAGGCGCACTGCTTTGCGCCCGAGGTCGTGCAGCCCATCGCGGTTGCCGAGGAGTCCGGAGCACTCGACACCATGCTGATCGATGTGGCGTCGCTCGCCGATCGTCAGGTAGACGAAAAGATCGGCACGCTGTCGAGCCTGTGCGAGCCCCTCGTCATCATCGTGCTGGGCACGCTGGTCGGCGGCCTCGTGATCGCGATGTATCTTCCCATTATTCAACTTGGCAACGTGGTGTAGGATCGCAGCCGAATCCATTATTTATCCATGCGGGCGACAACTCTTCTCGTGCCAGACACTTCTTCCAGCCTGCTGTCGGGCCTATTGCCCGGCCGTATCGATCACTTCGCAACCGGTCTCGGTTTCGCGTTCGGCGGCTTGCCCACGGGGCTGCAGATGACGTTCGCCGTCGTGTTCGGCCTCGTGATCGGCAGCTTTCTGAACGTGGTCGTGCATCGGCTGCCCATCATGCTCGATCGCGCATGGCGAGCGGAATTCAGCGAGGCCGCCGGAAAACCCCTGGAGCAGGACGGTCTGCCGGAACGCTACAACCTGTGGGTGCCGCGCAGCGCCTGCCCTCATTGCGGCCATGTGTTGAGCGCGTGGGAGAATCTCCCGGTGCTGAGTTATGTGCTGTTGCGCGGGCGTTGTTCCGCGTGCAAGGCCCATGTGAGCCTGCGCTATCCGCTGCTCGAACTTGCCAGCGCGGCGCTCGCGGCCGGCTCGCTTGCGCTGTTTGGCCCGACCCTCACGGCACTCGCCGCTTTCGGATTGTGCGCTGCGCTGCTCGCCATGAGCGCGATCGACATCGACACCCATCTGCTGCCCGACTCGTTGACGCTGCCGTTGCTGTGGGCGGGCATCATCGTCAACTTCAACGGCATGTTTGCGAATCTCCACGACGCGGTGCTCGGCGCGATCTTCGGCTATTTGGTGCTGTGGGTCGTGCATTGGCTGTTTCGCCTCGCACGCGGCGTCGAAGGCATGGGCTACGGCGATTTCAAACTGCTCGCGGCGCTCGGCGCGTGGCTCGGCTGGGCCGCGCTCCCGCAGATCGTGCTGATCGCGGCGGTAGCCGGCGCCGTGGTCGGCTTGCTGGCAACGTGGCGTGGCCGCATGCGCTTCGAAGAGCCATTGCCTTTCGGACCGTTTCTCGCGGCAGGCGGCGCACTGACGCTGTTTCTCGGCACACCGCTTTATCTGGCTCTGGGAGGCTGAAGCATGTTTGTTGTCGGATTGACCGGCGGCATCGGCAGCGGCAAATCGACTGTCGCCGACCTGTTTGCCGCGCACGGCGTGCCGCTGGTCGACACGGACCTGATCGCGCATCGCATCACCGCCCCGCATGGCGTTGCAATGCCGCAGATCGCTACCGAGTTCGGCGAAGCGTTCGTCGCCCCTGACGGTTCGCTGGACCGCGCCCGCATGCGCACGCTCGTATTCAGCGACGACAGCGCGCGCAACCGCCTCGAGGCCATCACGCATCCGTTGATTCGCGCGGAAACCGAGCGCGAGCAGCGCGAGGCGCAGGGGCCTTACGTGATCGTGGTGGTGCCGTTGCTGGTCGAGTCCGGCAGTTGGAAAACCCGGGTGAATCGCGTGCTGACGGTGGACTGCAGCGTGGAAACGCAGATTTCACGCGTGATGAGCCGCAACAATTTCAGTCGCGAACAGGTGCTGGCGATCATCGCCCGTCAGGCCACTCGCGAAGCGCGCCTTGCCGCGGCCGACGACGTGATCGACAACGACAACGTGCCGCTCGACGCGCTCAAGGCGCAAGTCGACGCACAGCATCGCGTGTATCTATCGCTTGCCGCAGCATGAGGGCGACGCGTCATTCCGGGAAATCCCGGTTGAACTTCGCGGCGATGCGCATGCCAAAAGCGCGTTGAAAACCGCCCGAAACACGCGAAAAAAGTTGCGAATGCGCGCTGAAAAAGTGCGTGATTGCTAGGGTAGTCTCACGGCATTAGAATGTTCTGCATTCCCGTCACCGACCACGCCCGAGGCGAGCCCGCTTGATCCTTTACGAGTATCCCTTCAACGAGCGAATCCGGACGCTTTTGCGCCTCGAAGATCTGTTCGAGCGCTTCACGTTCTTTCTGACTCAGGAAGACGCCAGGGAACATCACGTCGCACTGACCACGCTGTTCGAAATCTCCGAGGTTGCGGGTCGGGCGGATCTGAAGTCGGATCTGATGAAAGAGCTCGAACGCCAACGGCAAACGCTGGCGCCGTTTCGCGGCAATCCGGGAATCGAACAGAACGCGCTTGAGGCCGTACTCGGCGAGATCGAGCAAACCCTCGCGGGCCTGGCGCAAATGCAGGGCAAGACCGGCCAGCATCTTGCGGACAACGAGTGGCTCGCCAGCATCCGCAGCCGCGCGATCATTCCGGGCGGCACCTGCAAGTTCGATTTGCCGTCCTACTACGCGTGGCAACAGATTCACCCCGATCAGCGCCGCCAGGACATCGCCAAGTGGGTGACGCCACTGCTGCCGCTGCGCGACGCTGCCACCATCGTTCTGCGGCTCGCGCGCGAATCCGGCCAGGCGTCGAAGGTCATGGCCATGCAGGGCAGCTATCAGCAAATGCTGTCCGGCCGTTCGTATCAATTGATGCAGGTACGGGTGGCACCGGAATTGCGCGTGATTCCCGAGGCGAGCGCCAACAAGTACATGCTGTGGGTGCGCTTCACCGTGCAGGACGGCGATCTGCGTCCGCGTGCGGTGGATGTCGACGTGCCGTTCCAGCTCACGCTTTGCAGCCTGTAGCAACGCTCGCAAGCCCGTTATGTTTGCCCGGTAATGCCCGGACAGAAGGGGCGCGCCTTTAAAGCGGCGAGAAATGCCCCTATATTCGTTACTTGTTCTGTTTGCGATTGACTGCCTGACCGTATGCCTACTGTCGTCAAATGCCCCACTTGCGGAAAGGAAGTCCGCTGGACACCTGAAAACCGCTTCCGCCCCTTCTGCTCCGACCGCTGCAAGCAGATCGATCTCGGCGCCTGGGCCGCTGAGAAGTACAAGATCGGTGGATCCGAGCAGGAAACCTCGTCGGACGAGACGCCTGGCGGGGATTACACCCCGCATTGAGCGTGGTTCGCTGTTGGGGTCGCGCAGACAGGGGCTGCTGGTGCAGCACCCCCTGTCTGCGCGCGCGGCATTGCTGATTGGCGACTCTGATCGGCGTTGCCCACCCAGCGCCAGCCAACCGCGCACCGCCATTTCTTTTTTCCCCTGTCAGTTCTTCTCGGCCGCGAGCCACTCCAGCACGGGGATGGTCGCCGGCAAGAGCGGCTCGACATCGGCAGGCAGCGTCTGCCAGACAAACGCCTGGCCTTCGCGGCCGTGCGGCTCGCCGGACCACCGCGTCACCTTGCAGAAAAAGAGTCGCACATAGGCATGCGGGTAATCGTGTTCGAGCGTATGCCAGAGATGGCTCGCCTCGACGTCGATACCCAGTTCCTCGTGCAACTCGCGGGCAAGCGCGGCCTCGACCGACTCGCCCATTTCCAGCTTGCCGCCCGGAAACTCCCAGTAACCCTCGTACGGCTTGCCGGCGGGGCGCTGCGCCAACAGATAGCGCCCGTCGGGCTGAACCAGCACGCCGACGGCGACTTCCGTCACTTTGCGGCCGGCGGCGTTCTTCTGGGTGTCGTCGCTCATGCCAACGCTCATGCTGAGGTCTTGCGGCCGGACCAGTCGCGCGCGAACTGCCACGCCACGCGCCCCGAACGCGAGCCACGCTCCAGTGCCCACACCAGCGCATCGCCGCGCGCCGCTTCGACTTCGGCGTCGTCGCAGCCGAAATGCCGCAGCCAGTGCGCGATGATCGACAGGTAGTCGTCCTGTTTGAACGGATAGAAGCTGACCCACAGCCCGAAACGCTCGGACAGCGAGATCTTTTCCTCCACCAGTTCACCCGGGTGAATCTCGCCGTCGGCCGTGTGTTTGTACGTCTCGTTGTCGCTCATGTATTCGGGCAACAGATGGCGGCGGTTCGACGTCGCGTAAATCAGCACGTTGTCCGACTGGGCGGCGATCGAGCCGTCGAGCGCGACCTTGAGGGCCTTGTAGCCCGATTCGCCGTCTTCGAACGACAGATCGTCGCAAAACACCACGAAGCGCTCCGGCCGCTGCGCGATCAGGTCGACAATGTCGCCGAGATCGTGCAGATCGTCCTTATCCACTTCGATCAGACGCAGGCCGTCTTTCGCATACGCATTCAGGCACGCCTTGATCAGCGACGATTTGCCGGTGCCGCGCGCGCCGGTGAGCAGCACGTTGTTGGCCGGCTGCTTGTGCACGAATTGACGCGTGTTCTGCTCGATCAAACCTTTCTGGCGATCGATGTTCTGCAGGTCGTCGAGCGTGATCGCCGAGATGGCCGGCACCGGCTGCAGGTAGCCGCGCCCCTGGCGCTTGCGCCAGCGGAAGGCGACCGCCGCCGACCAGTCGATATCCGGTGCGGCGGGCGGAAGCATGGCCTCCAGGCGGACGAGCACGGCTTCGGCCCGCGTCAGAAACTGTTCGAGTTTGTCCATGGCTGTGTGGAGAGCGGCCCGCAGGCCGCCTTAAAACCCCAATGAGAAACCTGGTTACGAACGATAGTCGGCGTTGATGCTCACGTAGTCGTGCGACAGATCGCAAGTCCAGATCGTGGCTTGCGCATCGCCGCGGCCGAGTACGACACGGATGCCGATCTCGCTCTTCTTCATGACGCGCTGGCCGTCTTCTTCACGGTAGGCCGGATTGCGGCCGCCGGCAGTCGCGACCAGCACGTCGTCCAGATACAGATCGATCTTGCCGACGTCGAGATCGTCCACGCCGGCATAGCCGATGGCCGCCAGAATGCGGCCGAGATTCGGGTCCGATGCATAGAAGGCCGTCTTCACGAGCGGTGAGTGGCCGATCGCGTAGGCGATCTGGCGGCATTCGCCGACGCTCGAACCGCCTTCGACATGCACGGTCATGAATTTGGTCGCGCCTTCGCCGTCGCGCACGATCAGTTGCGCGAGGGTCTGAGCGACTTCCGTCACCGCGTCGCGCAACGCTGCATAAGCGGGCGAGTCGGTGGACGTGATTGCCGGCAGGCTCGATTTGCCCGATGCGATCAGGATGAACGAATCGTTGGTCGACGTATCGCCGTCGATCGTGATGCAGTTGAACGAACGGTCCGCTACGTGCTTGACGAGCGCATCGAGCACCGGCTGCGCAACGGCGGCGTCGAACGCGAGAAAGCCGAGCATGGTCGCCATATTCGGCTTGATCATGCCGGCGCCCTTGCTGATGCCGGTCAGCGTGACCGTGTGGCCCTCGATCGTGACCTGGCGCGACGTGGCCTTGGGCAGCGTGTCCGTGGTCATGATCGCCTGTGCGGCGTCGTACCAGTTCGCTTCCTTGCGGTTGGCCAGCGCAGCCGGCAGACCCGCCTTCAGACGATCGACCGGCAGCGGCTCCAGAATCACGCCCGTCGAAAACGGCAGCACCTGCTCCGGCGTGATATCCGCAAGACGCGCGAGCTCGGCGCAGGTTTCGCGCGCCGCCACGAGGCCGGGTTCGCCCGTGCCCGCGTTCGCATTGCCAGTGTTGATCACCAGCGCGCGGATCGGCTTGCCGCCTGCGCGCACGCGGTCCAGATTCTCGCGGCAAACGGTGACGGGCGCCGCGCAAAAACGGTTCTGCGTGAACACGCCGCCGACCGTAGCGCCTTCGCCCACGGAAATGACGAGCACGTCCTTGCGGTTCGGCTTGCGGATATTCGCCTCCGCCCAGCCGAGCGAAACGCCGGCGACGGGGTGGAGTTGAGCGGGATCGATCGAGGGGAAATTGACAGCCATGGTCGCGACCTGTCGAAGAAAATGCCGGCAGGCGCCGGCATCGAGGGAAACGGAAACTGATGGCCCGGGGGTGTTGCCGGACCACCGCGAAATCAAGGCAAGGTGCCGCGCAACACGACGCGGCGCGCCTCACAGCGCGCCGCCTTCGGCATTACACGATCTTGCCGTGGCACTGCTTGTACTTCTTGCCGCTGCCGCACGGGCACGGGTCGTTACGGCCGACCTTCGGCACGTTGTCCGCGCTCAGGTTCGCTGCAACCGGCTGCGACGAACCGTGGCTCATCGCATCGCCGATCATGGCAGCGGTGGCCGCTTCCGCGGCAACCGGCGCCGCCGCTGCGGCTTCGGCAAATTCGGCGTGACGGAACTCGACGTTTTCGAGGTGGCTGCCCTGCTCTTCCAGCTGTTCGGCGGCCTGTTCCAGCTGTTCCGGCGACTGGATCTGCACGTTCATCACCACGCGGGTGACTTCGAGCTTCACGGCGTCGAGCATCGCGGCGAACAGTTCGAACGCCTCGCGCTTGTATTCCTGTTTCGGGTTCTTCTGCGCATAGCCGCGCAGATGGATGCCCTGACGCAGATGGTCGAGCGCGGCCAGATGTTCGCGCCAGCTACGATCCAGCGTTTGCAGCATGATCGAGCGTTCGAACGCGCTGAACGACTCGCGGCCGACCAGTTCGACCTTCGCTTCGTACGCTTCGTCCGCAGCGGCTTCAACCGCTTCGAGAATCTCGTCCGCGCTGATCGAGTTCGACTCGTTGATCATTTCCTGGATCGCGAGATCCAGCTGCCATTCGTTGCGCAGCACTTCCTCCAGCTCGGGCACGTCCCACTGCTCTTCGATGCTGCCTGCCGGCACGAACTGATGGACGATATCGGCGATCACGCTCTGGCGCATCGCACCGATGGTCTCGGTAATGTCGTTCGCTTCGAGCAATTCATTGCGCTGCTGGTAAATCACCTTGCGCTGATCGTTCGACACGTCGTCGTATTCGAGCAATTGCTTGCGAACGTCGAAGTTGCGCGCTTCCACCTTGCGCTGCGCCGATTCGATGGAGCGCGAGACGATGCCTGCCTCGATCGCTTCGCCTTCCGGCATTTTCAGGCGGTCCATGATGGCCCGCACGCGGTCGCCGGCGAAAATGCGCAGCAGCGGATCTTCCAGCGACAGATAGAAGCGCGACGAACCCGGGTCGCCCTGACGGCCGGCACGGCCGCGCAACTGGTTGTCGATCCGGCGCGACTCGTGGCGCTCGGTGCCGATAATGTGCAGACCGCCCGCGGCCTTCACCTGATCGTGCAGCGCTTGCCATTCGTCGTGCAGCTTCTGGATACGGCGTTGCTTCTCATCTTCAGCCAGCGTTTCGTCCAGCTCGAGGAACGACGCCTGTTTTTCCGCGTTGCCGCCGAGCACGATGTCCGTACCGCGACCGGCCATGTTGGTGGCGATCGTGATGCGCTTCGGACGGCCGGCTTCGGCGACGATCTCGGCTTCACGCGCGTGCTGCTTGGCGTTCAGCACTTCGTGCGGCAGACCGGCCTGCTTCAGCAGATGCGACAGCAACTCGGAGTTTTCGATCGACGTCGTACCGACCAGCACCGGCTGCCCGCGCTCGTAGCAATCGCGGATGTCGCGGATCACCGCGTCGTAGCGTTCCTTGGCCGTCTTGTAGATCTGATCCTGCTTGTCGATCCGCTTGGGCGGACGGTTGGTCGGAATCACGACCGTCTCGAGACCGTAGATCTCGTTGAATTCGTACGCTTCCGTATCCGCCGTGCCGGTCATGCCGGACAGCTTCGCGTACATACGGAAGTAGTTCTGGAACGTGATCGACGCGAGCGTCTGGTTCTCGCTCTGAATCTTGACGTGCTCCTTCGCCTCGACAGCCTGGTGCAAGCCGTCCGACCAGCGGCGGCCTGACATCAGACGACCGGTGAATTCGTCGACGATCACCACCTCGCCGTTCTGCACCACGTAATGCTGGTCTTTGAAGAACAGCGTGTGCGCGCGCAGCGCGGCGTACACGTGGTGCATCAGCGTGATGTTCTGCGGCGCGTACAGGCTTTCGCCCTCGCCGATCAGGCCCCATTCGGCGAGCAGACGCTCCGCCTTTTCGTGGCCGGATTCCGTCAGGAACACCTGGCGGCCTTTTTCATCCAGCGTGTAGTCGCCCGGCTTTTCGACGCCGGTGCCGTCCGCTTTCTCTTCGCCGATCTGGCGTTCGAGCAGCGGCGGCAGCGCATTCATGCGCACGTAGAGTTCGGTGTGATCTTCGGCCTGGCCGGAGATGATCAGCGGCGTACGGGCTTCGTCGATCAGGATCGAGTCGACCTCGTCGACCACCGCGAAATTCAGGGCTCGCTGCACGC
>Ga0255336_101792_pt1 | contig 13231 bp, 12 predicted proteins | sample MeOH1_35cm_T3_17_FD_189102 | JGI IMG/M metagenome (GOLD analysis project Ga0255336, IMG submission 189102) | Sandy soil microbial communities from University of British Columbia, Vancouver, Canada - MeOH1_35cm_T3_179 | ecosystem: Engineered > Artificial ecosystem > Sand microcosm > Unclassified ...
TTTAAGTCCGCTGCGTCTGCCGATTTCGCCATCCCGGCTTTCCCTGCTGAGGTGCTCACAGCGCCAATGATGATCACGCTCTGAGCAGATTTAGTGTCGCACAGCTGCCGAACTGCTGCCAACCCGTCTTGCCTATTTGGCCGTTTCCGGAACGTTCATCACCATAGGTGACAAAACAAATCATGATGGGAATAGGTTCTTTTGGGGGCCAGGATCTACCGATGATCCAACTCGCAGGCTGTAGATCAATATCACGAGTGAACCTAAGGAATCGCCGCGTGGAATTGGACAACGGCGTGGCGTTCGACGTGTTCCGCTCTCCACGCGAAATCTATGGCGAACCGCGCTATCGATTTCACTACTGATTCTCCGGGCGGGGCCCCGATCTGTCCGTTATCTGGGTTGCCTCAATGAAATGGCCCGCTGCGAAGCGGGCCATTCGTTGTCGAGAGCCGTCAAATTATTGGCGAGCCTCAGTCTGTTCTGTCGGTGCAATCGTAGGCAGTGGGCTTCCCACTGGAATCTCCGGCAGAGGTTGTTCCAACGCAATCTGCAGCACCTCGTCCATCGAATCCACAAAGTGCAGCTTCATTTCGTTGCGCAGATTGTCGGGTACTTCGGCCATATCCTTCTCATTCTCCGCAGGCAGAATGGCTTCAAGAATCCCGGCACGGTGCGCTGCCAGCAGCTTTTCTTTCATTCCGCCAATCGGCAGCACCTTACCGCGCAACGTAATCTCGCCCGTCATGCAGATGTCGCGCCGCACCGGAATCCTGCTTAGTGCGCTGGCAATCGCCGTGGCAATAGTGATTCCCGCCGAGGGACCATCTTTCGGAATCGCTCCTTCCGGCACATGAACGTGAATGTCCACGTTCCGGTAGAAGTCGCGTGGAATGCCCAGCCGCTGCCATCGCGAACGCAGATAGCTCATCGCCGCCTGTGCGGACTCCTGCATTACATCGCCAAGTTTTCCCGTTAGCGTCAGCTTGCCTTTGCCATCGATGATCGCAACTTCGGTGGTCAGAATGCATCCTCCCACTTCCGTCCACGCCAGTCCTGTGACCAGGCCAACTTCGCTCTTTTCGTTTGCCGGAGTATCGCGGAATCGCATGACTCCGAGGTAGGTGTTCAGGCTCTCAGCCGTAATCGCGGCAGAGAATGCTTCACCTTCGCGAACAACCGAGCGCGCAACCTTCCGGCAGACGTTTCCAATCTCGCGTTCCAGATTGCGAACACCGGCCTCGCGCGTGTAGTAGCGGATAATTCCACGCAGGGCATCATCCTCGAACTGAATGTTTGCCGACGTCAGTCCCGCTTGCTCCAACTGTTTCTTCACCAGGTACTGGCGCGCAATCTCAAGCTTTTCCGGTTCCGTGTAGCCATGCATGCGGAGCACTTCCATACGATCCTGCAAGGGTGCGGGAATCGTGTGCAGCACATTTGCCGTCGCTATAAAGAACACTTGCGAGAGGTCGTATTCCACATCAAGGTAGTGATCGACGAACATGAAGTTCTGTTCGGGATCGAGCACTTCCAGCAGCGCCGAAGACGGATCGCCACGGAAGTCATTCGACATCTTGTCCACTTCATCCAGCATGAACACCGGATTGCGAGTCCCGGCCTTCTTCATCATCTGGATGATCTGCCCTGGCAACGCTCCGATGTAAGTGCGGCGATGGCCTCGGACCTCTGCCTCGTCGCGCACTCCGCCCAGCGACATTCTCACAAACTTCCGTCCGGTCGCCTTGGCAATGCTCATGCCCAGTGAGGTTTTGCCCACGCCGGGAGGTCCAACCAAACACAGAATCGACCCCTTGGGATTCTTGACGAGTTGGCGCACGGCCAGGAATTCAAGAATGCGCTCCTTGATCTTCTCCAGTCCGTAGTGATCTTCATTCAGCGTGCGCTCTGCGAAATCAATGTCGCGTATTTCCTTGGACTTCTTCTTCCACGGCACCGCCAGCAGCCAGTCCAGGTAATTGCGGGAAACAGTGGACTCAGCCGACATGGGAGGCATCGCCTCTAGCTTCTTCAATTCCTGTGTAGCTTTCTCCAGCACGTCGGGCGGCATCCCTGAGTTGTCGATCTTCTTTTTAAGCTCGTCGAACTCGCTCTTTTCACCGCGCCCCAACTCCTTCTGAATCGCCTTGATCTTCTCATTGAGGTAATACTCTTTTTGGGCGCGCTCCATCTGCCGTTTCACTCGCGACTGAATGCTGCGATCCATATTCAGCTTTTCGATTTCGATGTCGAGCACATCGGAGATGCGGGTCAGCCGCTCGGAAGGATCGAATATCTCCAGCAGTTCCTGTTTCTCCTCGATAGAGAGTTGGAGATTGGCGGCAATCGTGTCGCTCAGGCGAGAGATGTCATCCATTCGTACGGTCGCGGCAATCGTCTCCTGATTAAGCGACTGGCATAGCTTCACGTACTGCTCAAACAGGGAAGAGACGCGCTGCATTGTCGCTTCCACCTGCGGCGTAATCTCTGGCGTATAGCGATTCACCCGCACCGAAGACATATAAAATCCATCGGTCTCTGTAACCTGCAGAATGCGTCCGCGCTCAATGCCTTCCACCAGCACCTTGATGTTGCCGTCAGGCATCTTCAGACTCTGAACGATGTTGACGATGCTGCCGATCTGGTAGATTTCATCCGGCTTAGGTTCATCTACTCCCGGGTCATGCTGGGTGGCGAGGAAAATCCTCTTATCTCCGGCAAGAGCCTCTTCGAGGGCTCGCACGCTGGACTCGCGGCCTACTACAAAGGGCGTCATCATGAACGGAAAGATGACAACATCCCGGATTGGCATCATCGGCAGCTTGCGGGTTTCGAATTTCTCTTTGATCAGGCTCACGCAGCCTCACTTCCCTGGTTAGTCGGCCCTGGCTTGTGCTAAATCAAAATACGCCGGGGCAAGAATTGTTTTCGAGCCTACTACAACGTCATATCGGCGGCAATACGACTGACTTAACGCATACACCCGCCCGTTCCAACAAACATCAAGCCGAATCAGAAAGGAGAATCACAAGCAAAAAGGATATCTGCATTCCTTCCATGACTTTGCGCCGATTACCCTCCGGTGGCAAGAGTGTTAAGTAAGGTTTCTGCGTGTCAGGCCACTCCCGGATCTTGCTTTTCTTCAAGGTTCGAATTGTTTGAACTCGTGCCCTAAAACATACGCCCAGCCAGTAACGGCTGGGCGCTATGGCAATCCCTACAAGCTAGGATGCTTGCTTCTCGACTCGCGGCACGGAAACATCACGCTGTTCCACCATCTCGCGGGTCACCTCGAACTCCTTGATTTTCTTCTGTCCCGGAAGTTGATACATAAGGTCGAGCATCAGCTCTTCCAGGATCATGCGAAGTCCGCGAGCACCCACCTTACGATTCAGAGCTTCGCGCGCAATCGCCGTCAGGGCATCGTCAGAGAAGCGTAGCTTCACATTCTCAAACTCGAATAGCCTCTGGTACTGTTTGACGATGGCATTTCGCGGCCGGGTAAGAATCTGCACCAGGGCTGACTCATCCAGATCGCTCAGAACACCCATCACCGGCAGGCGGCCAATAAACTCGGGAATCAATCCAAACTTGATCAAATCCTGGGGCTGCGCAAGTTGCAGCATCTCGTCATCGCGTTTGTGAATCGGGGTGGCTTCTTCGCGCTGGGCTTCTTCTCCGGTCTTGAATCCGACGGAGCGTTTACCGATTCGGCGCTCGATCACCTTCTCCAGTCCCACAAAGGCTCCGCCCACGATGAACAGAATGTTCGTCGTATCGACCGGCGTAAACTCCTGGTGCGGATGCTTGCGGCCTCCCTGCGGCGGCACGTTGGCGACCGTTCCTTCCAGAATCTTGAGCAGTGCCTGCTGCACACCTTCGCCCGACACGTCGCGCGTGATTGACGGATTCTCATCCTTACGGCCAATCTTGTCGATCTCATCGATATAGATGATGCCGGTCTGCGCGCGCGCAACGTCTCCGTCGGCGGCCTGCAGCAGTTTGAGGATAATGTTTTCCACGTCCTCGCCCACGTAACCGGCTTCGGTCAGCGTAGTCGCATCGACAATCGCGAACGGCACGTCCAGCATCTTGGCCAATGTCTGCGCCAGCAAGGTTTTGCCGGTTCCGGTCGGGCCAATCAGCAGGATGTTCGATTTCGACAGCTCGATTTCGCTCGACTTCTGCCGATTCATGTAAATGCGCTTGTAGTGGTTGTAAACGGCCACGGCAAGCTTCTTCTTCGTCCGCTCCTGTCCGATCACATACTCATCGAGGAAGACTTTTACCTCCTGCGGTTTGGGCAGGTGATTGGGGCCCGCTGCGGTCGTTGTTTCGCTGCGATCATCCTCAAGGATCGAATTACACACCGCGACACATTCATCGCAAATGTAGGCGCGTGGGTAATCGGAGGGAGAGGAGATCAGCTTTGCCACAGCATCCTGAGACTTGTGGCAAAACGAACATCGCAATACTTCGTCAGAACCAGACCTGGATCTCACTAATGACTCCTGTTACGTCCCCGGGTTAGCCCGGTTATCTAAGATCGGTCCTCGACAGATACTCTCTCTCTGCTGTCCTCGACCAACTACATTGCCGAACACCACCACCGAATGTTCGTCAATTTTCCAAACTGAACGTCAATGTGGGTACTGACAATAACGTGAATACCCTATTTCTTCTTCGCATTCACGGAAACTGTTGTTTTTCAACGGCGGAGGTAGCGTTTTTCTCGCTACCCCGGCCTTCGGAGAATCAGACTCCGGCTTTTCGTTACTTATGTTTGTAGATGATGTCATCCACAATGCCATATTCCTTCGACTGTTGGGCATTCATGATGAAATCACGCTCAGTGTCTCGTTCTACCTTGTCCAGAACCTGGCCGGTGTGCTTGGCCATCAGCTGGTTCATCAACTCGCGCATTCGCAAGATCTCGCGAGCATGAATGTCGATATCCGTGGCCTGACCGGAAATTCCGCCACCCATGATCAGCGGCTGGTGGATCAGTATACGCGATGTCGGCAGCGCATAACGCTTGCCCGCGGCACCCGCCGCCAGCAACATTGCTCCCATCGATGCTGCCTGTCCTATACAGATGGTCACAACATCATTACGGATGAACTGCATCGTGTCGTAAATTGCCATGCCCGCCGTAATCGATCCACCCGGCGAGTTGATGTATAGCGAGATATCTTTCTCCGGGTCTTCGGCGGAGAGAAACAGCAACTGGGCGATGATCAGGTTTGCGACGTTGTCATCAATCGGAGTGCCCAGAAAAATGATGTTATCTCTGAGCAACCGGGAATAAATGTCGTAGGCACGCTCGCCCCTGCTGGTTTGCTCGACCACCATCGGCACAAGCATAATTATCCGGCTCCTTTGCGAACTGAGCTCTGAAGTGTCTGCTCAGTTCTTTTAAACGTGCTCCCGAACCTTTGATGCTCGTCGGGAGCGCGTGGGATGACAAACAATTTCACCACACCTATTCGGACTGCTTGAACAGGAAATCCAGTGCCCGGTCGCAACGCATCTGCTGACGCAATCCCACCAGCCCGTTGCTTTCCTCAAGCTGTTTGCGCAGCGCCAGCGGATTCTGCCGCGACTGTTGCGCCGCGGCGGAAATCTCTTTATCGACGTCTTCATCCGACACTTCGATATTTTCGAGGTCAGCGATTTTTTCCAGCAGCACGTTTGCCCTTACATCACGAACCGCGCCTTCGCGCTGGCCATCGCGCAGTTTGCTCAGGTCCATTCGCTTGATGTCTTCCGCGCGCAATCCCTGGGACACCAGCGAGCGCAATCCGCGTTCCAGGCGCTGATCGATGGAGTTCTCCACTAGCAGCGTTGGCACGTCGATCGGGAATTTGGTGGTCAACTGCTGCAGCACTTCTTCTTTGATCTTGTGCTCGGCCTGATGTTTCTTTTCGTGCTCAATACCTTCGCGAATCCGCGCGCGCAGATCGTCGAGCGTGTTCAAGTCGTCCTGCCCTAGATCCTTCACCCACTCGTCGTTCAGCTCCGGTGCCACCTTCGTTTTGATGCCCTTCACCTCGACGTCGTAATGCAGCGTCTTGCCTGCCAGGCGCTTGTCGCCGAAGTCCTCGGCATAGGTCACGTCAAAGCTTCTGGTTTCACCGGCCTTGGCGCCGCGCAGGTTGTTGCTGAAGTCCGGGAGAGTATTTGCGCCGCCTATATCGACCAGCACGTCCTTCATCTCCACCGGCTCCGCGCCTTCTTCCTGGCTCATGCTCTTGAAAGCCACGGAAGCATAGTCGCCATCGGCCAGTCCGCGATCTTCATCCACATTGGCATAGGTCGAGTTCTGTTCGCGCAGTCCGTCAATTGTCTTCTGGACCTCTGCGTCGTCGACTACCAACGGCTCGCGTGCCACTTTGATGTCTTTATAGCCGTCAATCTCGAACGGAGGAAGAATTTCGAATACCGCCTTGAAGCGCAGCGGCTTTTCATCTTCCAGCTCAAGCTCTACAACGCGAGGCTGCCCAATCGGAATCAGGTTCTGTTTCTTGGTTTCCTCGCGAAACGCTGCGGGAACCAGGTGTTCCACGACTTCGGACTTGATGTCATCGGCAAACTTGCTGCGAATGATCGTGACCGGGACTTTTCCGCTGCGGAAGCCTGGAATACGCGCATGCTTCTGGAATCGCGCTACGGCATTTTTCCACTCACGCGTCACGTTATCGGCGGAAACCTCGACGGAGACTTCGCGCTCGCAGGGATTATTCGTTACTTCGGCGGTTGAATCGGTAGATGTCAAATCAGTGGATGTCAAAGGGATAGCCTTAAGTCTTCTGAAGATTTGTAATGGCCGGAACGGCCGCTTGTTCTTATCCGAGAGCACATGCAGCGGCGCAACTGCCAACTGCGAACGATTCAGTGTATGAGACCGGGCAAGTGCGGGTCAAACCGAGGGCAAATAAAATGTGTGTAAGCAAAAAGCTGTGGCCCGTATCTGATACGGGCCACGTGGAAGTCAATATTGGGAACTGACCTTTGGTTAGCGGAAGTTGCAGTCGTTATTTAGGCGCGCTGGTGGAATCTGGCGTGGTGGTCGACGGCGTCGAGGAAGTAGTCGACGGCGTCGAGGAAGTAGTTGACGGAGTCGGCGTTGACGTTCCCGTGCTGCTACCGTTTGGATTGCTCATGGAGCCGGGGCTCGTCGTCGTGGTGCTGGAGCTGCTACCTGTTGTCGTGCTGCTCCCGGACGTCGGTGAACCGGTGCCAGCTCCCGCCGAAGTTCCGTCCGGGGTGGGAGCAGTGCTCGTGGTCCCTGTCGTGCTACCGCCTGTCTGCCCGTTCAGCGTGGTGTTGTTTGAAGGATATCCCTGCGCGCCGGTATCGCCGACGTTGCTGCCCGGAGTCGTCGTGCTCGAACCAGTCTGCGATCCCTGAGATGACTGTGTCGAGGTGCTTGAGCCCATCGTTCCCGTGCTCCCGGCTGCCCCCGTTCCTGCTCCGCTGCCAGATGTCTGAGCAAAGGCGAATGTTCCGAGTGAGAGTGTTGCGACAAGTAAAAGCTTCTTCATGTGTAGGTATCTCCCTTTTTGGCCGTCTCTTCTACGGCTTCGTTAGAAAAAATCTTGAAAAGTGGCGTATTTATGAGATGGTCCTTCACACGCATACGTTGGGCCGAATCCAGCTGCGGCACTGGATTTCGAGAGCTGTTATTCGAATTTTGCCCTGAATGGCCCTGAGCGCCTCACACGAAGTCTCATTGTCGCGATAGCGTATATTTCTGGCGTGGCCACAGACCAGATCACAAACCGCGATCCCAGCGCCGAACATGCCCTCAATGTCCTGGAAACCGAAGTAGTGAACTGCCAGCTTTGTCCTCGCCTCGTCGAGTACCGTGAGCGCATTGGCCGCGAAAAGCGCCGCGCCTACCTGGCGTGCGACTATTGGGCGCGCCCCGTCCCCGGCTTCGGAGATCCGATGGCACGTGTTCTAGTCCTGGGCCTTGCTCCCGGAGCCCACGGCAGCAACCGCACGGGGCGGCCCTTCACCGGAGATGCTTCCGGAAAGTTCATGTACCCTGTCCTGCACCGCTTGGGTTTTGCCTCCCAGCCCGAAGCCACCGGACGAGGCGATGGAATGACTCTCCACGATCTCTGGATAACCGCCGCCGTCCGCTGCGCTCCTCCGGACAACAAGCCGTTACCCTCCGAGATTGCCAACTGCGCCCGGTACACCGATCGCGAACTAGCCGCCTTGAAAGAGTTGAAAGTAGTCGTTGCATTGGGAAAAATCGCCTTTGACGCCTACTTGGAGGCCATGCGCCGCCAGCAGGTTATTGTCCGAAAAACCGAATACATCTTCGGTCACGCCGCCCGATATCTCATGCCAAACGGCATCACTCTTCTAGCCTCCTATCACCCCTCCAACCAGAACACCGCCACCGGAAAACTCACCGTCCCCATGTTTGAATCGGTTTTCGCCCTAGCCCGCAACCTGATGGAAAGAAAAGGTTTGTAGCTGAATTTAGGGGTGTGCGGAATTTACCGGCTGGTATAGGGTAGGGGTGTGACGGTTTACTGGATAGTCTCTGGCGTGAGTTCAACAAAGCCAAGAATCTGGAGCTCAGCGACCCAATACCTAAGTCGCTAGGCCGCCATGCTGCAGTGGTCAACTCGCAGTCATGGTCAGTGGTGGCAGTTTAGAAAAAATAAGCCAATCCCAATCGTTCGACAACCGCGAAGCGCGATCCCCGCGTGACGGTCGGGCATTTTGAAGTTGCCTGCCCATGAGTGGTTCAGTGGAGGAATGTGAAAAGGAATTATCTTTCAATCATCACGGCTGTGCTGGCTATCTGTTGTGCGGCATTTATCGCGGCCTGTGGCGGCGGCGCAAGCCATCAGGCATCTGTCTCGCCTTCGGCTCCCGCCGCGGTCACCCCGGTTTCGGTTGTGCCCGCGGCGGCTACGATTGCGCAAGGCGCCAAGCAACAATTCAGTTCGAGCCCTACGGCGGTCACGTGGTTCGTAGATAGCGTTCCCGGAGGCAACAACTCGGTGGGCACCATCACGACCGAGGGGCTGTACACTGCTCCGGTAGCCGATGGTTCACATACTATTGCCGCGATGAATCAGGCGGACGAGACCCAGAGCGCAAAGGCAACCGTCACGGTTGCGGCGGCGAACTCCACGCAATCCAGTCCGGGCGGAAGCTCTCCTTCCGGCACTGGAACCGGCACGGCCACTGGAACTGGCACTGGCAAGGGCACTGGAACCGGCACCGGCACTGGAGGCAGTACTACTCCCACCCAAAGCACTACGAATAACGCGACCTACCAGAACATAGATGAAATGGGCGGATGGGCAAACTGCGGCGCTTGCGCCGGAGAGGGTGGCCGTGGCCCCAACGTCCCCTACTCCCTGTCGCAATATGCCAGCTCGCCTTCCATGGACGGCAATGCCGCGCACTTCTGGATCGGCGGTCGAACACCGTTCGCGGATGCGTTGTGGTGGAAACAGCTCGCGCCCAAGCCAGGCGCAACGCACTTCATCTATGACCTGTTCTTCTACTACACCAATGCTGGCGCAGTGCAGGCGCTTGAGTTCGATGGCAATCAGTCGGTGGACGGCAGGAAGTATATCTTCGGCCACCAGTGCAACGTTGCGGCGCGACAGTGGGACATTTGGAACACCTCCGGCGCGTACTGGGTTCATACCGGGATCGGATGCTCGGCTCCTCCGACCTATACCTGGAACCACCTTGTGTTGGAGTTTGAGCGCGCCAACGGACAGACCCATTTCATAGCCGTGACCTTGAACGGTCAGAAGTCCTACTTCAACCGGTACGGTGGATCGAAGGCGGGTGGCGGCAATGAACTGAACGTCGCCTTCCAGATGGATGAAACCAGCCAGGCTGCAAATTACGATGTGTGGCTGGACAAGGTGAACCTGACGGCGTTCTAGTCGGGATTGTCTTAGAGGCAATGAAAATGAGGGTTTGGGCAGGTTCGCTGAGTTAGCGAACCTGTTTTTATTGGTGCGCCCAGCATGGGCGCACTCTTACGGGTGCAAGTCCCGTCACGAGCTGGTCACAGCGAGTGAAGTGAAGCGCAACTGCATGAGGGCGACCGAGTGTGGGGAGGAAGCGTGGAACGAAGCTGCGTGCCGATGAACAAGAACCGGATAGAAGGCGTTGTCGAGCAGGGCGAGCGGGCCAAGCAACGGGTGAGGAAACTGACCCGGCGCTCGGGCGGACGCAGCCTTGAACAGGTGGTGGAACGACTGCGCAGCTATGTGTTGGGTTGGAAGGCTTACTTCCGGCTGGCGGATACTCCGGGGGTCTGGAAGGAACTGGACCAGTGGATACGCCACCGGATGAGGGCCATCCAACTGAAGCAATGGCGGCGTGGCACGACCGCTTATCGAGAGCTTCTGGCAAGGGGCGCAAGGCCGGATGTTGCGCTGCTGGTGGCAGGCAATATGCGCCGCCTGTGGCGCAACAGCGGCACACCGCTGAACGGAGTCCTCGATCTCAGCTGGGCTGTTGGGTATCCCCCGTCTCTGTTGACCTCAACTCCTCGAACCGCCGGATGCGGACCCGCTTGTCCGGTGGTGTGGCAGGGGAGAGCGGATATCCGCTCACCCTATACCGATCGGCGAGGAAGGAAAGTGCTTAAATTTGGTGATTATGCACTGGAAATTGTGCGATTGGACGGAAGAGATTAACTGAAAGGGTAATCGTTCCGAACGCGATTGTTACTTTCTGGATATCAGTTATGCAGGGGAGGTGACGATTGACTCGAAGATCAATTGTCAAAGTAGGTAAGCTGAAGGCAAAAAGAGTACGGAGTAGTTAATGGTTGCCACTCTTTTCACGCGGTCTTGCCTCAGGCCGATGATGCCAGACCTACCCGAGGTCGAGAGTCAGATTTTCGGCCGCCTTGGCTCTTGCTTTCGGCGCTTGCTTGAAGGTGACCTCCAACAATCTGGGAAGGTCGATGCCTTTTCCGGAGAGAATTTCCTCGATGGTGAGAATCTGAATGCGCGGGAAGGATCGATCTTGGTAGGCGGGTGATTTGTAGAAGCCAGCGGAAGCGGCTTCTACCAGCATGGGCTTGGTGGCGGGTTCCAGAGTAATGATGACGCCGAGCTCGGCGCCCTCTCGATCGAGGACTCCGCGAAGGTCGCGGACGTGGGAGTGTTCGACGTGTCCGCCCTTGACGCTGAGAATGATCTGCTTGGAATTGCCGGTAGTGTCGTCGTGTGAATATCAGTGCTCTGGGTCATAAGCTTCTTTCTTGATCCCAAAAACGAGGACTGGACAACCCTCCGAAGCACGATTCTCAAGCTTGGGAATAAGTTTTCCCATGTGGGTAGTTGAAGGCCAAACGAATTGCAATGCCACAGGTCGTCGAAAATTTCCTGCAGTTTGATTTCTGCAATGAAGAGCGGCATTTCTTCGCCTTTGCAGGTATTCTGGATGAAATCGGAGTCATGCTTGTTGACATTGCCACGGCTACTGCTGAGACGTCTCGCCAGCGCGAACTTCCGAAGACTGCGGTGACTGCTTTGGACTTGCAGATGGATTATTCGCTCGCTTCGCGGTTTACCAGCGCCTGCCAGAAGGCGCGCATAATGACGGAAACCTGGGCGCGGGACAACCTCTACTGCGTTAACTGCGAGTCCGAGCATCTGTATCCTACTCCGACAAACACGCAGGTAGTGGACTTTACCTGTAAGGAATGTTCAGCAGGGTTCCAACTAAAGAGCCAGAGCTCTCCAATCAGCAACCGAATAACCGACTCTGGGTATGAAGCGATGTGTCGAGCAATCCGGTTGAATCAGTATCCGAACCTGATTGCGTTGCACTATGATCGGGTCAATTGGTCCATCCAGAACGCGCTACTGATACCGTCTTTTGGGTTCAGCCTCGCTGCGGTTGAGAAGAGGAAACCATTAGCCCCGACGGCACGACGCGCGGGATGGGTCGGTTGCAATATTCTGCTCACCAACATTCCAAGTGACCTCAGACTGTCTTTGGTCACGAATTCTAAAGCAATTGAGGCCACAACTGTTCGAAAGCAGTATCAAGGCATGTCCAAACTAAAATCTTTGGACGTTGCGTCGCGCGGTTGGCTCATCGACGTACTGAATACCGCACGTTCCCTCAATAGGCAGGAGTTTCACTTGCACGAATTGTATTCCCGTGATCAGCACCTCAGCGCACTCCATCCTCAAAACCTTCACGTACGTCCAAAAATCCGACAGCAATTGCAGAGATTGAGGGACTTGGGCCTTCTTAGCTTTGTCGGCAACGGAATTTACCGCTGGAATACGCCGCGGATAAATTAGGCCCGCGATGTCGTTTATCTGCAGTCCGCGTGTTCGCACCGTGATTCGGTAGCCACGCTTTCGAGCGGTGAACTTTCTAAGTGACATCTCGGGCAGCGGTCGTTACACATCGCACACCACTGATCAATCCATTCCACGCCGCATCGTGGACATTTATAGCGATTCTCGTAAATCATTCCCCCCATAGCCCCTCGCAATTCAATGCTGATCGAAAGTACGTGCAACCACCTAAATAACAGTAGCCTATTATCGTGAGCGGGAGCCGTCCTTCTCTGCGAAGAGCACGTTGTAATCGGCGCGGCTGTTGAAAGGTGGATCGAGGTAGATGAGGTCCACCGACTCATCCTTGATGTAGTCGCGCAGGACGGTGAGATTGTCGCCGTAGTAGAGCTGGTTTTTCTGCATGGCCGTGGAACTACTTTACCAGCGATATGCACTTGAGAGTGGTGGATACCTGGCAGGAGCCTGAGGCTTCGAGCGGTGCCGGGGGCGCGGTCAGCGCTGGTTCAACTTTAAAACCTTGAAACTTCAAAACCTCGAACTTTCGCATTCCGCACCTTGTCGATCTCTATAACGGCAACCCACTCTCCATTCGTTGCGGCCTTCCAGACGATGCGGCCGTGGAGCATTCGGGCGATTGTTGCCGGCGGCAGATCCTGATGGAAATCGAAGTAGCGTGTTTGGATGCGGGTCCAGCCTGGGATGTGCAGGAAGATGCGTTGAAGGGGGCCGCGCCGCGGTTCGAACTTGGTGGAGAAGGCGACAACGACATCGAAGCCTTCCGGTTGCTGACTGGCGCGGAGGATTTCTTCGGCGGTGAAGTTCTCAAGGCGCACTACGCCGAGAGGCTTCTGGACGTAGCCGAGGAAGGGGCGATTCAATTCATCCGAAGCAGGCCAGGCGGTGAGGAT
>Ga0255336_101793_pt1 | contig 13229 bp, 9 predicted proteins | sample MeOH1_35cm_T3_17_FD_189102 | JGI IMG/M metagenome (GOLD analysis project Ga0255336, IMG submission 189102) | Sandy soil microbial communities from University of British Columbia, Vancouver, Canada - MeOH1_35cm_T3_179 | ecosystem: Engineered > Artificial ecosystem > Sand microcosm > Unclassified ...
CATTTCGTATCACCGTGCCGGCGAAATACGCGTATTACTGGGTGCGTCGGCACGAGCTATCGGAGGCGCCGCTGGTCGCGGCGTTTGTATCGTGGGTGGATTCGAAACTGGCGTGATTTTTTACCTGCGTAAGGTTTGGGGGCGCTATAACTATAAGAAAACGTTTGCGTCCGGAACGCCGGCCGCAAACGACTGTTTCCTGACATTTCTGCCATTTTGGCGTCATCTGGGCGTTGGGACGCGCCCGTTAAGATCGGGACGTGTGCTGCCTGAAGGGCCGCGCGAGGTCGGCCGCAATCGACCCGGTGCGCCCCGTGCCTGGCACTCGCCTCACCGCCGTCGTTGCATCCCAGCGGTTCATTCTTCTTTCCTGCTTTTTTCGAGCGCGTCTCAATGTGGATCGTCAACGTTGCGCTGAAACGGCCCTACACGTTTATCGTGATGGCCATCCTGATCCTGTTGGCGACGCCGTTTGCGCTCCTGACAACGCCGGTCGACGTCCTACCGGACATCAACATCCCGGTTGTCAGCATCATCTGGAATTACACGGGCCTGTCCGCCGAAGACATGGCCAACCGCATCACACAAGTCAACGAGCGCAGCCTGACGACAACCGTCAACGACATCGAACACATCGAGTCGCAGTCGCTGCCCGGCATCGCGATCCTGAAGATTTTCCTGCAACCCACTGCGAACATCCAGACAGCCATCGCTCAAACGGTGGCGGTCGAGCAGGCGCAGTTGAAGCAGATGCCGCCCGGCGCCACGCCACCGCTCGTGATCAGTTATTCGGCGTCGAGTATTCCGGTGGTCCAGCTAGGATTGTCGAGCACCGCGCTCTCCGAACAAGACCTGAACGACACCGCCCTGAACTTCCTGCGCCCGCAACTGGTGACCATTCCCGGCGCGGCCGTGCCCTATCCCTATGGCGGTAAGAGCAGGCTGATCTCAGTCGATCTCGACACGCGCGCGCTGCTGGCGAAGGGTCTGACGCCGTCGGACGTGGTGGGCGCCTTCAACGCGCAGAACCTGATCCTGCCCACGGGAACGGCCAAGATCGGCGCGAAGGAATACACGATCAACATGAATGGTTCGCCGGCGACGGTCGCCGCGCTGAACGACATTCCCGTGCGCACGCTGAACGGCGCAACCACCTACCTGAGAGAGGTTGCCCATGTGCGCGACGGTTTCTCTCCTCAGACCAATATCGTGCGGCAGAACGGGCATCGCGGGGTCCTGATCTCCATTCTTAAAAACGGCAGCGCGTCGACGCTGTCGATTGTGAATACCCTCTACGACCTGTTACCGAGCGCTCGGGCCTCCCTGCCGCCGGACCTCACCATCACCGCGCTTTTCGATCAATCGGTGTTCGTCAAGGCGGCAGTGCAGGGCGTGATTCGCGAAGCGCTGATCGCCGCTGCGCTGACGGCCGCGATGATCCTGCTGTTCCTCGGCAACTGGCGCAGCACCTGCATCATCGCCGTCTCGATTCCGCTGTCGATCCTCTCTTCACTGCTTGCCCTGCACGCGCTCGGTCAGACCATCAACATCATGACGCTGGGCGGGCTCGCGCTCGCGGTGGGCATCCTGGTCGACGATGCAACGGTGACCATCGAGAACATCGAGCGGCATTTGCACATGGGCACGGACTTGCACGAGGCGATCCTGGAGGGGGCCGGTGAAATCGCGGTTCCCGCACTGGTTTCCACCCTCTGCATCTGTATCGTGTTCGTACCGATGTTCTTCCTGACCGGCGTCGCGCGTTACCTGTTCGTGCCGCTCGCCGAAGCCGTGGTGTTCGCGATGCTCGCGTCGTACATCCTGTCGCGTACGCTTGTGCCGACGCTCGCCATGCTGCTGATGGGCCACGCGCACAAGCGGAAGAACGGTTCGAAGCCGAATTTGTTCATGCGCCTGTATCACCGTTTCGACGCCGCTTTCGAGCGCATGCGCGCAACCTACATCGTGATTCTCAGCACGCTGCTGGTGCGGCGCCGGATGTTCGCAACAGGGTTCCTCGGCTTTTGCCTGGTGTCGATGGGGCTGGTGTTCGTGCTCGGCGAAGACTTCTTCCCAAGCGTCGATGCCGGCGACATTCGCCTGCACATGCGCGCACCGACCGGCACGCGTATCGAGGAAACGGCGCGACTGGCGGACGAAGTGGAACGCGTGGTGCGGGAGGTCGTGCCGGCCACGCAGCTCAACACCATCCTCGATAACCTCGGCTTGCCGTATAGCGGCATCAACTTGTCGTACAGCAACGCGGGCACGATCGGCACGCTCGATGGCGAGATCCAGGTCGCACTGAAGCCGGACCACGATCCCACACAGAACTTCGTGGACAAGTTGCGTGCCGTGCTTCCGCAGCGCTTTCCCGGTGTGGAATTTTTCTTCCAGCCTGCGGACATCGTGACGCAGATCCTGAACTTCGGTTTGCCGGCCGCTATCGACGTGCAGATATCCGGGGCCAACCAGCAGGGTAATTTCCAGGTAGCGGCGAAGCTGATGAAAGCGATTCGCCAGATTCCCGGCACGGTGGACACCCACATCCAGCAGAAGCTCGACGAACCAGCGCTTAACCTGCAAATGGATCGCACCCGGCTTCAGCAGCTCAACCTGACTGCAAGCAACGTGGCGCAGAACGTGCTGATTTCGCTCTCCGGCAGTTCGCAAACATCGCCGGGTTTCTGGTTCAACAACAAGAATGGCGTGGAATACAGCGTCGCAGTGCAGACGCCGCAATATCAGATTTCATCGATCGACGAACTGTTGCGCACGCCGGTCTCGGGCAGCGCCTCCGGACCCACGCAGCTGCTCGGCAACCTCGTGCAGGTTACGCCGCAAAACCAGTTTGCAGTCGTGACCCACTACAACATCCGCCCTGTCATCGACGTATTCGTGAGCGTGGAAGGGCGCGACCTAGGCAGCATCGCGACGCAGGTCGACAAGCTCGTGAACAGCGCCCGGGCAAGCCTGCCGCGCGGCAGCCAGATTGTCGTGCGCGGCCAGGTCGCGACCATGCGCTCGTCGTTCTTCGGCCTGGGCGTTGGCGTGGCAATGGCGATCGTGCTGGTGTATCTGCTGATCGTGGTGAATTTCCAGTCGTGGGTCGATCCGCTCATCATCGTCAGCGCGTTGCCGGCGGCGCTTGCCGGTATCGTCTGGATGCTGTTCCTGACCGGCACGCACCTGAGTGTTCCTGCTTTGACCGGCGCCATCATGACCATGGGTGTCGCGACCGCAAACAGTATCCTGATGGTGGCGTTCGCGCGCCAGCGGCTGCAAGCCGGTGCGCCGCCGCTGACCGCTGCGCTGGAAGCCGGCGCGAGCCGTATCCGGCCGGTGCTGATGACGGCCTTCGCCATGATCATCGGCATGATTCCAATGGCGCTTGGTTTCGGTGAGGGCTCCGAACAAAATGCGCCACTCGGCCGCGCGGTAATCGGCGGATTGCTGTTCGCCACTGTCTCCACGCTCTTTTTCGTGCCGCTCGTGTTTGCGGGTATTCATAGCCGGCTGGCCCGGCGGCGTGATCGTTCAGCGGAGGACCGCGATGACGGCCACGACGACCATGGCCACGGCCCCGGCGAGCATGCCCCAAGTTAAATATGGCTGACTGATATGACCGAAAAAACTCATGCTTCGCTGGCGATTCCCGCAAGGGATACCGAGGACGGGCACGCCTTGCCGCCTCGCGGGCGCGAATGGAAACGCGCGAAGATAGCCGTCGTGGTGGTGCTGGTCCTGCTGGTGCTGGGCGCGGGGCGCACGGTGGTGTCGGACGTGATGCAAAGCCGCACGGTGGCCGCGACTTCGCAGCAAAACGCGAAGGTATACGTCAATGTCACCTCGCCCAAGCAAGCGGCGGGTGGCGGCGACACGCTGCTGCCGGGCACGTTGCGCGGTTATGTGGAGTCGCCTATCTACGCACGCGCCACGGGTTACCTGCTGCACTGGTATGCCGATATCGGCGCGCGCGTGAAGCAGGGCCAGTTGCTCGCCGATCTCGATACGCCGGAGATCGATCAGGAACTGGTGCAAGCGGTGGCGCAACGCGACCAGACCGCATCCAGTCTTGTGCTCGCGAAGAGTTCGTTCGAACGCTGGCAGCAATTGCGTCAACGCGATGCGGTGTCGCAACAGGAACTCGATGAACGCCAGAGCACCTATAACCAGGACGTCGCCAATCTCGCGGCCGCCAATGCCAACGTGCAGCGGTTAAAGCAGCTTGAATCGTTCAAGCGTATCGTGGCGCCGTTCGCGGGGGTGGTGACGCAGCGCAATGTCGATGTCGGCGATTTGATCGATGCGGGCAGTGGTGCAAGCCGCGCGCTCTTCGCAATGGCGCAGTCGGACCCGCTGAGAGTCTATGTGCAGCTTCCGCAGGCTTACGCGCAGAACGTGAAGCAGGGGCAGGACGTTATCGTCACGCAGGCTGAATTGCCGGGTCAGCAGTTCCATGGTTCTATCGCCCATATCTCCGGTGCGATCGATGTCCCCACCCGTTCGCTCCAGATCGAAGTGCGTTTGCCCAATCCCGACAGCAAGCTGCGGCCGGGCGCGTACGTACAGGTGTCGCTGCCGGCCACTGTGCGCGCGCCGTTGCTGGTGCCGGGCAATGCGCTGTTGTTCCGCTCCGAGGGGCCACGGGTTGCGGTGGTCGATCAGAACGGCAATGTCAATCTGCGCAAGATCGTGATTGCGCAGGACCTGGGGCAGTCGCTTGAGATTGAAAGCGGCATTGAGTCGAGCGACAAGATCATCATCAATCCCAGCGATTCCATCGCGGACGGCGACCATGTGCTGATCGCGCCGCCGCAGCCGGCCAAGAAGGAGACGTCGTGAAGCGCGCGCGCCAGTGGCCGGTCTTGCCGGCACGGCTCAAGGATCTGATGACCAGCACGACCGTCGTGGCATCCGGGGCAGTTTTGCTGTCCGCCTGCACGGTCGGGCCGGACTATAAACAGCCTCACGCCGACGCGCCGCCCGCGTGGCACACCGACTCCTACTGGCGTCTCGCCGAGCCGTCGCACGCGCCGCTGACTCCCGACTGGTGGCGAAGTTTCGGCGACGCATCGCTCGACGATTTCGAACAGCAGGCGCTCGCACAGAACCAGACCCTTGCTGCCGCGAGCGCGCACTACGCGCAGGCGCGAGCGACGCTCGCCAACAATAAGGCGCAGCAGGTGCCGGAGGTTGATCTTGGCGCCACTGCGCAGCGCTCGCGGATCTCGCAGGACCGGCCGCTAACCAACTATGGCGTGCCGACCCACTCGACGGTGCAGAACGACATCAGGGTTGGTCCGACCATCGACTACGACACCGATCTGTTTGGCCGGATTCGCCGCGAGATAGAAGGCGCGACGGCGTCGGCGCAACAATCGGCCGACGATCTGGCCAACGCGCGTCTCGTGCTCACCACGGACCTGGCCACCGACTATTTTTCGATGCGCGAACTCGATGCGGAGATCGATGTATTGAACCGCTCGGTGGTGCTGCAGCAGAAGGCGCTGGACTACGTGACCACTCAGCACGATCTCGGTTCGGTGTCCGGGCTCAACGTACTGCAACAGAAATCGTTGCTCGATACAACACGCGTCCAGGCTCGTCTGCTGCTCAATCAGCGCGCCCAGTTCGAACATGCGATTGCCGCGTTGATCGGCGTTCCCGCGCCGCAATTCGCCACCGAGCCGAAGGTGATCAGTGCGGGTGTCCCCGCGATTCCGCTCGGACTGCCGAGCGACCTCATGCAGCGGCGTCCAGACATTGCGTCTGCCGAACGCGCGATGGCTGCGGCGAATGCACAGATCGGCGTGGCGAAGGCTGCGTTTTTCCCGAGTCTTGCGTTGACGCCGGGTATCGGCTGGGAGAGCACGCGGTTCGCCAGTCTGCTGAGCGCACCCACGCTGATGTGGACGCTTGGCGCTTCGCTCGGGCAAGTGGTCTTCGATGGCGGCCGGCGTGCCGCCAATGTGGATTTCGCGAGCGCCGGTTATCAGGCGGCCGAGGCGAATTATCGGCAGACGGTGCTTAATGCCTTCCAGCAAGTGCAGGACGGGGTGACCGGGCTGTCGGTGCTCGACGCCGCGTCGAAGGAGTCGAAAGAGGCCGTGACCGACGCGCAGAGTTTGCTCTCGCTCGCCAACGACCGTTATTCGGGCGGCCTGGTCGCGTACCTCGATGTGATCACCGCGCAGCAGTCGCTGCTGACGAGCGAGCGCCAGGACGTGCAGATTCAAGGCCAGCAATGGACGCTGTCGGTGTCGCTGGTGAAGGCGCTGGGCGGCGGCTGGGACGTGAGCACGCCCGCACCGGAGAGGACGGCGGCAGCCAACCCGTCGAACTGATTTGCGCGGCGAGTGACCGAGCCAAACCAAGCCGGACCGGGTCCGGACACTCGCCGATGGGGGAGACAAAACGTTTTTCTATAGTGGGAAGACGTAATACAAGAAGGCGCGCATGAAACTGCTCATCGTGGAAGACGAACACAAGGTGGTCGACTACCTGCGCTCCGGGTTGACGGAGCAGGGCTGGATTGTCGATGTGGCCCTTGACGGCGAGGAAGGTACGCATCTCGCGATCGAATTCGACTACGACGTGATCGTGCTCGACGTGATGCTGCCCAAACGCGACGGCTTCAGCGTGCTGAAGGCGTTGCGCGCGCATAAGGCGACCCCCGTCATCATGCTCACGGCGCGCGACCAGATCAACGACCGGGTACGGGGCCTGCGTGAAGGCGCCGACGACTACCTCACTAAACCGTTCTCCTTCCTGGAACTCGTCGAGCGGTTGCACGCGCTCGCGCGGCGCACCCGCGTGCAGGAATCGACGCTGATCTCGCTGGGCGATTTATACGTCGACCTGATCGGCCGCCGCGCCACGCGCGATGGCGTGCGGCTGGACCTGACGGCCAAGGAATTCCAGTTGCTGAGCGTGCTCGCGCGCCGTCAGGGCGATATCCTGTCGAAGACGGCGATCACCGAACTGGTCTGGGACGTGAATTTCGACAGCCATACCAACGTGGTGGAAACCGCAATCAAGCGCCTGCGAGCCAAGCTGGACGGCCCGTTTCCGACCAAGTTGCTGCATACGGTGCGCGGCATGGGCTACGTGCTCGAAGTCCGCGAAGAAGCGGGGACATCATGAATCGATCAATCGCCCGGCGTCTCGCTTTCATGTTCGCGGCCGTCGCGTTGTTTGTCTTCACGCTAATCGGAACGGGACTTTTCCTGGTGTTGCGCACGCAACTCGAACTGCATTTGCGCGAGTCGCTCGACGACCGTACGCAGATCGCGCGGATCATCGTGTATCACGCGGTCACGCCTGAAAAATGGAAAATGGCGCGTGAAAAGCTCACCGACATGACCCCGCGCGACGGCGTCACGCTGTATTCGGTGTGGAGCGCCGATTCGTCTTACCACTTCGGTAGTCCTGTCACCGGACAGGTCGTGAATCGCTGGCCGGGCGGGTATGAGCGCGTGCGAACGGGCGGCAGTGAAAGCGACATGCTGACCAGCACGGTCGAGATTCCCTCCTACGGCGCGCGGCCTGCCGTGATGCTGCAGGTGGCGGCCGGTTATTCGGCCAACGCACGGACCATGCGCGCGTTCGGGTTTGCACTTGCCGCCTTGTCGGCTTTGGGTAGCCTTGCCGTGCTGCTGCTGAGTTATTCGGTCACGCGGATCGGGCTTGCGCCGTTGACGCGGCTGACCCGGGACGCGTCGGCGGTCAGTCCGAACAATCGCTCGCAGCGGCTGAACACGAGTTCGCTGCCTCTCGAACTGAACGATCTCGCCAACTCGTTCAACGGGGCGCTTGAACGGCTCGATGGCGCATATGGGCGGCTGGAATCGTTTAATGCCGATGTCGCCCACGAGTTGCGTACGCCCGTCACCATCCTGATCGGGCAGACTGAAGTGGCGCTGACCCGCAACCGCTCCGTCGACGATTTGCGCCATACCTTGCAGTCGAATCTGGAAGAGTTCGAGCGCATGCGGGCGATCATCAACGACATGCTGTTTCTCGCCCGAGCCGATCAGGGTGAACGGGCGACAGGACTTGTCGATGCATCGCTTGCCGCGGAAGTTGCCCATACGCTGGAATTTTTGGAGATTGCGTTCGAGGAAGCGCACGTGCACGCGGTGTTCACCGGCGACGCGCTCGTGCGGGTGAACAAGTCCTTGTTCGGCCGCGCGTGCATCAATCTCCTGATGAACGCGATCCAGCATTGCGCGGAAGGATCGACCATTACGGTCTCTATCACCCACGAGGACGACCAGGTGCGCGTGGCCGTCGCCAACCCTGGCGCGCCGATCGAGCCCGCGGTGCTCGATCATCTGTTCGACCGGTTTTATCGCGCCGAGGTGTCGCGGACCAATAGTCGCGAGAACCACGGACTGGGCTTGGCTATCGTCAAGGCGACTGCGGAGATGCATGGCGGCAAGGTATTCGCTACTAGTGTGGGAGGCATCAATACGTTTGCATTTTCAGTCGCCGCGTCGCGTGGCGGGCAGCAGGACTCACCCGGAACACCGACTGCCACGCCGTCTGCTGGTGTACCGATGGAGCCGGCTTCGGCGAGCCACTAAGTTGACGTTAGCGTCAAAGCTTGCCCGGCGTTTCGCGCGCCGGGAAGCGGCCCTTTCGGGCAAAACCTCCCTACGCTTGTCTGCCTTGCTGGACTGAAAGTCGCACCTTGTCGCGGATTCAAAAGATAGGTTGTCGTACAACATGGACGACTGCATTCGCAATTGAACCCAGTGCAATACGGCGTCCGATCTCACGTGGAGCTGTTCTAGCTCAAATCGTGGGAGTGACCATCCAGAGAGGCTAGGGCGATATCCGTCCGATCTTTCTCTGAAGCCCGAAAGCATCGCTGTTAAGGGTTAACGGTGATGGAAAGTGCGCTGTGTCACGGTTATGTTCTCATACGACAACATACATCGATAGTTGCGCCGCGAAGAGCGCCTTCCTGCGTCCCATTTGTGTCGTATGGCCGGCATCGGCCTCAATCGATCCGCAATAAAATCCATACAAAGAGCGAGGAGACGAAATGATTCTGTCCGGCCGTTTGTCCGCGAAGCTGGCGGTCCTGTGCATGGCATTGAGCGCCGTGGCTGCGGTAACTGTCGTCACTGCACCTTCTGCGCACGCAGCGGACCCGGTGGCGATCAACATAGTCGATGTGGCGGGGAATTTGCAACTGACCCAGAAGGCGTTCGAGGCCTTCAAGGCAAAGTACCCGCAACTCGTCTCCAACATCACGTTCACCAACGCACCGGCGCCGCAGTTGCCCGGCAAGATCAAGGCGATGCAGGCCGCAGGCCGCTCGGATATCGATCTTGTGCTGACCGGCACGGACGCGCTTGCCGCGGGTATCGAACAAAAGCTCTGGATGAAACTGCTGCCGGATCAAGCCGCCGCATTCCCCGGCGTCCTCGATAAATACGCACCCGGTCCACGCAAGATGCAGGACGTGGCGCAAGGCTACGGCATCGAGGTGACGTACATGCCGGCGGGGCCGCTGATCGAATACAACCCGGCGAAGGTGACCGATCCGCCAAAGACACCTGAACAATTGCTCGCGTGGTGCAAGGCCCATCCGGACAAGCTCATCTATGCACGCCCGGCTAATTCAGGTCCCGGCCGCACCTTCCTGATGGGCTTGCCGTATGTGCTCGGCGACAAGAATCCGCAAGACCCGATCAACGGCTGGGACAAGACCTGGGCCTTCCTCAAACAACTGAACGACTGCATTCCGTATTACCCGGGCGGCACGTCGGCGGTGATGAAGGAACTGGGCGAAGGCTCGCGCGACATGACGGTGACCGTGACCGGCTGGGACATCAACCCGCGCGCGCTCGGCCTCGTGCCGGCCGAATACAAGGTCCAGGCCTTCGACAACATGACGTGGGTCAACGACGCCCATTACATGGTGATCCCCAACGGCGTGCCGAAGGAAAAGCTCGACGTGCTCTACAAGATGATGAACTTCATGCTTGAACCCGCGCAGCAGGCAATGACTTTTGACGATGGCTACTTCTATCCCGGCCCGGCCGTGAAGGGTGTCACGATCGAGTCGGCGCCGGCGAAGAGCCAGGATGTCATCAAGAAGTACGGCCGGCCGGAATACGCGCCGCTGCTGGCCGACCGTCCGCATGTGGTGCCGCTGAATGCCGCCGCGATGGTCGCCGCATTCCAGAAGTGGGACCGCGAGATCGGTGCGCAGAAGTCGAAGTAGGTTGTTCATGACTGTGCGGCTTGTCGATGGCATTAAGCCCGCCGCGCGGCGTTGTTCCATGTATCGGGAATCTGCCATGAAGCATCAGTTTGATGAGTTGCGTCTTGATTCGGTCAGCCGCAGTTTCATGAACGCCGAAGGTCAGGCGGTCGCTGCGCTGCGCGGTCTTGCCTTGAACATCCAGCGGGGCGAGTTCATCGCGCTGCTAGGGCCGTCGGGATGCGGCAAGTCGACGGCGCTGAATTGCATCGCCGGCTTGCAACCGCTTACCGGAGGACGGATCTGGCTCGACGATCAGCGTATCGATGTCCTGCCACCCGAGAAACGCGGTTTCGGGATGGTGTTCCAGAACTATGCGCTGTTCCCACATATGTCCGTGCTGGACAACGTCGGCTTCGGTCTCAAGATGCGCGGTGTTGCGAAGAGCGAAGCCGCTCGTCGCGCGTACGAAGCGCTGCAGATGGTGCAGCTCGTCGGTCAGGAGAAGAAGCTGCCGGGGCAGTTGTCCGGCGGTCAGCAACAGCGCGTGGCTATCGCCCGGGCGATCGTGATCGAGCCGGCGCTCGTGCTGATGGACGAACCGCTGTCGAATCTGGATACCAAGCTGCGCATTGAAATGCGCGCCGAGATCCGGCGCATTCACAGCCAGCTCGGGCGTGCGACAATTTATGTGACGCACGATCAGGACGAAGCGCTGTCGATGGCCGACCGCATCGTCGTGATGAGGGAAGGTACGGTACAGCAGGTCGCATCGCCGAAGGAAATCTATGAGCGGCCGGGAAATCTGCATGTCGCGCGCTTCATGGGGTATCGGAACGTAGCCGAATTTACGCTCGAAGGCATGCAGGGCGAAGGCGTTGCCGTGAGTGCGCACGGCGTGCGTCTGATCGGTATGCCGATGGCCGGTTTCGACAGCAAACGCGTAAGCGTTGCAATGCGTCCCGAAGACCTGGACCGTGCCTCACCCGGTGCAGAAAATTCGTTCGATGCGCAAGTGCTCACGGTGGAATACGGCGGCCACGATTCGTTGATTCGCGTGAAGGCCGCGTTCGGTAATCTATGGGCGCGCGTGACCGGCGACGTGGCCGTCGGCGAAGCGATTTGCCTGCGTGTGCCGCCATCGCGCACGCTGGTGTACGACGGGGAAACGCCATGAACGTGCCGAACGTGGTGCTACCGGCTGCAGTCCCACGCGACGCCAAAGCGTGGCTGGTTTCTCCCGCGCTGATCTTCATCCTCGCGCTGTTCGTCTATCCGTTCTTGTACGGCCTCGTGCTGTCGTTCCAGCCGATGAACGGCGGCTCCGCGTTCGCCAATTACATCGCCTTTTTCACCGATACGGCGATGTGGCCCACCATCATCGTGACCTTGAAGCTCGCGGTGCCGGCGACGATCATCAACGTGGGTTTATCGGTTCCCGTCGCGTTCGCTTTGCGCCGTAATTCGCCGTATCAGAAGTTCGTGACCACGTTGCTTGTGATTCCTGTGACCCTTGGCACGGTGCTGATCGCGGATGGCATGCTGACGTACTTCGGCCCGAACGGCTGGTTCTCACAAGCGGTGCACGGACTGCATTTTTATAGCGATGAAGTGCGTCTTACGCATAACTATTGGGGCGTGTTGATATCGCTGATCGTGTCGGGATTTCCGTTTGCTTTCCTGTTGACGCTTTCGTACGTGACAGGCATCGACCCGACGCTTGCGCGCGCCGCGGCCACGCTCGGCGCGAGCCCGTGGCAGCAGTTTCGCCAGATTTATCTGCCGCTGCTGATGCCGGGCCTGACCATGGCCGCGTGTCTGTCGTTCGTGCAGGCGTTCTCGGTGTTCCCATCGGCCGTGCTGCTCGGTGCGCCGGCGGGACCCACACGCGTGATTTCGATAGCCGCCGCCGAAGCCGCATTCGAGAGCTACGATTATTCACTCGCCTCCGCGATTGCGATGGTGATGGGCTTCGTGCAGTTGCTGGTGGTGGCAGGCATGCTGAGTGCACGCCGCTTTTTCTACACGGGTCCGGTGACCGGAGGTAAAGGCTGATGGCGACCGATAACCACGCATCTGTCTGGACGGCGCCTGCGTCTCAAGACAGCCGTAACGACGGCGCACAACCGGCCAAGCCGATGAAACCGCGCGTAAGCCTTGGCGATCGGCTCTGGAAGATGTTCGTCTGGGGCGCGATGGCGTTTTTCCTGTTCAACGTCCTGTTGCTGATTGCGACCGTCGCGGTCAACTCGGTCGCGACGCGCTGGTTCGGTACGCTGCTGCCGCCGGGATTCACGCTGCACTGGTACGCGCAGGCATGGAGCGACTTCCAGCTCGCGAGCGTCTTGTGGGTGACGATCGAGGTGGTCGGCGCGGTCGTGATTCTATCGATCGCACTTGGCGTGCCCGCAGCCTATGCGCTCGCCCGCGTGCAGTTTCGCGGCAAGCGTTTTGCGATGCTCGTGTTCCTGTTGCCGTTGATGGGCCCGCCCGTCACCTACGGCATTCCGATGGCAACCGTCATGTACAAGGTCGGTCTTGCCGGCACGTTGAGTGGCGTGATCCTCGCGAACCTCGTGCCGGCGCTTCCGTTCGTCATTCTCGTGATGACGCCGTTTATCGAACAGATCGATCCCAATCTCGAAGCAGCTGCGCGCATCTTCGGTGCTAACACCGCGAAATACTTTCGTCATGTGCTCTTGCCGCTCTTGATGCCGGGCATGCTTGCTGCAGGTTTGCTCGTGCTCGTGCGTACCATCGGCATGTTCGAACTGACGTTCTTCACCGCTGGGCCAACGACGCAAACGCTCGTCGTCGCACTGTATTACGCAGTCTTTTCGACGGGCGTGCGCGCGCCTCAGTCAATCGATGCAATGGCGATGATCTACATGGCGATCACGCTCGTGTGGGTGCTGATCGCGCTGCAGTTCGTGAGTCCGACGCAACTCGTTTCGCGTGTCAAGGAACAGCGGCAGTGACATGATCTGCTCATTGTTTAAAATGAGTGCCT
>Ga0255336_101794_pt1 | contig 13221 bp, 13 predicted proteins | sample MeOH1_35cm_T3_17_FD_189102 | JGI IMG/M metagenome (GOLD analysis project Ga0255336, IMG submission 189102) | Sandy soil microbial communities from University of British Columbia, Vancouver, Canada - MeOH1_35cm_T3_179 | ecosystem: Engineered > Artificial ecosystem > Sand microcosm > Unclassified ...
CAGCTTTCGGCCTGGGAGTCAAAGCGCAACAGCAGCACCAAATCCGTAGACTGGCAGTTTAAAACAGAGGACGCACGGATTAAATTAAAATGGCCTTATCCAAAAATATAACTTTGTCAGAGTACTACACCCTCCCTGTAATCCTCGAAAAAGTACGTACGGTACTTTTCGACAAAGCATCAATGCCCGTGCATCCGCTTCGCCGTCTCGTACAGCAGCAGCCCCGCGGCTACCGACGCGTTGAGCGACTCCGCCCGGCCGTACATGGGCAGGCGCACCGGCTCGCACAGCGCGGCGATCTCCTCCGATACGCCGTTCCCCTCGTTGCCGATGACGACGACGCAGTTCTCTCCCGGATCGGGGAGGGTTTCCTTCCCTTGCAGATGCCCGCAGAGGCAGCGAAAGCCGCGCTCGCGCAGCGAGGCAAGGGCGGGGGAGAGCGGCCCCTTCCAGAGGAGCACATGGTAGGTGGAGCCCATCGCGGCCCGCAGGGCCTTGGGGGAATACGGGTCGGCGCAGCCGCCGGAAAGCAGCACGCAGCACACACCCATCGCGTCGGCGGTCCGAAGGATCGTGCCGAGGTTCCCGGGGTCCTGCACGGTATCCAGCGCTGCGAGGAGCCCTCCGGGGAAGTCCGCGGCGAAAGGCGGCGTATAGACGGCGGCGCAGATGCGCTGCGGGGTTCTGGTATCGCACAGCGCTTCCATCACGGGGCGGGTCACGGCGTATACGGCCGCCCCGCCCTGTTCGAGCGCCCCGCGCTCCGCGGCGTAAGCGTCCTCATAGCCTTCCTCGATGAACGCCGTTTCCGCCCGCATCCCCGCGGCGATCGCCTCGCGCAGCAGATGCTCCCCCTCGATGAAGTGCAGCCCGTATGCCTGCCGGTACTTCGCCTCGGCAAGGCTCCTGACGCGCTTTACGGTTTCGTTGCCCCGGCTTTCGATTCGCATGGTACGCATCCCTCCCCAAGACAGAAAAACAGGACGGCTGATATCGCCGCCCTGTTTCATATAACTTTTCAGGCCCGGGCGGAGTTGGAAACGTCCACCAGCTCCTTGAAAGCCTCCATATCGGTCACGGCGAGATCCGCCAGAACCTTGCGGTTGACCTCGACTCCCGCGAGCTTGAGGCCGTTGATCATGCGGCTGTAGGTGGTGCCGTTGAGCCGCGCGCCGGCGTTGATACGGGCGATCCACAGCCTGCGGTACTCGCGCTTCTTGAGCTTGCGGCCCACGTATGCGTAGGAGAGGGATTTCATCACCTGCTCTGTCGCGCTGCGGTACTGCTTGCTCTTCGCTCCGAAATATCCCTTGGAAAGCTTGAGCACCTTGCGGCGCTTCTTAACGGCATTGACTGCCCTTTTAATTCTGGCCATTTGCTTTATCCTCCCTCTTACTTATACGGTATCAGCTTGCGGATCTTCTTCTCTTCGCAGGCGGCGATGTAGCCGACCTGCCTGAGCCCGCGCAGCCGCTTGGTGGATTTCTTGGTCAGAATGTGGCTCTTGTACGCCTTGCCGCGCTTGATCTTGCCGGATTTCGTGAGGCCGAAGCGCTTTGCCGCACCCCTGTGGGTCTTGATCTTTGGCATTGGGGGGTTCCTCCTGTATCAATAAATTGGTTTGGCATCATTGTCCCGCGATGCGGGTTCGCCGGGGCGTCCGGGGGACGCTTAGCGGGGGTTGATGATCATGTACATATTGCGGCCTTCCTGCTTCGCGGGGCGGTCGATGACGCCGTAGTCCTTTACCAGCTCGAAAAACTGCTTCATGACGTCCAGCCCGATGTCCCCGTGGGTAGCCTGCCTGCCGCGAAAACGGATGGAAGCCTTGACCTTGTCGCCGTCCTGCAAAAACTTGATGCAGTTCTTGGCCTTGACCTCCATATCGCGTAGATCGATGGTCGCTGAGAGACGCACTTCCTTGAGTTCGACGATCTTTTGATTCTTGCGCTGCTCCTTCTCGCGCTTGGTAAGCTCGAACCGGTATTTGCCGTAGTCCATGAGCTTACACACAGGCGGCGTGGCTTGCGGCGCGATCTTGACAAGATCCAGCCCCCGTTCCTCGGCAAGCGCCAACGCCACGTGGTTGGCCACGATGCCCATCTGCTCGCCGTTCTCGTCGATCAGGCGAACCTCGCGGTCACGGATCTCCTCGTTGATCATCAGATCCTGATTGCTGATAGGAAAACACCTCCAAATTTGTATTTGTTGCCCGGCAGCACGCGCCGACAAAAAAGGCGGGCGCAACGCACCCACCTATACACTCGAAATCTCGATTGCAAGAACCGTGCCTGGCGTCGCCGGCAGGTGAGAAGCGGGCGCTTCTGCTTGAACATAAGCATTATACGGGTTTTTCGCGTATCTGTCAAGAAAAACTTGCCGTTCCGCTTTGACCGGGGGCGCGTTCCCCGGAATCCGAAGGTTCGGCCGCCCTTAGGCCTCCGGGATCTCCCCCACGCCCTCGAGCACGTACTTGGGGCGGTAGGGGAACTTTACCAGCATATCGCGCGAGGTGACGCCCGAAAGCACCAGCACGGTATCGATTTCCGCCTCAACGCCGGCCATCACGTCGGTATCCATGCGGTCCCCCACGATCACGGTATCCGCCGGCGCGGTCTGGAGCTTGCGGATGGCGTGCCGCATCATGAGCGGGTTGGGTTTGCCCACAAAGTAAGCGTTGACGCCGGTGGCCAGCTCGATGGGCGCGATGAGCGCCCGGCAGGCGGGGGCCATGCCCTGCTCGGTAGGTCCGGTCAGGTCGGAGTTGCAGCCGATCAGGCGCGCGCCCTTGTTCACAAGATACGTCGCGCGCTCCAGCATCTCGTAATTCAGGCTGTAGCTTTCGCCCACCACCACATAATCCGGGTTCACGCTGTTCATGGTGATGCCCACGTTGTAAAGGGCGTTGATGAGCCCCGGCTGCCCCAGCACATAGGCGCTGCACTCGGGGTACTGGCTCGCAAGAAAGCTTGCCGTCGCGAGCGCGCTGGTGTAAAAGCAGGTATCGTCCACGTCGATGCCCAGCCGCGCCAGCTTCTGCTGGAGCTCCCTGGGCGTGAAGCCGCTGTTGTTGGTGAGGAAAAGAAATTTTTTGTTGTTCTCCTTGAGCCAGTCCACAAATTTCGGGACGCCGGGGAGCAGCCTGTCCCCGTGGTAGAGCACGCCGTCCATATCGCAGATGAACGCCTGCTTGTTCCGTAAAATTTCCATTTGACCCCTCTTGTCAATCTTATTATTCTCTCACGATCAGTATAGCGCAACACGCGGCCGCGGGCAAACAAATTCGGGCGCGGGGCGTCTTAGGGAGAGCTTCTTTTCCGCCGGAAATCCGTGTTTCAAGGGCGGAGGCGCGCTTTATGTATAGACCAGGGAACAGACATTGCGAAAGGAGATTTACCATGGAAGTCACATACAGGACCACGGCGCATTCGGTGAACGGGCGCAGCGGCGCCGTTACCGTGGAGAACAGCAAGCTCGCGTTTGCGATGGAGCCGCCGGGAGGCAAGAACGAGGACGCCGTCAATCCCGAGCAGCTTTTTGCCGCGGGGTATTCCGCGTGCTTCGGCGGCGCGCTGCACCATGTGGTGCGCGTGCATAAGCTGCGCATCCCGCTGCCCGAGGTCAGGCTCACGGTGGGCCTTGGCAAAGACGAGGCCGGAAACTTCCAGCTTACCGCCGATATCGTCGGCGTGTTCAAGGAGCTCGATCAGAAAACGGCGGACGAGCTCATGGCCGAAGCGCATCAGGTCTGCCCCTATTCCAGGGCGACCAGGGGCAATATTCCCGTCACGCTCAAGGCGGAAATTGCATAGTCAAAAAAGTGGCTGCGCCACTTTTTTGAGATTGCACGCTTTGTCTGCAATGCTGCGCATTGCGGCCGACAAAGCGTGCAAGGTAAGAAAGCCTGCGGCTTTCATCCGTTCCGGCGTACATGCCGCCGGAGCCGGATTGTCAAGGGGCCGCGGCCCCTTGACAATCCGGATTTCTTGCACTTTGAAGGACGGCTAAAAGGCCGTCCTTCAAAGTGTCGACAAAGTCTCGGGACAACTTTTATTATGCAAGAACGCAAACAGGAGTTGCATAGCGGGACGCTCCGTCGTCCCGCTGAAGCCCAAAAACTTAGGAAACACAATAAAATCCGTCCAAGCTGACGACATGTGCGTCAGCTTGGACACCTTGCATGCAGGCCTGCTGCGCCAGGCCTGCATGGGAAAACCGTCGACGAACCCCGGAGGGGTTTGTCGACGCCTGCGGACGGCTAAAAGGCCGTCCTTCCCGCTAATGCGTCGCAAGTTGCGGTTGTTTGCGTTTCAGAAGAACCGCTTCCGCAAGGAAACAGGCCGCCATCCAGGCGGCGAACACCCAGGGGTTCATATGAGAGCCGCTGTTGGGGAACGCCCCCATGCTTACGTTGATCATGGCGTGGAATACGACCGCCGCGAACAGGCTCCTCCCGCCGTACTCGTATAGGTATACCATGGCGGTACGGGCGAAGATGTTATACACGCACATGCCCGCGACCCACCACCAGGGATGCGCCAAGCGCCAGAGGAGGATATGCCATATCGCCCATACGGCGCCGATCAGGATTCCCGCCCGTACCGGGCCGTAGGCTTTTGCAAGCGGCTCCGTGAGCGTCGCCGTCCAGCCGAATTCCTCGGGGATAGCGCCCAGGAAATAGAGCAGCAGCATCAGGGGAAGCTCGCCCCGCGGAAACGAGACCCGCGCCGGGAGCGGCAGGGACAGCAGTCTCATCGTATAAAACGCCCCTACGGCGACGAGCGGCATGCAGCATACGGAAAAGACGAGCGCCCACGGCTTCGCCCTGTTCCAATCGAATATCCTGCGGAACAAGCCCAGGGCCTTGCGCCTGCCGCCTTCCTTCCACGCGTAGAAAAGGGACAGGCCGAACGGGACGATAATCGCCAGAAAGGCGATCGGCAGCCCAAAGGGAAGGCCCGATACCGGGGCAAGTACGCTCCACGCGTAAAAGGGTACGGTCAGAAGCATCACCAGGGCCAGAAACAGAAAATACTTTCCGGTCGTTTTGCGCACAAACATCACCCCTTGCTTTGGGCCGAGGGTATGGGCATGGTCAGCTTGTAATGCGTCAGAACCATGCCCTGGCGCTGATAAAACGCGTGCGCGCGCTCCCTTGCGCGGTTGCTGGCCACCTCAATCAGAACGCAGCCGTTCTCTTGCGCAATACGCGCCGCCTCTTTCAGCAGCTGCGCGCCCGTTCCGCGGGAGCGGACGTCCGAACGGACGATCAGCTCCATGACCTCCGCGATCTTCTCGCAGTGGTGCAGCTGCTCTTCCATACGCAGATGCAGGAAGCCGGCCACCGCGCCGTCCTCCTCGGCCACCAGGCACGGGGTGCTGGGGTTTCGGACGGTCTCGCCGTAGATGCGGCGGAACGCCCCCCTATCCAGCTCCGTCGCTTCCATATCGCACATGAGCGCGTAGGCGGCTTCCATATCCTCCATGCGCGCGGGCCGGATCTCCATTGGCGTTTCTCCTTCAAAAAGCGTTCCGCGGGGCGGCCGCATGCATGGCTCGTTTTTATCGCCTGCCATCGAGCGGACGGCCTATATTTCCTCGACGCGGTAGCCGTGGGGGTCGATCTCCAAAAGCTCCGCCTGCCATCCGCCGCCCAGCGCGGCAAGCGCGGGCCGCACGGCTTCGAGGAAGCCCTCCCCGCCTTCGAGGAAGGCGATCATCGCCGGCCCCGCGCCCGAGAGGCAGGTCGCCAGCGCCCCGGCGTCGGCGGCGATGCGCACGATGTCGTCGTACCCCGGCACCAGCGGCTTGCGGTAAGGCTGGTGCAGCGCGTCCTGCATCGCGTAGCGCAGCATGGGCACCTGCCCGCTCGCGATCGCCGCCGTCACCAGCGACGCGTGGGAAAGGTTGAACACGGCGTCCCTGAGCGGTACGGTCTTGGGCAGCGCCGCGCGCGCCTTCCGCGTGGAAAGCGAGAACGGCGGGATGAACAGCGCGCAGCGAAGGTCCGCCGGCGGGTCGAAGCGCAGGTAGTGCACTTCATCCCCGTCGATGCACCCCACCGTGAAGCCGCCCAGCAGCGTCGGGAGGATGTTGTCAGGATGCCCCTCCTCCTCGGCGCAGAGCGCGATAAGCTCCCGCATGGCGAGCTTGTCCCCCATGTAGGCGTTCGCCATCACGATGCCGCCCACCACGCACGCGGAGGAGCTGCCCATGCCGCGCATGGCGGGGATGCCGTTCCGCTGCGCGAAGTGCACGCCCGGCACCCTGACGCCGCAGGCTTTGAGCGTATCGGCGAATACGCGGTAGATGAGGTTGCGCTCGTCCGCGGGGATGCGCCCGCGGTCCTCCACGGGAAGATCGATTTTAAGGCCGTCCGGCATGAATTCAAACGAGATCGTGTTGTAGCAGGCCAGCGCGACGCCCAGGCAATCGAAGCCGGGGCCCATGTTGGCGCTGGAGGCGGGGACGGTGATGGTACGCATGGTTTCTTCTTTCTTTGACTCTATTCAGCAAAGCCGAACGGAGCATATTCATCGCGAAACAATATACGTCATTATACATGAAAAAGGGGCTTCGCGTGAAGCCCCCGGCAACAAAACATGCGTTTTCTTAAGGTATCGCCGCCTGCGGCGGCAGCGAAGGATTTTTTATTTCACAGCCGGGGCTCCCAACTCAGTTCGCAATGGCCGCGCCGAAAGCGCAAGCGGTCCCTGTGAAGCCCGCCGCAGCGAAAATCGGGCGCCCGGCTCTGCCGGACGCCCGAAGAATGTTATTCGTCCTCTTCCTCTTCCTTGCGGAGCTTGGCCTGCTCGATGATCTTCTGCGCGATGTTGCCCGGCACGTCCTCGTAGCGCACGAACTCCATCTTGAAGGAGCCGCGGGCCTGCGTCATGGCGCGAAGATCGGTGGCGTACTTGAACACCTCCGCGAGCGGCACCTCGGCCACGACCTCCTGGCCGCCCTCCGCGGGGTTCATGCCGATCACGCGGCCGCGGCGGCGGTTCATGTCGCCGATGATATCGCCCATGTATTCATCGGGCACCAGCACGTCCACGCGGTAGATGGGCTCGATCAGCGTGGGGTTCGCCTTGGCGCACGCGGCCTTGTACGCCAGGCGCGCCGCGGACTTGAAGGCCACTTCCTTGGAATCCACCGGGTGGTACTTGCCGTCGTAAAGCGTGGCCTTGACGCCTACCATCGGGTAGCCCGCAAGCACGCCGTGCTGCAACGCCTCGCGCGTGCCCTTTTCCACGGCGGGTATGAATTCCCTGGGCACTACGCCGCCCACGATGGCGTTCACGAACTCGAAATCGCCGCCGGGGAGCGGTTCAAAGCGCATCTGCACCACGCCGAACTGGCCCGATCCGCCCGTCTGCTTCTTGTGCTTGCCTTCCGCCTCGGCGGTGCCGCGGATAGTTTCGCGGTAGGGCACCCGCGGATCGACGAGCTGCGCCTCGACGTTGAACTTGTTCTTAAGCTTGCCGCAGATCACGTCCAGGTGCATTTCGCCCAGACCCGAGAGCAGCACGTCGCCCGTTTCGGCGTTCTTATCCAGAGACATCGTCAGGTCCTCTTCCTTGAGGCGGTTGAGGCCGGCGATGATCTTATCCTCCTCGCCCTGCTTCTTGGCGGTGACGGCCAGGCTGATGCAGGGGCGCGGGAACTCGAGCTGGCCGAACAGGACCGGGTTTGCGGCGTCGCAGAGCGTGTCGCCGGTGTTGGTGAACTGGAGCTTCGCCATGGCGCCGATGTCGCCGGCATTGAGCTTATCCACGTTCAGGAGCTTCTTGCCGCGCATGATGTATACGGCGCCCGGCTTTTCCGCTTTTTCCGCGTTCGCGTTGTAGGGGGAGAGATCCGCGGAGAGGGAGCCGGCGTACATCTTGAGGATGGAGATCTTGCCCACGAAGGGATCGGCCACGGTCTTGACGACCTGCGCCGCCAGCTTGCCGTCGGCCTTCAGCTCCGTTTCCGCGCCGGATTTCACGTTCTTCGCCTTGCGGGGCTTGATGAGGTCGGCCGTGGGCATGTAGTTGAGGAGGTTGTCCATAAGCGCCTTCACGCCGATATTGGGCTGCGCGGCGCAGCAGCACACGGGCGTCACCACGCCCTCGTGCACGCCGGCGCGAAGACCCGCGACGATCTCGTCCTGGGTGAGCTCCTCGCCCTCGAAGTACTTTTCCATCAGCGCCTCGTCGCCCTCGGCGGCGGATTCGATGAGCGCCTCGCGGATGGATTCGGCCTCGGCCTTGAGCCCGGCGGGGATGGGGGCTTCCTTTTCGCCCTTGCCGTCGAAGAGCTTCGCGGTCATCGTCACGATATCCACGTACCCCTTGAACGCGCCGGCCTCCACGATGGGCAATTGGATGGCGACGGCGCTGGGACCGAACTTTTCGCGGATGGCGTTGTAGACCTTGACGAAGTTGGCGTTCTCACGGTCCATCTGGTTGACGACGAGCATGCGCGCCTTATTGGATTTCTTGCACATGTCGATCGCCTTTTCGGTGCCCACGACGGGGCCGGAAACCGCGCCCACCACGATCAGGGCGGAATCCGCAAGCATCATGCCTTCGATGACTTCCCCGTAAAAATCGAAATACCCCGGCGCGTCAATGATGTTGACCTTCGTCCCGTTCCATTCAAAGGGCGCGAGCGCGGCGCCTATGGAGACGGTGCGGCGGGTTTCTTCGGGGTCATAGTCGGTGGTGGTGGTTCCGTCCTCCACGCGGCCCATGCGGTCAAGCAGGCCGGCATTAAAAAGCATGGCCTCGGTGAGCGTTGTCTTTCCCTCTCCGCCATGCCCGAATATGCCGATGTTGCGGATCGTGTTCGCGGTGTACTCTTTCATGCGTGCAGTTCCCCCCGTAAATTAGGTTGTATTGTTGCTTTTGCGTAACAGTGAAGCGCCAGCCGCCGGCCTTGGCAGGAAGAGACGGTCATATCCCGTGAAAGGCGGTCCTTTGGCTGAACGCCCAATTTCCATACTATTGTATCAGCCGGGGACCGCTTTGTAAACCGTTTTCGCCCATGCGCGGCCGTTCGTCCGCCTCCGGTTCCGCTCTTTAAATTCCGTTTGCATCCCCCCGCCGGGTATGCGATAATGGCTTAAGGCAAACGGCGCGGAAAGCAGGCCGTTTTGCAAGCATTGAACGACGGAGGAACCCCCCATGCTGTTCGACAAGCGGAAGCAGGAACAGGAGCGGCCGAGGCTGCAGGGCGAGGACTTTGATATTTTTCCCGATCTTGGGGAACCCAAACCCAAGCCCCGGGGGGAGGAACCGCCTCCCGAGCCGGAGGACGATACCCCGCCCGAACCGACCGCTTTTCAGAAGCGGATCGCCGCCATTCCGGACAAGCAATGGAGGCGGTTGCAGATCATACTGGGCATCGTGCTGGGCGCGGGCAGCGCGGCGAGCATCGTGCTCCTGGGCAACGCGGGCGAGAACATGAGCACCATAAGCCTCCTTGTGGCGGCGCTGCTGGCGCTGGTCCTCCCCGGGGTTCTCGAAAAGCAGGGCGCGCGCAAAACGCCCGTGATGCGCACCACGCTGATCATTTCCCTTGTGGCGGCGATGGCCCTGTTCATGTTTTACGGGCTTGTTTTGAATCCCTCCTTCTTCAGGACCGAAGCGGCCGCTTCGCCGTCCCCCGCGCCCACGGAGTAGAATTGGTCGCGCCGCGAGAGAGTTTAATTGAAAAGCGACGGGAGCAAGTCCCCGTCTACCATGTAGAAAGGAGCTGTCCAAATGCGGGCGGCTCCTTGGCATACTGCCCTCAAGGTATCGCCGCCTGCGGCGGCGACGAGGATTTTTTTTATTTAAAAGTGGGCGGGCTCCGCCCCCCACTCCCCCCTGGGGTACGAGGGGGCCTCAACTCAGTTCATAATCGATTATGGGATATTTCTTTGGACCACACATGGGGGCCGCGATACAAAGAAACTTAGGAAACACAATAAAATCTGTCCATTCTGACGACATGTGCGTCAGAATGGACTCCTTGCGCGCCCGCCGGCCGCACCGAAGGCGCAGGCGGGCGTGAGAAAACCCCGCCCAAATGCCTTGGCATTTGGGCGGTCTCCCCGCGCAAACGCTCGCGCCTGCGCGGCTTAGTCGTCCCACTGGCTCCGGTATTTTTCCATGATGCCCCTAAGCAGCATGGCCTGCGCGGGCGGCGTGTACGTGATGGCGTTCGCGCCGGCCTCCAGCGTGAGCGCGATGCTGTCCACCGTTACCCCGCCCGTCGCGATGATGGGCACATACGGGTAGTCGCGCCGGATCTGCCGCACGATGGCGGCGGTGTTGGGCCCGCCCGAGACGTTAAAGATATCCGTACCCGCTTCCAGACGGCCCTTGATGTCCGTGTGCTCGGAAACCACCGTCACCACGACGGGGATGTCGATGATGCGCTTGAGGCCCTCGATCGTCTCGTTGGGGGTCGGGGCGTTGACTACCACCCCCATCGCGCCCTGAAACTCGGCGTCCTGGGCGATGTTGAGCGTGCGCTTGCCGCCCGTGATGCCGCCGCCGACGCCGCAGAACACAGGCACGTCGGCCACGGCCATGATGGCGTGGGTGATGGAGGGCTGCGGCGTAAAGGGATAGACCGCGATAATTGCGTTGGCGTTGATATTTTTAATGATTGCGACATCCGTGGTAAACGCGAGGGATTTAATAAGCTTGCCGAATATGCTGATGCCCGTGGCTTGCTTGATGATTTCGGGAACCTTGATCATGTGGCTCCTGAGGGTGCCTTCCAGCTCGGGGACATAGCGATGATCCTCCTCCATGAAATTTCCTCCTTTCATTCCCGTTTTTGCGTGAAACAATAGAAAGCCTGCGTCTGCGCGCGGCGTATTCTCAATCCTATTGTATCCTTCCCCGGACCGATACGCAAATGCACAATCCCGATGAGCTTTCACATATGGTATTCTCCGCCGGACGCAGGATTTCCTGCATAAGAATAAGGATTTTTTGTGAAACCTGCACAGAAAAAACGGATCCCTGACAAACCGGGGGAAAACGTTCGGGCGGTTTCCTTTCATTTTCGGCAAACCGCACAAGCACGTGCAAGGAATCGCATCGCTGAAACTGGCGCTTTTCACGCAAATGCGCTTATGATAGATGCGTATGAACAAGTTCCTGTTCTGATGGGAGGCGCCTATGAAGCTGCTTCAAAAACGCACATGCGCACTGATTTTGGCGCTGCTGTTTGCGGCAATGTTCGCGCTGACCGCCTGCCAACCCCTTCTTCCTGTCAGTGCGTCCCCCGCCGCCGCTTCCGGGAGCGCGGCGCAGGCTCCATCGCCCGCCGTTTGCCAAACGCCGTCCGCCACGCCGTCGGCCGTGCAAAACGCGGATGCGGCGGGCGTATCGCTGATCCCGATGGTAAAAAGCTATGAGGCGGCGGGGGGGCGGTTCCTCTTGACGCAGACAGCGTCCGTATGCGTGATGGGCGGCACGGAACAGGAAACCGAAGCGCTTCTCGGCGCGGGCGCGTACCTTGCGCAAAAGCTGCGCGCCTCCACGGGGTACGCGCTGCAGGTGAAGGAGGCCGGCTCGCCCGCCGCGGGCGATCTCTTCCTCACCACCCGGGGCGGCGGCGCAGAGCAGGGCGGGGAAGGCTATTCCATAGAGGTCACGAAGCGGAACATCGCCGTAACCGCGTATACGCCCGAGGGCGTCTTCCGCGGCATCCAGACCGTGCGCCAGCTTTTCCCCGCGCGGATCGAGGCGGGAAGCGTTCAAACGGGCGCCGAATGGGCCGCGCCGTGCGCATCCATCGCGGACGCGCCCACCTACGCCTGGCGCGGCATGATGCTGGACGTGGCGCGGCATTTTATCGGCGTGGAGGATGTGGAGCGTGTAATCGACCTCATGGCGGGGTTCAAAATGAACCGCTTTCATCTGCACCTTACGGACGACCAGGGCTGGCGCATCGATATTAAATCCCACCCGGAGCTGACCGAAACCGGCGCGAAAACCGCGGTCGGCGGCGGCGCGGGCGGTTTCTTCACGCAGGAGCAGTATCGGGAGATCGTCGCCTACGCGGCGGAGCGTTATATCACCGTCGTGCCGGAAATCGATATGCCCGGGCATGTGAACGCCGCGCTCGCGTCGGTGGCGGAGCTGAACCCCAACGGGAAACGTGCCAAGCCGAACACGGGCATCGCCGTCGGGTTTTCGGGCCTCATGTGCCGGAGCGAGGTCACCTATGCCTTTGTGGACGACGTGATCAAAGAGGTTGCCGCGCTGACGCCGGGCGAATACCTGCACATCGGCGGCGACGAGGCGAACGGCACCTCCGGGGCCGATTACAGCTATTTTATGACGCGCGTGAACGCGATCGCCGCGTCTTACGGAAAAAAGACCGTCGGCTGGAGCCCGTTTGATAGCGCACAGGGCGTCGGGGCCGGTTCCATCCTGCAATTCTGGGGCGCCGACGCCTCACAGGCGTACGCCAAGGGGATGAAGTGCGTGGTATCCCCACCGGATCGGGCGTATCTCGATATGAAATACAACGCGGGTACGCGCATCGGCCTCAAGTGGGCGGGGTATGTCTCCACCGGCGCTTCGTATGATTGGGACCCGGCGGATTATGTGCCGCAGGATATGGTGCTGGGCGTGGAGTGCCCGCTGTGGACGGAAACCGTAAGGACTTTGGAAGACATCGAATACCTCGCGTTCCCGCGCCTGATGAGCCACGCGGAAATCGGCTGGACGGATAAGGGACAGCGAAGCTGGGACGAGTATAAGGAGCGCCTCGCGGCCTTCGCGCCGCGTCTGGACGCGCAGGGGGTCGGGTACTACCGCGATCCCGCGGTGCCGTGGAAATAGAAAGGTATCGGCGCTTTCAGCGCCGACCAGCTTGTCGAAAAAGTACCTTGCGGTACTTTTTCGAGGATTCAGGGACAACCTGCGCCTACGGCACGGGCGGTTGTTCCTGCAAGGAAAGCCTTGCGGCGCAAGGCTTTTCCGCCGCCACCGCACATGTCGCTGGCGGCGGTTGGAAGCCTTCGGGGCTGCGGCCACCGAGCCCCAAATGTTTTTTGACAGTCTGTATCGGCGCTTTCAGCGCCGACGAGAGATTATTTTACCTGATTATCCCTTTGAAGCAGGTAGGGAAAAGCCGGATTAATGGACGGAACAGGTAGTAATCTGGAGACATGATAACGCAAAGCGAGGGATGTGTCATGTCAAAGGAGCAGCGGTATAGCCTGGC
>Ga0255336_101795_pt1 | contig 13215 bp, 12 predicted proteins | sample MeOH1_35cm_T3_17_FD_189102 | JGI IMG/M metagenome (GOLD analysis project Ga0255336, IMG submission 189102) | Sandy soil microbial communities from University of British Columbia, Vancouver, Canada - MeOH1_35cm_T3_179 | ecosystem: Engineered > Artificial ecosystem > Sand microcosm > Unclassified ...
TTAGTCTTACTGTGTCATAAAAATGATATACTTTAGTCTCCTATCTAAATAGGATCGCTAAGTGATGGTAAGCCTGAGCCGATTTGAACAGTATCTGGATCACCTTGCGCAGGGACTGGGACACGCGGACCGGCGTGCCGGACTGGAGGGTTACTGCACCGGCTTGATGTTGCCGCTTTCGCGTAAGAGTGTGGAACCGATGGCTGCGGGACTCGATCCGCTGCATGTCAGCTCACGACATCAAGCGCTGCATCACTTCGTCGCGAAAGCAGACTGGTCTGACGAGGATATGTTGAGAAGGGTCTGCCAGTGGGTGGTGCCGATGATGGACTTCACGAGCGGCGGATTCTGGATCATTGATGACACGGGCTTTCCAAAGAAGGGCAAGCATTCGGTCGGTGTGGCGCGCCAATACTGTGGCGTGCTGGGCAAGCAGGACAATTGTCAGGTCGCGGTGAGCATTTCGCTGGCGAACGAGCAGGCAAGCATTCCGGTCGCTTACCGGCTGTATCTGCCTGAGGTGTGGGCTGAGGATGCGCAGCGACGCGAGAAAGCCGGCGTGCCGCCCGAGGTGAAATTTGCCACGAAAACGGAAATCGCCTTGCAACAGCTGGAGACGCTGTTAACCGAAGGCGCACCGCGACACTGTGTGCTGGCAGATGCGGGCTATGGCGTTGACACAACGTTTCGTCAGCGACTTTGTGAACTGGGACTGGACTATATCGTAGGCATTACATCGGCGGTGGTGGTCTGGCCGCCCGGAGTCGAGCCACTACCGCCTGAGCCCTACAGTGGCCGCGGCCGCCCGCCGGTGAGACCGCGCGAGACGGCGCAGCGCAAACCGCTGAAGGTCAAGGATCTGGCCTTTGCACTGCCTCAGAGCGCATTCCAGACGGTACGCTGGCGCGAGGGGACCAACGTCATGCTCAGCGGACGCTTTGCCGCCGTGCGCGTGCGTCACGCCGGCGGCGACCGGGGCCGCGCCCGTTTGCATCCCGAGCAATGGCTGCTCATCGAATGGCCCGCTGACGATGTTGAACCGCTGAAATACTTTCTTTCCACGCTGCCGCCGGACATCACACTGGGTGAACTGGTTGCCAAAGCGCACATGCGTTGGCGCATCGAGCGTGACTACCAGGATCTAAAACAGGACTTGGGGCTTGGACATTACGAAGGCCGCGGCTGGCGCGGATTCCATCATCATGCGGTGCTGAGTATCGCGGCTTACGGGTTTCTCGTCGCTGAACGCATTGCTGCGGCAAACTCGCCTGGCGTTAAAAAAAACGCCGTCGCACGCGAAGTCTTTGCATTACCCGAAAATTACATTCCCCGGGGAAGCCCAACGCGCTCAGCGCCACGTTCCTGATTCGATTACTACGCTGCGGCACCACATCGCCTGGACGCTCATCGCTCGGCTTCCACGCTGCCCGTGCTGTGCACAGCCCAACTCACGGTATAACTTGTGACACAGTAAGACTAGGGAAGGTCTGAACAACTCATTTCCAGCCTGACTGTTCACCGCATTCGAAATTGGTGGATCTCGGAAGTCGTTGCTTTAGTTGAGCCGCTTTAGCTGACCATCATCGGCGTACCAGTCGACCGTCGTGCCGCTGATATTGACAGTCACCGCGCGCGGCTCGCTGAACTGATCGAAGGACTCGATCCCGGTTTCCCGCCCCACGCCGCTGTTCTTGAAACCGCCCCACGGCGAAGCCGGATCCAGCCGATGGTGATCGTTGATCCAGACCATGCCGAACACCAGCTTGCTCGCCACGCGATGCGCACGCGCCACGTCCGTCGTCCAAACAGAAGCCGCGAGGCCGAACTGCGTGTCGTTGGCAATGCGCAGCGCGTCCGCTTCGTCCTTGAACGGCATGATCACGGTGACGGGACCGAACACCTCACCCTGCCCTAATTCCGATTTCGGATCGACGTCGTAGAACGCTGTAGGCTGCAGATAAAAGCCCTCGTTCAGATGCGCAGGAATACCGCCGCCCGCCAGCAGCTTTGCACCGTCCGCGATGCCCCGTTCCAGCACGCCCAGGATGCGCGTACGCGAACGCTCGGATATCACTGGGCCCAGTTGCGTGTGGAGATCGGCGGGGTTGCCCAGGCGAATTGCCTCGACCTTGGTGCGGAATTTCTCCAGAAACTTCTCATAGATGGACTCGTGTACAAGCAGGCGCGCACCACACACGCAAGTCTGCCCAGCGCCGATAAACGCCGCGAACGCCGCCCCGTTCACCGCGCGATCGATGTCCATGTCGTCGAACAGGATCACCGCGCCCTTGCCGCCCAGTTCGAGCGTTGTCAGCGCGAAAGTTTGCGCAGCCGCCTCGCCTATGGAGCGCCCCACTTCCGTACCACCGGTGAACACGACCTTGGCGATCAGCGGATGACGCGCCAGCGCAGCGCCTGCTTCCTTGCCCTCGCCGTTTATCACGTTCACTACGCCGTCAGGAACACCCGCCTGCTGCAATAACGCGACCAGCCGCACCGTGGTGAGCGGCGTCTGCTCGGACGCTTTGATCACGACGCTATTGCCGGTTGCGAGCGCTGGCGCGAGGCTTTTCGACAAAATCATCAACGGATGATTGAACGACGTCATCAGCGCGCACACGCCAAGCGGCACGCGCTGCGTGTAGCAGAGATACGGCCCTTCGACCGGGATCACGTCGCTACGGCGCGTGAGTGCAAGCGCCGCGAAGTATCGATAAAACTGTGGCAGGCGCGAAATCTGCGCGCGCGTCTCAACGATCGGCCGGCCATTGTTCAGCGTCTCCAGCTTGTAGAAATTCTCCAGGTCCGCTTCGAACAGATCGGCGAAACGGTTCAGCACGCGAGCCCGTTGCTGGAACGGCATGTCGCGCCATACGCCGCTTTCGAACGCGTCGTGCGCGCATTGCACGGCACGGCCCACGTCCTCCTCCGATGCCTTCGACAGCGTGCCAATCGTAACGCCATCGGCCGGATTGATGATGTCCATGGTCTCGCCCGACGCTGCATCGACGAACTTCCCGTCAATAAACAACTGCGCGCTCAGGAACTGCTTGTTCACTGCATCCATCTTGCTTTCTCCGTGTTTACTTGAGCGGGGAAACCCGCGTATCAGCGCCGATATCAAGACGCGCGGGCACGTCCGTCGACTGAATGTCTTCCAGGCGCTGGCCGGTCGGCTCGACGCCAAGCCATGCCACCACCACAATTTGAACTGCCAGCAAGCCGATCATCAACGCAAGCACGCCGACCACGCCGTAATGTCCAAAGAGCGCCACAACGATGAAGGGCGTGACGATCGTCGCACCTCGACCGAGGGTATTGCAGATGCCCGATGCGCGTAGGCGCACTTCGGTCGGAAACAGTTCAGGCACGTAGATCGCGAACAGCAAGGCGACCAGCACATAAATAGGTATCACCAGTAGCAAGCCGACGACCGGCAACATAACCGGGTTACTCACAAACGGATAGATCGCGCCGAAGATAATGGCCAGGATCGACGCACCGATGATGGTCGGTTTGCGGCCCCATCGATCTGCCGTCAGCGCTCCTATGCCCGAGCCAATAGGCGCACCGAGCGACATCACGAGCGCGTAGCCAAACGACTTCGCAATGCTGAATCCTTGATGCACAAAGAAGGTAGGCAACCAGGTCACGAATCCGTATAACAAGGTATTGATCACCACCAGCGTCACGCACCCGACGATCATGCGCGGCAACATTGTGCCCGTGAAGAGCGAGCTAAGCGCACGCGATGGAGCAACCGATGGCTTCGGCGACGGCGACGGCGACGGCAACGTGTCACCGTGTTCGGCCTTTATCTCGTTCTCGATCTTCGAAAGAATCGCTTCGGCGTCCTGATGACGGCCCACCGACTCGAGCCAGCGTGGCGATTCCGGCAACGACTTTCGCGCGTACCAGACACCGATTGCGCCAATTCCACCGAGCACAAACATTGCTCGCCAGCCCAGCGCGGGAATCAGCACGAGTCCGATCAGTCCCGCTACCGGCAATCCCGAGACGACGAATACGGCCATCAATCCCTGCATCTTCCCGCGTGATTCAGGCGGAGCAAATTCGGTAAGCGTTGAATATCCAACTACGTTTTCCGCGCCCAGCCCGAGGCCCATCACAAACCGGAACGCGATCAGGACCAGCATGTTCGGCGCCATCGCGGCGCCCAGCGACGCAATGCCAAAGATCATGAGGTTGGTCTGATACGTAAAGCGACGGCCGAAACGATCACCGAGGAAACCCGTGGTCAACGAGCCGAGCATCATCCCGAGGAACGTCAGCGACACGAACAGCGCATTCTGGCCGAGCGTCGAAAAGCCGCTTTGCAACGTGGCGCCGAGGACCGTCGAGGCTACGTAGATATCGAAGCCATCGAAGAACATGCCGATCCCGATCAGCCACATGATGCGCCTGTGGAATCCCGATACCGGTAGCCGGTCCAGACGTGCGCCTGCATTCACATTCATTTCCGTCTCCTGCAAACCTTCGTGGGTTTGTCGTCATGCATGACCGCTTACCTCAGTGCCATCAGCCGCAACGCCGAGACCGTCAGCGTTTCCGTCGCACATCGGAAGTTATGCTCTAGCGAGCTTTCCTCAGCCGTCTGAAAGAAGGACTTGCACTGGCGCGCGCCGATATCGTCAAGTGCGAGGATTCGATCCAGGAGTGAATCGGCTTCGGCTTGCAACGTATCGGGTGAACAAATACGGGTCACGAGACCGGCGCTCAATGCAGTCTCGGGCGTGATCGCATCGCCGAAAAGAACCATCGGGAACACCTGCTTGGGCAAGGCGTATCGTCCAAGGTAGGCCATGATCGCGGCTGGCGGCAGGCCCTTGCGCATCTCGGGAAAGCCAAGCCTCGCCCTGCTCGATACCAGCGTGAAGTCGCACAGGATCGCGAGACCGAAGCCGAAGCCGAACGCGTTGCCCTGTACTTCGGCAATCGTGATCATCGACGATGCACGCAATAGCCGCTTCAACTCGATCAGCCGCGATACTTCACGATGAATGGACCCCGCGTCCGTGCCGGCGCGCTCGCGCCCCGTGCAGAACACGTCGCCGCGTGCACGGATGCGCAGCACGCGCGCCGTGGGCCCGGTCGCTTCGCTGCGCAGCGCGGCGATCATGGCGTCGAACATCGGTGCGGTGACTTCGTTGCCGGCGTTGGCATTGTTCAGGGTAAAGGTCAGAACTTCGCTCGATCGATCGATCACGACTGGATCCGGCAAGCGCGCGTGGTCCAAGCAGCCTCCTGTATAATCACTTGTATAAGCTGTATACAGCGTATTCACTGGAAAACGGAAAGTCAATGGTCTCTGCAACGAAACGTACTCAAGCGTCAAAACTGATCAAAACGCCGGAGCGGGCGCTTGAAACCATCGGACGCAAATATCACTCGAAGATGCGCACGGTCGACGCATCCAGCGATTCGCTCAGCGACGGCGTGGTGGTCCCGGCGTTGCGGGAAGCAATCGTGGAAGGTGTGCTGTCACCGGGAAGCCGGCTGTCGGAAGTGCAGGTCGCGAAGCAGTTGAACGTCAGCCGTACGCCCATGCGGGAAGCGTTCGCGCAGCTTGAACGCGAGGGTCTGGTGACGGTAGTGGTGCGGGTTGGCGCGTTCGTCCGGTCGGTGACGTTGCGTGACGTGGCGGAGATCTACACGGTGCGAACCGCGCTCGAGTGCCTTGCCGTCCAGCTTTGTGCAGAGAACATCACGACACTCGGGCGCGCTCAGTTGGAAGACGTAATAGGCGAGATGCGCGCCAAGGTAGCCGCCAATGACCCCGCAGCTTATGTCGATGCGCTCGACCGCTTTTACTCAATCGTAATGACCCTCGCCGACAACCGTACGCTGCAGGCAACGCATGCGAGCCTGATGGGCCCCGTGCGTCGATTGCGACGCATTGCGATGGCGCGCGGCGGGCGCATGCGTGCATCGTTTGAACAGGCCGTGAAGATCAAGGACGCGATCTCCACCGGCGATACACGCGTTCAAGACCTGATGCGCGAGCAATTGCGCGGCGCTTGCGAAGCGGCGACGGCAGTGCTTAACGAAACCGAGGGGAATTGAGGGAAATGTCGAATACAGATCGACCTGCCGCTGATGCCTCGCGGCCGCACAGCATCCCAAAACGCATTCAACAACCCCACATTCTAAACGCGTGAATTATGTATTTTGACACGACATTTGCGCCCGTTCCGAAAGGCTTCGTTTGATCCAATTCAATGGAACTCGAAGCAAATCATCATGACGTTCGAAGATGTCTTAACGAGCATTCACGTCGGGCAAGCATCGCGCCCGGTGGCGGTTGCAACCGCTGTAACCCAGCTGAATCTTTCGCGTGCCACCGGTCCTCGCACGCAGCGGAGTTGAGCATGGTGTCTGGAATATCGTTGCCTATCGTCACGCCGTTCAAGGATGGACAAGTCGACGTCAATGCGCTCCAGCGCCTTGCCGAGCGCTACCTGGGCCAGGAGATCACTTGATCGGCCTGTTCACGATCTCACCTGTCTAAGCGTCCACGTAGTGAAGCTGAAAGACGCTCTTTGCAATATCGCCCCAACTGGCGCAAGGTTCATTTCGGACACCTCCAGTGAGGTCCAACTTCATTGTTGAAACCCATCGCTCACGGGTGGGAGGCGGTCATTCCATTGACTTCGATGCCGCTCAGAATGACAAAGCCCCGTCGATTTCAAGATCTACCCATGTGGCGTCGAATTTTCTTTTCCACCCAGTCTTTGATGAAGCTGAAACACTCGCTGGAATGTCCAACAGCGAAGTAATTCACCCAACCTCGTAACACCGGATTGATCAGGTGTACCACCCGATCCACTGGCTGCTACTGGTATCGCCGGAACACTCCTTTGAACCTACGCAATAACGCCGTGCGCTTCTTCAGCTTGGGCGTGTAGTGCGCCCGCCACACGTGCTTCTTTACGCTGCGGAGTCGACGGAAGTCGACTCCCAGAAAGCCGAAGCTCTCTGCGCGGTCCAGATCCACAGTGCACCTCTTCTCTTCATTGACTTCGACCTGCAGTTTGGCAAACTCTTCCCGAAGTCGCTTGCTCACTGTCCCCAACAACCACGCATGGCGCGGGGGCATCGATCAGCACGACCAGATCGTCAGCGAAGCCGACATATTCGACGTACGCGTACTTCCCGTTGCGCGTGGCATCTTTCGCACGCTCCTGCATCCGATCCACCGCGGTGAGATATACGCTACTGAGCAGCGGCGAAATGACACCGCCCTGAGGAACGCCTTCGCTCGCAGCGCGAAACAGATCGCGATCAACGCAACCCGCCTTGATGAACTTCCAGAGCAGGACAAGAAAGCGCTGGTCGGCGAGGCGTCGGGGCCATCTCATAAGAACCGTCGCGAATCGTGGTCAGGAGGTGGTATCCGAAGTCGCGCGGACGATAAGCGATATCAGCGAAAGCTCGAAAGAAATTGGTGACATGCTCGGCATGATCGAAGGGATTGGGTTCCAAACCAATATTCTCGCTCTGAATGCCGCAGTCGAAGCGGTGCGGGCTGGCGAGCAGGGCCGTGAATTTTCGGTCGAGGCCTCGAACGTGCGCAGTCTCGCGCAACATTCCTCCATCGCGTCCAGGGAGATCAAGGAAATAATAGAACATTCGACGGAGCGGGTCGACGCCGGAACAACGCTCGTTGATCGGGCTGGCAAGACGATGCGCGAGTTCTGACTGTAGTTGGACGCGTGACGACCTTGATGGCCGAAATAGTTGCAGCATCGACGGAGCAAAGCGTCGGCACCGAACAGATCAGCCGGGCGGTCGTCCAGATGGATCACGTGACCCAGCAGAATGCCGCTCTCGTCGAGCAGTCGGCAGCCGCTGCTGGATCGATGCTCGACCACACACGTGCGCTTTCCACGGCAGTCTGCTCCTTTAAGGTATCAGCGACTGATTGAAATCCGTCAATCCTGGTAACCCTCAGGCAGCCAAGACGGTGCAAGTCACCCGCCTGCGGCGATGCGTTGCGGCGGCATCGTGAAGAAGGCATGCATGACGTGCCAGATACGATGGCGGTTGATGCCAAGCACCGCGACATGGGCGACCCCCTTGATCTCACAGAATTGTTTGTCTTTGTTCGGCAGTTGCGAGAAGAAATCGAGCAATTCAGCATCCGTCGCATTGCCGTCGTGTTCGGCTCTCGTCATGCAAACGGAACACTGAAGCCTTTTGGGGTCGACCATCGGCATGTGGATCGCCATGTCGACATAGGTTCCGTTCGGCGTCCGGTTCGTCAGCTTCAACTCGTAGTCACCCAAGGCTTTCGGAACTGCCGGGTCGACCGTCGACGGGTCATCGCGCGAAAAAATGGCGTCGAAGCTCGCTTGCGAGGTCGGCCGAAAGTTGCTGGCCGTGAGGTTCGCAATGTTCGCGCGCCGCTTCATGATCTCGGGCGCACCCTCGCCGGTATAGGTGAACGCATCGAGCACCATACGGTCGACTCGCTCCGGCTCTTCCATTGCAAAGACACCCAGACGGATCGAGCCAGAAGACTGGCCGTAGAACATGACCTTCTTCTGTCCGGTAACGTGCTCGACAATCGGCAGCGCGGCTTTCAAGTCGTCGACGCCCGATCTGATATTGGAGTTCGATTCGGTCTTGGACGAACGGCCGTAATTCTCATGATCCATGGTCCAGACGTCAAAGCCGTATCTTGCGAACTCGTCCATGAACGAGTAGTTCGCCAATCCGGGTACCTGCAGGTCGAAACCGCCCCGCCCCGAGAACGACGAGCCATGTACCAGGAACAATACCGGCTTCTGGGCCGCACCTGCGTTTGTGCCGTCTGCGAGGCGCTTGCGGTACAGGTACAATTTCACCGCGCCTTTTTGCGCCCAGTAATCTTCGGCAACGATCTGCGTGGTTGCAGCGCTCGCGCTTATCGGCATCACAGTCGTCGTGACCAATGTCAGTGCTGTGCCTTGCAAAAAACGACGTCGCTGTAATACGTTCTGCTTCTCGCTCACATCGCTCATTCCGATTCCCTATGACTGTCCGACTATATTGAAGGGTTTTCTGGTATTGCCGATTCACAAAATAAGCCATCGACTTCTAAGTCAACCTAACCGACTCAAAAAGCAAGACGCACAGCGTTGCGATCCACCACGCCAACGCCGGCCCGTCGATCAGGCCGCCGCCCAGGTCAATTGCCCCGGCAGCGACCTCCTCTATTCCCTCGCGGCACCTGCCGCTAGGTAGTGACCTGACGAATCACATTTCGGATCATGCCGATCCGATCGATTTCGGTTTCCATCACGTCGCCAGGTTTCAGGAACTCCGGCGGGTTACGAGCGGCACCGATGCCTGATGGTGTCCCCGTTGCGATGATGTCGCCGGGCTCGAGCGTCAGACCCAGAGACAGCTCAGCGATGATGCGCGGCACCTTGAAATACATCTGACTCGTGTTGATTTGCTGCTTCACCACACCGTTCACACGCGTGGTCAGTTGCAGGTTGTTGTAGTCGATGTCGCTGGCGGGAATGATCCAGGGGCCAATCGGGCCATGACCGTCCAGGCTTTTGCCCTTGAACCATTGGCCGCCGTGATCGACCTGCATGTCGCGCGCGGTCGTGTCGTTGATTACGGCATAGCCGAACACGTATTGCATCGCGTCGGCTTCCGCGATGTTATCGCCACGCTTGCCAATAATGACCGCCAATTCGCCCTCCCAATCGATCTTCACGGACACCGACGGATTGAAGGGGATGGGGTCAAAGGGACCGTTGATGGTGTGCGTGCCCTTGGTAAAGAACACCGGGTGCTTCGGCAGAGCTGCCTGCTTCGCGGTCAGACTCTCACCAAAATGCTCCAGATAGTTCCACCCGACAGCGTAGACGTTGCGGGCGGGCACCGGGATCGGCGCGAGTAGCCGCACGCGCTCAAGTGACGCACGCGCTCGCCCGGAGGCCGCGCATCGACGCGCCTGCGCGATGGCATCGGGCCCGGCGGCTATTAACGAGACCATGCTCGCCGGGTCGAAGGCAAGCGTCATACCTAACTCCCGGGCGGTCGCGCCGACGTCGATTACCATGCCCTGCGCCGTCACCACACCAAGGCGCGGCGCTTCTGCGGCGGCATGTTGATAGGTCACCAACCGCAACGCATTGCCAGCCGGTCCTGACCCTGCGGGAACCTTGATTGCTGCAGGAGTCGCTCCAGCCCGAGTGGTTACCGCCGAGCTGAGGGCGAGCCCCGTGCCAATTTTAAGGAGGGTGCGACGCGATTTGTCCAAGATCGTTCCTTTGAAGTAGTAGACCTGAATAATAGTACCTGGTAAGCCTGGCAGCGTATGGCTAACGAGGTCCGGCTCCAGCTAGTTCGCCGGTGAAACAAGGTCGAATCCGTTCGCTTTCAACGACGCCTGCACTGCCGGTCCGGTGAGATAAGAGAGCAGCTTTTTTGCCCCCTCCGGTGATCCACTGCTGGTGCCGATACCCACTGCGTAGGTCGTCTTGAGCTGCAGGTCTTCTGGAATAGGCCCGACGAGCGTGACGCCATGAACAGGCTTGATTTCGCTGATCTGCCCCAGTCCGACGGATACTTCGCCCCGTGCCATGGCCTCCATAGCGGTTTGTCCTTCGGCGTAGTACTTGATCTTGGCGTCTACCCGGTCACCAATGCCGAGGCGGTCAATCAGTTTGGCGAGATAGATGCCCGACGTCGCTCCGGTTGCCGGATTGGCCATGCCGATCGACGGAGCGTCGAGCAAGACATGCGCGAACGCCTGGTCATCCCCGATCGAGGGCGCAGCGGTGCCGGTCTTGACCGCCATACCGAGTCGCACGCGAGCGAGGTCTCTTTCCGACCCCTCCTGCACCAGATGACGCTCGACCAAATTGGCCAGCGGTGTGGGAGGAACAATGACGAGATCGAAAGCTTCCCCCGACACCGCCCGATCGTGCACCTGGCCTGCGGTGCCATAGATCAGGCGGACATGGTCGCCACTCGCCGCAAAGTATTGCTCTGGCAGTTTCTCAAGAGCGCCTTTCAGCGCGGCCGCTGAAAAAACTACCAGATCCGCTGCGTGAACCGGCTGAATCACCGCGAGCAGCACGCCGATTAAAAATCCCGCTTTGATTTTCATGAGAACTGTCCTCACGATGAGCCTCATTGAGTACTGTAGACGCCGATGCAACCACCGCACGGACCACCTGTTTTAGGAAGCGGTACAAACACATGTCCATTCACGTCGCTCGCGGCAACCGAATGCGCATTACCTCCCGTCGGGATGCTCTGTAAGAGCGTGTTGGTCTTGGCATCGATCACGCCCAGAACCGGACCATTCGGCATCTGCCGGCCGCTAATGTAGTACTGCCCGTTTTTAGCGCTATAAGCCACTTCGTCAGCTGCGCCCATATCGGGAACCGAGGCGACGACCGCCCCGCTATCTGCGTTGACGATCAGCGTAACCGGTTTGAGCGTCGACTTCTTGCCGCCGGCGTTGCAACCGATCACCAGATTCTTTCCCGGCCCGCGTGCCAGCCCGGCAGGTGTGCAGTTGGAAACCTTCATGACATTCGTGACTTCGCCCTTGAGCGGATCGATTATGGCGATTCCGCCCGTTGACTTGTCGCCCTTGATTTCCGGAACCGTCATCAGGAAGATGCCTTTCGGTGCGTAATAGATCGGCTGCTCGATTCCATCGGTCGCGTCATTGAAAACGATCTTTTTGAGGATCTTGTGTCCCGGCTTGGTCGAGATCAGCGTCACGAAGGGAGGATCATCCGCATCGTTGGTGACGAGAAAGACATGGTGCTTGGGATCGTATGCCATCTCGTCAGCGCGGTTTTTCCCGCCCGTATTGATCGTATCGACGATTGTCTGGGACTTGAGGTCGATGACCTTGACCGAGCTATCCCCATCGCCGGCCCAGGCTTCATCGCCGATTACCAGGATGCCATTAGGCCCCGCCGTATCGTTGTCCTTGTCGAAGCCGACAAAACCGGGGATCTGGCCAACTACCTTCTCTGTCGTTCCGTCAACAATATCAACGGCCTTGTTGGTTCGGTCGGCCAGGTAATACCGATTTGTCTTCTGATCGACATAACTGATGTCGAACGAATCCAGGGGCGCGCCCGGAACCTGCACTTTGGAAATCATCTTGAGTTCAGCGGCGCCGACATGGCCGGTCAGGACACAAGAAAACAGGCTGCCGAGCAGCGCGAGCGACTTTAGCTTATATGACATCATCTCGATCCTTTTTGTACTACTGCCATTGTTTGTTTCAGGTTTAACAGTCGATGTTTTTTGCACGAGTGGTGCCTTGCGGAGGCATCGAAAGAACCCACTTCCTTCGCGAGTTGCCTGCAAGGTATTCGTGAATCTCAGGTTCCATTTGCCAGCTGAATAATTTTTTAAGACGAGCGTGCCGTCTGAGACGCCGCGACAGTGGCCATCAAAACACTCGCGGTTTTTGCATGCGTCGTCAGAACTTGTGGGTAATGCCCAAGATAAAAGCGACCTGATTTGGCGTGCTTGAGCTGGATTCAAGGTCACCCACCGAACCGCCGGCAGCGACGACGCTATTACCGTCTTCACTGAACGTGGTGCCGTGTGCATGCGAGTAACCGCCGATTGCGTAGACGGTCGTACGCTTGGACAAGAAGTATTCCGTGCCTGCCGCAACGGTGCTGTACGTAGCCGAAGAAGCGCCGCTTGACTTCGTAAAGGTGTAGCCGACGTTGACCACAAGCGCTGGCGTCACCTGGTAGTCGAGGGAGGTCGCTCCGGTATTGAAGTTTTCAGTACGGTTGAATGCCGCGAAGTGTGCATAGGGCTTCCACTCCGCATTGCTGTAGCGCACGTTAGCGGTAAACGGACCGATAGCATACTGAGCCGCAACGTGGGTGATCATCCGTGAGCCTACAAACGCGACGCTGCCAAAGAGCGGCGTGACGGAGTTGTTCTGAGTCTGGTCGGCCGTGCCCAGGCCACCTGGGCCGTCGTTCTTGGCGAAGATGTAACCAACGGCCAGTCCCAAGCCGCCGTTGGTGTACGACACAGCAGCCGAGGAAAGTTCCTGCGACGATGTGTTGCCCGCTACGCCGCCCAAGCCGTACATCAATTCATACTGCAGGCCGCCATAAGTCGGGCTCGTGTACTTGATCGAATTGTCAACCCGGAAGGTATTGTCGTTGTTATCGGCATCGCCCGGGGTCGTAAACGCGG
>Ga0255336_101798_pt1 | contig 13187 bp, 11 predicted proteins | sample MeOH1_35cm_T3_17_FD_189102 | JGI IMG/M metagenome (GOLD analysis project Ga0255336, IMG submission 189102) | Sandy soil microbial communities from University of British Columbia, Vancouver, Canada - MeOH1_35cm_T3_179 | ecosystem: Engineered > Artificial ecosystem > Sand microcosm > Unclassified ...
CAAGTCGGTCAAACCGGCAAGATCGTGGCGCCTAACCTGTACGTCGCCGTCGGCATCTCGGGCGCGATCCAGCACTTGGCCGGGATGAAGGATTCGAAGGTCATCGTCGCGATCAACAAGGATGCAGAAGCGCCGATCTTTGGCGTCGCGGACTACGGTCTCGTGGGCGATCTGTTCGAGATCGCCCCGGGATTTGTCGCCAACTTATAGTCGCGTGGCTGGTTTGTCTGCTGATTGCACCTGAATCAACGTTATGCACCAGGTCGTAGATGCGGGTAAACCAATAAGGAATGCAAATTAAATGATGAAGTAGTGATATCACAAATGCTGTTGAATACGTCCTTGATATACCTACCAATTTCGCAGAGCAGTAGCTGATCGCGATGCCGAAATCAAAAAATATTTGAGCAGTACATGCTTTAAATACCATGACCGTATGACGTTTCCAAGCCTTTGAAGCAATCTGATAAATCGACGAAAACGGAGCGCTTCATTAACAACGAGCGTGCCAAGAATGCACCTAAAAATATTAACACGGAGGAGACATGAAAATTACCAATCGTCTGATGGCTGTTTCGGCGCTGTTGTTATGTACCGAAACGGTTGTGCATGCTCAGGGACGAGTCACGTTGTACGGCATCCTTGATTCAAACGTCGAGGTCACCAACGCGGGAAACGGGACCACAGCGCGTATGGACTCGGGGAGCTTGTTAGGGTCGCGATTTGGAATGCAGGGAGTCGAAGATATCGGGGGGGGCAACCACGTCAATTTTGCTCTTGAGCAGGGTTATCTGCTCAACAACGGCGCGGCCGCTACTCAGGGCCTCGCTTTCAGTCGGCAGGCGTGGATAGGTCTCTCTGGCGATTGGGGCGAGGTACGTATCGGGCGACAAAACTCGCCGCTGTACATTCCGCTTTCCAGCCGTTTCGACGCATTTCTTGTTGGGACCGTAGCAACGGCGCTAGGCAACCTGCAATCCATTACTGCGCGAGTCAGCAATGCAATCTATTACTCGACGCCAACACTATCGGGGTTGAGCGCGCAGTTTATGGTGGGGCTCCGCGACTCCACGACAAAACCAACCAACGGCGTCGCCAATTATCATGTTGTGGTCACATACAAGAACGGCCCGCTCGATGTCGGCGCTGGTTACCAGGAGGCGAATAACGACATCGGAACGTCAACATTGAGAGTTTTGTTCGCAGGCGGCAACTATAAGTTCGGAAAGCTCACCGTTTATGGTGTGTACAACCGGGGTCAACAAACGGACGGAACCGTGAAAACGGACGTTTTCACGACATCCGCGTTATACGAATTTACTCCGTCGAGCTTTGTCTCCATCGGATGCGGCTATGCGCATGACCTCACCGGCGCCGGCAACAATGCGCGGCAGGTAGGTGCCATGTATCGCTACCTTCTTTCGAAGCGCACACTTATCTACACGTCGGCAGCTTTCCTCCAGAATCGTAATAACGCTACGTACAGGCTGACAGGTGGGACACAGATCGGCATACCCGCCGCATTCCCAGGTGCTGACGCGCGGGGCATCGAGCTTGGCATGCAGCATCTTTTTTGAAAAAGGCGGAAATCGGCGTCAGGCAAACACTAGCGCATCTGATTCTGACGCTGATGCGTCGTCGACTCCGCAATCGACGCGCATGCAAGCCCTAAGAATACTGCTCGTCAGCGTTGGAGAGCGGGCGTCAGGCTATGTCCCGCTCGACACATTGCAATGCATTTCGAACAGAGGAAGATTTGCCAAAGACTCTTACGGACGACACGGCATCCGGCAAGCCACATCTTGAGTACCCGTTCGAAGTGCCGCCGAATCGCGGAGCCACACTCGACGTGGCACCAGGTGTGCGCTGGATACGCATGCCGCTTCCTTATGCACTTGATCACGTGAACCTTTGGGCGATCGACGAAGCTAACGGATGCGCCGTGATAGATACGGGCCTGAACAACGAAGAAACGCTGCTCGCCTGGCAGACGATTCTGAATAATAGTGACAAAGGCATCAGAAAGGTAACTCGCGTGTTGCTGACTCACATGCACGCGGATCACGTGGGATTGGCGGGATGGCTGACCGAGATGTCCGACTCGGAATTGTGGATGACACGGCTCGAGTATTTGACATGCCGCCTCACCTTCTCGGAAGGCAAATCTTCCTTGAGTTTTGAGGCAAAAAGCTTTTATCGCTGCGCGGGCTGGAGCGAGAAGGCGATCAGCGCTTTGGAGGTGCACGCCAAGAGGGTCGCAGCCTGTGTTTCCAGCTTGCCTGGAAACGTCCGGCGTCTCCACGACGGGCAGATACTGAAGATAGGCGCGCACGCGTGGACAGTTATCGTCGGCGGTGGGCATTCGCCCGAGCATGCATGTTTTTACTGCCCAAATCTAAAGGTACTTATCTCGGGTGACCACGTGCTGCCGAAAATCTCGTCGAACATATCAGTGCTACATACCGAGCCGGACGAAAATCCAATGGCGGACTGGTACACATCTCTCCGGAAGCTAAAGAAGATGGTGCCCGACGACGTGCTGGTACTTCCGTCGCACAACTTGTGTTTTAGAGGACTGCACGCGCGCATCGATTATCTTTTGAACTCGCAAGACCGCACTTTGGAGCGACTACAAACCGCATTGCAACAGCCGAAGCGTGCCGTTGATGTGTTCTGCACGCTTTTTGGGCGCGAAATCGGAGAAGCTGACGCGTCGACATTGCGCATGGCAACAGGTGAGAGCATCGCGTGTTTGAATTACCTATTGCATTCGGGCTCTGTTAAGAAAGAACTCCGTAGCGACGGAGTCGCCTGGTATTCGGTAACTGGCAAGGGTGGCTGCAAGATGGGCGGACAGGCGCACGAGGAGCGCCGCGATCCATTTTTGACCGGCATCGGTGAGCGCGTTCGGTTGCTGCGTGCGAATTGCGGCCTTACCCGCAGGGCACTCGCGAACGAAGCCAACGTATCGGAGCGCTATCTCGCAAATTTGGAAAACGGCGCCGGCAACGCTTCCGTGATGTTCCTCCGTCAACTGACAAAAGCATTAAATTGCACCCTTGAAGATATCTTGGGGGATGAGACAACTCTTATGCCAGACTGGTCCCGCATCAGGGAGTTGCTAGGTGGTAAGGATCGTGAGACGTTGACGCGGGCAAGAATCGCGCTCGAGAGCATGCTGACGACTGGTCCGCGGGATCCCCATCGACGTGAGCGGATTGCACTCATCGGCTTGCGCGGCGCAGGGAAATCAACCCTCGGACGCATGCTTGCAAACGAACTGAATGTGGTTTTCGTTGAGCTGACACTTGTGATTGAACAACTGGCCGGCTGTCCCTCGTCTGAAATTCACACGCTTTATGGACCCAACGCGTACCGACGTTACGAACGCCGTGCACTGGATTCTGTTTTTCAACAGTATACCGGCGCCGTGATTGCTTCTCCGGGCGGTCTTGTGTCTGAACCAGCCACGCTGAAGGCGTTACTGGCGCACTGCTTCACGGTGTGGCTTCAGGCTACCCCTCAAGACCATATGCACCGCGTAATCGCTCAAGGGGACTTGCGATCCATGGCGGAAAACACCGAGTCGATGGAGGACCTCAAGCGTATTCTTGGGGAGCGCGGTGAATTTTATAGCCTTGCTGACATGACGTTCGACACAAGTGGCAAGACGTTAGGCGAGTCCTATTTGTCGTTGCGAGAAGGACTTGCTGCTCAACTGACTTCCGTCTGAATGGCGGTTTGGAATATGTACGGTGGTTCAACGAGGGTTTTGTCGCGGAGGCGATTGTGATGAAAGAAGGCAATATATATGATAAGGATTACGTATATAAATAGAGAATAGAACTGCCGGGCTGCAGAGGGCTTGATTTTTGCCAGCGGATTTCATCTGCCCTTTGGCAATCATGTGCATGATCCCGATGCCACTCAGAAGCCAGATTGACGCTGCTTCCGTCGATGGTCACCATCTCGGGTAACCCATTCTGATCAATGGACTTCTCGAAATAGCGGCGTGCTGCTGCCTTGTCCCGATGCGCGCGCAGCGGAAAATCGATGGTGTCCGCATCCTTGTCGACAGCGCGGTACGGATACTTCCATTGGCCCCGGACCTTTACATAGGTCTCATCCATTCGCCAGCTCTTGCCCGCTGCTCGCTTGCAGCGGCGCAGCGCTTTTCCAAGCACCGGCCAAAAGCTTGATGGCCCAGCGATGCACTGTCGAGTGATCAACGGCGATCGCCCGCTCGGCCATCATTTCCTCCAGATTGCGTAAGCTCAGCGGATACGCCACGTACCAACGCACGCATACCAGCATGACCTCGAGCGGATAGTGCAATCGCTTCAACACGTCGGCGATTGCCGGCTTCAGCACTTTCATCGTCGTTCGATTCATTCTTGTAAGGCCTGCAGCATACCAGCGCCCCTTATTGCGACGGAATCACTGATGGTGGGTGTGCCAAAAAGTGTGGCGGAATTGTGCGTTTGGCGCGTTACTTTTTCGCATCGGTACCAACGTCTTGGCTTTTTGTGCCTGACATGAAGCGATGCCTAAAGAACTTATAGACGACGATTGTGGTCGCACATTGAATTGCTCCTGCCCGCGCGCGCGCCGCGCGATTGGCAGTATGTCGGGCACGCCGATCCTCAACCGAGCCGTGCTCACCGGTGTCGTATTCGTGCTGCACTTGGTCATCGCGTAGAACCTGTTGTTCCGAGAGATGGGTGCTGTTCGGTACGGTCTGCTGGCGGTGGTCTTCTGAGGCTCGGGACAAGCGACAAGGGTGGCGGCCATCCCTACCAGTTTTTTACCGCTGAGGACGCTCAGACCGCCGAGGTCATTCGGGGCTGCCGCCCAGCACCTCAAATGGACCGGAGACTGGATATACGTCGCGCTACGCGAAAAGTTTTGATCGGCACGCTAGCCGCAATGCGCCAGGAAGGACATCGAGAAAAGTACGACGCCCTATCCCATCGCGGGAAATCACTCCCAGAGTTGCCGCCAGCGCGGCAGCACGCTTTACTGGCTTGACGCGCGGCCAAACAGGCAAACAGAAACCGCGCGTATTTACCCGACTCATCCAAGTTTCGCCTGTAATTCCGCCGCACCACCTCGACGATACAAAGCCAGTGTCGCGAAGAATCCGCAGATCGCCGCAAAGATCAGCCAGTAAGCAGGCGCGGCTTTGTCGCCGGTTGCCTGAATCAGATAGGTCGACACCGCTGGCGTGAATCCGCCGAAGACGGCCGTCGCGAGACTGAACGCTAGCGAGAAGCCGGCCACGCGAACATTGACCGGCATCACTTCGGTCAGGGCAGCAACCATGGCGCCGTTGTATGCGCCAAAGAAAAACGAGAAATAAAGCAGCACGGCCAGCATGCGCAGGAAGCTCGGCTCGTGCGCGAGCCACGAGAGTGCCGGATAGGCGGTGACAATGGCGAGCGCCGAGACGAACAGCAAGACGGGCCGGCGTCCAATGCGATCTGAGATTACGCCGCCGATGGGCAACCAGATAAAGTTCGATACGCCGACAAATAACGTGACGATCAGGCTGTCCGACGTGCTCAGATGCAGCACGGCGCGGCCGAACGTCGGGGTATAGACGGTGATCAGATAGAAGGTGGTGGTGGTCATCGCGACCATCAGCATGCCGGCGATGACCGTCTTCCAGTTCGTCAGCATGGAACGAAATACTTCAGCCGTTGCGGGGTGATGGCGACGCGCCTGGAATTCGGCGGTCTCCTGCAGCGAGCGGCGCAGGACATAGAGAAACGGCACGATCAGGCAGCCGATAAAAAATGGCACGCGCCATCCCCAACCAGCGATCTGCGCGGGCGAAAGCCAGCTGTTCAGCGCGTAACCGAGCGCGGCCGCCACGACGATCGCGACCTGCTGACTAGCGGACTGCCACGCGGTATAAAACCCTTTCTTGCCCGGGGTCGCCATCTCCGCGAGATAGACGGAGACGCCACCGAGTTCCGCGCCGGCTGAGAAGCCCTGCAGCAGCCGGCCGATCAGCACGAGGGCAGGCGCAAGCAAACCGATCGCAGCAAATCCCGGAACGCACGCGATCAGAAGCGTACCGCTCGCCATGATGGATAACGTCACGATCAGGCCGCGCCGGCGCCCGACCTTGTCGATATACGCGCCAAGCACAATGGCACCGAGCGGGCGCATCAGGAAACCTGCACCGAACACGGCGAAGGTTTGCATCAGCGAGGCGAATTCGCTGGCGGCCGGAAAAAACGTCTTGGCGATATAAGTCGCGTAGAAACCGAACAGAAAGAAATCAAACTGTTCGAGGAAATTACCACTGGTGACGCGCAGCACTGCTCCGAGCTTCGAGGTACTGGGCGAGATTGCACCGGGCGTGGGCGGTTGGATGTCGTTTTCAGTTGCCATGTCGTCTCCTAGGTTTTTAACTTTATGCCGATCATCATAAGCTCAGCGCGGCCGATCAGGCATCAGTCCTCGACCAGCAGCTCGCTCGGCTGGCGCTTTTCGACGGCCCATTTCAGCAGTGCTGCGCTGCGGTAGATCCCATGCGCGAACTTTCCGTAAGGCAGCGTCAGGAACAGTGCCATCACGATCCCGAGATGGATGGCCAGCAGCAAGGCCATCATCGATGTATCGCGCAGCATCAACAGCGCGAGACCGCTCGCACTGGTCAGCAACAAGAGTGCGATGAACCCCCGGTCCATCGGTTTTTGCGCGCTGTCGCCGTGTTGTGGATGTCGTTTGACGTTTAGCCAACAGAGCCCGGCGGGACCTGCCAGCAAACCGATACCTCCTGCGACCCCAAGCAACACCGGTAAGCTCGATAGAGGATAGGGCGCTTCGATTTTCAGCAGATAGTGGTAGAGGGTCGCCACGCACGTCGACGCGAAGCACAGCATGAAGCCGTAAAAAGTCAGGTGATGAAAGTGGCGGCGGGCGAGCGAAAACGCATCGTCGGCGTTGTTGCAGCCTTCGCCATGGCCACCGCCGAGATAACGCAAGCTCAGCACGTCAAGCGTTGCCTCACCGATGGCAACGCCCGACAGCGCGCCGGGATCTTCATTTCGCCAAAAGCGCCGCACGCCTACGCCAAGTGCGATCATCGAGAACATGAAAACCATGCCGAAAAGCAAGGCCAGGGCAGTATGCGGGAACACGGCATAGAAATTACCGGCGTGCGGCGGCAGGAACAGCGAGCCTTTGAGTGCCATCGTCAGGATCAGGAAAAGCGCGAGACCGCCTGCCAACGCAAGCGCCAGCGTGAGGCCGTTGCGCTTGTAAAGCGCGCCAAAACCTGCTGGCCACGCATAGTCCACGTAGGTCTGCATGCGCACTTGCGCCATCGCCTTCGGAACGTTGACGGCGAACTCATGAGGTGGCGCGTACTGGCACGCATGCAGGCACGCGCCGCAGTTATGACAGAGGTTCGAAAGGAAGTGCACGTCGGCGCGGCCGAACTCGAGGCGGCGGGTCATTGCGGGGAATACGGCGCAAAAGCCTTCGCAGTAGCGGCACGCATTGCAGATCTGCATGATGCGGCTGACTTCACCTTCGGCGGGCGTCATGGCGAAGGTGATCGGGGCTTCGTTCGAGGCCAGCGCGCTCGCCTCCCGAGTAAGTGCTTCAAGCGACTGCATGACGGGTTTCCTTCGATTGCTGAGCGGCGCGCGCGGCCTGGGTTCCTGCGATGCGTCCGAATGCGGTGCCGATCGCCATGCCAACGCCGGCCGTATATCCCTTGCCCAGCACGTTGCCGGCCATCATCTCGCCCGCGACGTAAAGATTCGGACTCGGCTTGCCGCCGAAATGCACGGCCGATTGTTCGTTCACCTTTAGCCCAAGATAGGTAAAGGTGATGCCTGGCCGAAGCGCGTAGGCGTAGTAGGGCGGTTTATCGATGGGTTGCGCCCAGTGTGTCTTGGCGGGCGCAATGCCCTCAGTGTGGCAGTCGTCGAGCACCGCGTGGTCGAATGAACCGACGCGGCATGCGGCGTTATAGGCTTCGATGGTCTTGACGAAGGTCGACTCGTCGAGTCCCGCCGCTCGCGCCAGTTCCCCAAGACTGTTCGCCTTCGTGCCTGGAAAAACCGGGGGCATGAAGCGGCCGATTGCTTTGGAATCGATGATCGAATAAGCGATCTGCCCCGGCTGCTGCGCGACGAGACGGCCCCAGATCGCATAGCGCTTTGGCCAGAAATCTTCACCTTCGTCGTAAAAACGCATGGCGTCGCGATTGAGCACGACACCCAGCGACACGCAATCTACGCGCGTGCAGATGCCGCCGTCATAAAGCGGTGCACGCGCGTCGATGGCCACGCAATGCGACTGGGAAGGGTCTCCAATCGAATCCGCGCCTGCATCGATCATGTACTTGAGCAGCACCCCCATGTTAAAGCGCGTGCCGCGGATCAGGAAATTGTCTGCCACCCATTCGCCGTTGATTTGGCCCCACGCTTCACGCAGCCATTCGCGATTGGATTCGAAGCCACCGGATGCGAGCACGCAGGCGCGCGCTTCAATGCGTTCGTGGCCGATGTGCGCGGCGACAAAGCGATCGCCCTCGAGCTCGATAGCGTCTACTGGCGCGTTGTAGCGAACCTGTACCCCCAGTGCTTGCGCGCTGCGGAAGTAGGCGTTGACGAGGGCCTTGCCGCCACCCATGAAAAATGCGTTGGTGCGCGCGACATGCAGCGCGCCGGAGAGCGGTGGCTGAAAATGCACGCCATGGCGGTGCATCCAGTCGCGGCACGTCGACGATTCGCGGATCGCGAGGCGTGCGAGCGTTTCGTTGGTCAAACCACCGGTGACCTTGAGCAGGTCCTGCCAGTACTCTTCTTCCGGATAGGCTTCAACAAGTACATCCTGCGGCGCATCGTGCATGCAGCGCAGATTGCGGGTGTGCTGCGAATTACCGCCGCGCCATTCGCGCGGTGCCGCTTCGAGCAACAACACCGATGCGCCCGCCTCGCGTGCCATCAATGCGGCGCACAAGGCCGCATTGCCGCCGCCGATCACCAATACATCCACCATGTTCAACGTCTCCCCAATCACACGGAGTGTAGGACGTCAGGTGTTTAGCCGCCAGCAGGCAACCGGAAACAGGTGTTCACGAATCGTGAAGAGGCGGCAATGTCGCGCCCGCCCATTGATTTTGAGCGACGAGCGTACGAGCGACATCGGCCAGTACCACGCGTGCAGCGAGGCCGGCAGGCGAAAGTTCATCGTCGGAAAGACTGACCAGCTGGTTCGGGCGGACCATGTAGCGATCACTTATGGGAATCGCCCGGAACGACGCCGCATCGCGTCGAGCAAGCGCTGCGCCCGGCTGGATGGTCACGCCAAGTCCGCCGCCGACCGCATCCATCAGCATGGCAAGCCCGTCGATTTCAGCGATGATGTTCGGTTCGACGTTCACGCGGGCGAAGGCCGTGTCCAGCAGCGAACGCAACCCGTGCGGGCCGCTCGGGAGAATCAGCGGCAGTTTCGCGATGTGCGTGAGCTTCGCGCTTTTGGTCTTTGGCATCGACTCGAAGCTTGCGGCCGAGATGACGAACAGGCTCTCGTCGAGCAGGGGCGTCGCACTAAAGCGTTTGATGTTGTCGCTCTGGAACAGGATGGCCAGGTCGATCTGACGCGCGCTGAGCATGCCCGACAGGTGGCCCGAAAGACTCTCCACCATGCGCAAGCGGACATCGGGATATCGCTCGCGCATGGCGCGCATGAAGGCGAGGCCGAGCACGCCCGTTGTGCTCGGTGCCATACCGACGCTGACGTGGCCGGACAGGCGTGCGTGCTGCGCCGCGTGCGCAGCGTCGTCGACGTGCCGCAGCGCCAATTGCGCCTGGCGCCAGAACGCGAGGCCCGCGTCGGTCGGGCGCACGCCGTTCGCGGTGCGTTGCAGCAGGCGGGTGGACAACTCGCTTTCGAGGCGGCTGATCTGCTGGCTCAGCGTCGAGGTCACCACGCCAAGCTCCATCGCCGCACGGCCCATGCTGCCATGTTCGATCACGCGAACGAAGTAACGAAGTTGGCGTAGTTCCAAGGGGTTTCCTTTGATGTCGATATTGGTTGGGAGGCCGTGCCCTTGTTCCTGGCGAAGCCTGCCCGGGCATTATTGAACAAACATCGCAACTTCCAGGTGACTCGGGGCTGCTCAGCTCCTGGACCGAATCGCGAAATCACGAAATCAACGAAACTCGCGAGCTTGGCCGTCAGCTTGCGTTCCCGCAGATAGACAAGATGCACGGGAAATATCGGCGCCGGCGAGTCGGCAAACAGCCGGATCAGTCTTCCGGCGGCAATATCCTGCTCCAGCATTAACTCCGGCTGGAGAATGATGCCGAGACCGGCGAGCGCGGCTTCACGCAGGGCCATGCCACCGCCGCTGATATCGAGGCGGCCTGGTACATGCACAGTCTGTTCCGAGCCGTCGGCGAGGGTGAAGCGCCAGTCGCGTTCCGGACCGTTGGTAAATCCGATCGCGAGGCAGTGGTGCCTTTCCAGATCCTTTGGCGTTGCTGGTATCCCGTATCGTGAAAGATACGCGGGCGACGCGCAGACAATGAGTTGCGAGGGTGCCAGCGGTCGCGCGATCAGATTCGAGTCCCGCAGTGCGCCGACGCGGATCGCCACTTCGAAGCCCTCATCGGCGAGATCGACGAACCGGTCGGTCAGCGCCAACTCGACATGAACGTCCGGGTTGGACTCGAGATAGTCGCTCATCGCGGGCGCAAGTTTAAACGTGGCATACATCACCGGCACGCTCACGCGCAGGCGACCGCGCGGCCGTGCACGTATGTCGCGGGCATCACCTTCCGCCGCCTGAAGCTGCGCCAGAATGCTTACGCACTGTTCGTAGTAACCGCGGCCCGTTTCGGTCAAGCTTTGTCGTCGCGTGGTGCGATTGAGCAGGCGCGCGCCGAGCCGATCTTCGAGCGCGCGGATGTGGTTGCCGACCATTGTCGCTGTCATGCCGCTGCCTTCTGAAGCGGCAGCAAAGCTGCCGCGCTCGACGACGCGCACGAAGACCGACATGCTGACGAAACGATCCATTCGGAAGCGCTGGTTACGAGTGAGAAAAGCAGATCATCGTTTATCGGGTTCATCGATGCAATGACAATTCGAATCACGCCGTGTGGCGCAATCGATAGGGGATCAGCATGAATCTGCAAAACAAGAAGGTCGTGATACTGGGTGGCACGTCCGGGGTTGGGCTCGCCACCGCACGCGCAGCGTTGGCGCAAGGGGCGACGGTTGTTGTTTCATCCTCGCGGCAAGACAAGGTCAGGGCGGCTGTCATCGAACTCGGCTCGGGTGCCGATGGTCACGTCGCGGACTTGAACGATCCCGGTTCGGTGAGCAAATTGATTGCCGGGATCGGCAGCTTCGATCACTTGGTCTATACGGCCGGTGAAAGCCTGCAACTCGGCGAACTCGCGAGCACGGAGGTGAGCGCGGTCCGCAAGGCCTTCGATCTGCGCGTGTTTGGCGCAATCGCCGCGATCAAGGCTGCAGCGCCTAATATCCTGCCGGGTGGATCAATCGTGCTCACCAGCGGAACCGCGGGCGCACGGCCGCATAAAGGCTATACAGTCATTGCGAGCATTTGCAGCGCGATGGAAGGCTTGACGCGGGCGCTCGCCATCGAGCTTGCGCCGATCCGGGTAAATATCGTCAGCCCAGGTATGGTGCGCACGCCGTTGTGGTCGGCCATTCCCGAGAACGATCGCGAAGCGATGCACCTGCACGTCGGCTCGACGTTACCGGTCGGGCGTACCGGGGAGGCCGACGATATCGCTCAGACGTACGTCTATCTGATGAACAACGCGTTTGCCACCGGGCAGACGATCGTGATCGATGGCGGCGGCGTTTTGGTCTGAAGGGCATTTCCGGATTCAGGCGGCGCATCGTGTTGTGGCCGGCGTCGGTACGGCGCTTAATGCAGTACGCGCGCGCAGTGCGGTGAAAGTCACGTGCCGCGTTCTTCGGGGGCGGGCCGCATCTCCGAGAAGGGATGCGGCTACCCTCTCGGAGATCGCGTCAATCGTGCCGCGAAGAGCGCTAATTCGCCCACTGAAGGGGAAGGCAAGCCATTCATTCCGGTGGTCTCAGGAAGCGGGTAAACAGCGTCTTTATGTATTCCCTGCTCTGAGCATCATTCAGTTCCGGATCACGGGTCGTCATCGCTTTCGCGCCATCGAATACCGCCAGCAGCACCGCCGCGGCAGTATCAGCGTCAAGGCCGGGATCGACCTGGCCTTTCTCTTGCGCTTTCCTGATGAAAGTGGCGAGCATCGAACGCACTCCCAGGGTGTGAGCGCGCAGAATGTCTGCTATTACCGGATTGCGTCCGGCTTCGGCCAACATATCCTGCATGAGTGACTGGTCGGCCTGCCTGCGTCTCGCTCTCTTTATTTCAGCAAAGAAACCGTCGATCAGATTGGGATTGCGCATCATGCATTCGAAACGAGTCATGGCTCGTGCCAGATTCCCCTCGATCATGGCGCTGATAATGGCTTCCTTGCTGGCGAAGTAGTGATAGACATGGCCGGAACTCATGTTCGCTTCGGCGCAAATGTCAGCCATGCTGGCGCCACGGAAACCGTCGCGTGTGAAGCACCGTCCCGCAGCCTCCAGAATCTGTTGCCTCCGTTCCTCGTGTTTTGCTGGATCAATCTTCCGCACGGCTTCGCCTCATAACTAGAACAATCAATCTATCATGGATTGACTTCCGGAAATAGAGGCTCATATAATAGTTGGGTCGTTCAATCTATTAATTGGAGCCAGGCATGTTTACGTCAAGGAAGGTGCTTCTTTCCCTCGTTCTATGCGCTGGTGCGATTGCGGGGTGCGCGAGCACGAAACCCGTCAGCCACGGAGGACTGACCTCGGCAAACCAATTGGCCGCTACCCCGCAAGACAAGGATGCCTGGGACTGGCGATCTGCAAGGAAATTGCCATCGCTCACGAATGGCGGCTGACGGTGAGCAGCCTGATTTCGGGAACCAAATTTATCGTATGGTTTTAGGAACTACCGCCAGAAGAAAGGGCCCATTGTCCGCTGCAAGTTGGGTGACACAAATCGACGTGCTAGGGCGTGTTCACACTACCTGAGTCCATCGACAATAAGCGCGAAATTGATGAAGGCGATGAACATCACATCCAGTTTGTCGAATCGCGAGAAGATGCGGCGG
>Ga0255336_101799_pt1 | contig 13174 bp, 15 predicted proteins | sample MeOH1_35cm_T3_17_FD_189102 | JGI IMG/M metagenome (GOLD analysis project Ga0255336, IMG submission 189102) | Sandy soil microbial communities from University of British Columbia, Vancouver, Canada - MeOH1_35cm_T3_179 | ecosystem: Engineered > Artificial ecosystem > Sand microcosm > Unclassified ...
CGGTGCCACGGTCGGCATCGGCGCCGGGCAGATGAGCCGGGTCGATTCCAGCCGCATCGCCGCCTGGAAGGCAGCGGAAGCGGCGAAGACCGCCGGCGATGCGCAAAGCTGGGCCAAAGGCGCGGTGGTGGCGTCCGATGCCTTCTTCCCTTTCGCCGATGGCCTGCTGGCGGCGGCGGAAGCTGGCGCCACGGCAGTCATCCAGCCGGGCGGCTCGATGCGCGACGACGAGGTGATCGCCGCCGCCGATCAGGCCGGTCTCGCCATGGTCTTCACCGGGCTGCGCCACTTCCGGCACTGAGGCGGCAAGCGCCCGCGATCGGGCACGTGCCGCCAATCATCCATGCACGCCCATTAATGCACGCCATCAATGCACGACGGTGACCGGGCAATGGGCGCGCATCACCAGGTCGCTGGCCGTCGATCCTTCGATCAGGCGGCGCAGGCCATTGGTGATATGGCTGCCGACGACGATATGGTCGTAACCCTTGCTCTCGGCATAGGACAGCAATGCCGCATAGACGCGGTCGCCGCTGATCACCACCGAATTGAACCGGTCAACACCATGGGATTGGGCGTAATCCGCCAGATGACCGAGCAAAGCATGCCCCTGGACATCCGGCGCCTCCAGCCGCATCTCGTCCCAGAAGCCGTCATGCGCGAGACGGCCGCGGGCCATGACGTTGACATTTACGAAAGTTAATAACGCCCCGGTCTCTTTCGCGAGATCGGTCGCGCAGGCAGCGGCGTGATCGGCCTCGACCGATCCGTCCACGGCGCAGAGGATCTTGTTGGTCATGTGTCCCTCCATCAGGTCCGGCGCAAGCAGCCAAACCGATCACGCCGGTTATGCCTCATATTTGGGGAGCGAGGCCGCCGATTTGCAGAGGGAATGCGGATCAGGGCGCGCGTCATACCGATCCAGTGCCATGGCATTTGGTCTGGTGGCGCGGTGATCGGGGACAGCGGACCGCCCCCGATGCGTACGTCCCCGGCGCTGGGGAAACTACCGCACGATGGTGACCGGGCAATGCGACCGGGCGACCACATCGGTCGCCACCGAGCCGAGGAACAGACGCTCGAGCTCCGTGGTCACGCCGGTGCCCATGACGATGTGGTCGAACTTCTTGGCATCGGCATAGGCGACGATGGCGGCCGCGACCTTGCTGCCGGTGATCACCACGGCGTCGCTTTTGCTGACGCCATGCTTGGCCGCCGCCTTGGCAGCCAAAGCGAGCTGGCTATGAATCTGCGCGTCGATGGCCGTGACCAATGTTTCGTCCCAGAAATAGGTCTGCGCCATGCGTTCGCTGGGCACGGTATTCACATTGACGAAGGTCAGCTTCGCGCCGGTTTCCTTCGCCAGTTCGGCTGCGCAGGCTGCCGCCCGGTCGGCGATATGCGATCCGTCGACGGCACACAGAATGTTCTTCGGCATTCCTCACCTCCCCGTTTACGGGCCGCGATGGCCCGATGTCGCAGTTTCGCCACGCCGGAAAGGCTCGGCGATTTCTCTACAATAAATATTTTTTATCCACAGTAAATATGGGGAATCTGCGTTCCACCCGCCATGAGGCAGAAAGGCGCAGCAGCGGTTCGGGCCCGGCAACCGAAGATGGCCAGAGGTGGCAAAGAAAAGACCCGGCCTGGCGGGCTAGGCGTTCGGCCAAAGTGTGGGATCGATAGCCCAGATGTGGCATGAATCCCCGGATTCTAACTGCACCTGGGCTTCGTTTTGCCGAAAATATCTTCGGGAAAAATTCGCCGTTCATTCTCAAAACGCCGTCCGAAGGCGCCGGAGAGACCGATCAGGGTTCCGGCACCGGTCGATGGGATTCAAACGAACACGTGTAGCAATGCTGGATGCTCGAACTTCGGCGTCGACCCGCTGCTGCGTGTGCCTCTTGGCCGTCTGAGTAAAGTTTAGCCTGCCAACTTGCGTGACAAGTACGTGATAGTCGGCAACTCGGGCCCGCATCGAGGGGAGCGCGTACCGCGTAAGTGCCTCTGTGCACGCAATGCGGCGAGGTTTCTGTTCTGAAGAGCAATCTTGGCGTCAAAGAGGAGTTAGACCGAATTTCGGCCTACCTCGATCCAGCTCCGGCCGTCACCAGCGCAAATCAAAATTGCCAAAACGTCCGCATGCGGGTCGATGAACACCCGAAGCTCTATTACACCCACGGCACGACCAGGTTCGGTACGCCACGGTGGCGCTGCAAAGAATGCGGCGCAGACGCGTCGGATCGCGCTTCACTTGCCGCGCTCGCACGGGGTTCCGCGGGTCGATGACCGGCGCCGCGTCGCCACCCGATACGATCGATGCCCTCACACCTTCATGTCAGCCGTCATCATGGCCGCCTTCGTCACCTACTGGCTATGCTCAATGAGCCCTGAGCCTTGCTAAGCCAGCACCTCTTCGGACCCTATAACAGCGGGTAGCGCCGCCGGCCATCCTGCTCCAATATCGCAGCAGTCACCGGCTGGCCTTGAACGCCTCCCACCGCGCGTCGCGCTCGCTCTGGTATGCGGGATTGAGCGCGGCGATCAGGTCCGCACGGCGCAGCGGCTGGCCGCAAGCCGCGCACACCGGACCGAGCCCGGCCGGTTTGCCGCAGGACTGGTGGGTATAGTGGACGGCGCGACCTTCCTTCGGCGATTTGCACCATGTCTCGCCCCAGGCGCGCAGCGCCAGCACCACCGGATGGAAGGCCTCGCCTTTCTCCGTCAGGTGATATTCATGCCGCAGCGGTCGCTGGCTGTAGATGCGCCGCACGACGAGCCCGTCCGCTTCCAGCTTCTTCAAGCGGGCCGCGATCATTTGCGGTGTCGCACCGGTCTGGGCCTGGATCTCCTCGAAGCGGTGACTGCGCATGAAGAGCTCACGCAGGATCAGCACCGTCCAGCGGTCGCCCACGACCGTTTCGGCGCGGGCCACGGGGCACAGGGTGTAGGTAGCGGGGTCGCCTTGGGCCATCATCACTTTCTTTTTCATAGGGGCCTTGAAGCTATGATTTTCATAGCAAATATGGGGTATCAGTGAGGCCAATGCAACTGGCCGCACGCGGCTCACCGAGCTGTAACTCGCCGAGTTGCGACAAAGGAGATGACCGATGGCTGAGACCACCTATCCCCGCGAACGGACCGCATTCCTGCTGGTCGATCCTTATAACGACTTCCTGTCCGAGGATGGGAAGGTCTATCCACTGCTCAAGCCGATCGCCGATGAGGTCGGGCTGCTTGATAACCTCCGCCGGCTGGACGGCGCCGTGCGCACTGCGGGCATCCAGGTAGTCATTGTGCCGCACCGGCGGTGGGAACCAGGCAACTACGAGGACTGGGACCATCCATCCCCCTCGCAGCGCAAGATCATGAAAGGACACCATTTCGCGCGCGGTGAATGGGGCGGCGACTGGCATCCCGATTTCGCGCCGAAGCCGGGCGACATCGTCGCCCAGGAGCATTGGGGCTCCAGCGGCTTCGCCAATACCGATCTCGACATGCGGCTGAAGCAGAAGGGCATCACCCATGTGATCCTGGTCGGCTTGCTGGCCAATACCTGCATCGAGGCCACCGCCCGCTATGCCCAGGAGCTCGGCTATCACGTGACCCTGGTGCGCGATGCCACCGCCGCCCTCCAGCACGACATGATGCATGCCGCGCATGAACTGAGCGGCCCGACCTATGCCCACGCGATCCTGACAACCGCGGAACTGCTCGCCGCCTTGCCGCAAGCAGTGACATGAGGATATCGGCGGCAACGACAGATTAAATTCCTAGAAAATAAATATCGCACCCGATTAGATCGGAAGCCTTGACATCAGGGACACTCATTGCAATTTATATCGCATCCGATATAATCGGATGAGCTACAAGAGTTACCCAAGGCCGGGAGGCCAAACCAGGAGAGTGATCATGTCCACGCCCATCCCGTCTTCATCGACCACCCTGTTCTCATCGCCGACCCGGCGCGGCTTCCTGATCGCCTCGGCCGCCGCCGGCACCATCGGCCTGCTGCCGCGCAGCTTGCGCGCCGCGGCGGTCCCGACCGGGGACACCATCCGCCCCTTCCATGTCAATTTCCCCCAGGCGGCGATCGATGACATGCGCCGGCGCATCAGCGAGACCCGCTGGCCGGAAAAGGAAACCGTTACGGATGAGTCGCAGGGTGTTCCGCTGGCGACCATGCGGGAGCTCGCCGATTACTGGGCGAGCGGTTACAACTGGCGCAAGGCGGAAGCGAAGCTCAACGCCTATCCACAATTCATCACCGAGATCGATGGTCTCGACATCCACTTCATCCATGTCCGCTCGCGGCATGAAAACGCGCTGCCCTTGGTCATCAATCATGGCTGGCCGGGATCGGTGCTGGAGCAGATCAAGCTGATTGGCCCGCTGACCGACCCCACCGCCCATGGCGGCAAGGCCGAGGACGCGTTCCACGTCGTCATCCCCTCGATGCCGGGCTACGGCTTTTCGGGCAAGCCGACCAGCACCGGCTGGGGCCCCGAGCGCATGGCCCGCGCCTGGACGACATTGATGCAGCGCCTCGGCTACAGCCGCTACGTCGCCCAGGGCGGCGACTGGGGCGCCTTCGTCGTCGACCAGATGGGCCTGCAGGCACCGGCGGGATTGCTCGCCATCCACACCAACATGCCGGCGACGGTGCCGGCCGATGTCGACAAGGCACTGCTGGCCGGCGCCCCGGCACCCGCGGGTCTTTCGGCCGAGGAAGAGCGCGCCTATCACCAGCTGGAGCGGACCTTCCGCCAGGTCGCCTATGCGCGCTACATGGCCGCACGCCCGCAGACCTTGTACGGCATCGCCGATTCACCGGTCGGCCTTGCCGCCTGGCTGCTCGATCACAATGACGCCGACGGGCAGCCGGCGGCGGCAGTCACTGCCGCCCTCAGCCGGACCAGCAGCGGCACCGGTGAACTGACGCGGGACGAGATCCTCGACAACATCTCGCTCTATTGGCTGACCAATACCGGCGTCTCGGCCTCGCGGCTCTACTGGGAATACAAAGGCGGCTTCTTCAACGCCAAGGGCGTCAAGATCCCGGTCGCCGTCAGCGTCTTCCCCGGCGAGCAATATGAGGCGCCGAAGAGCTGGGCCGAGCAGGCCTATCCGAAGCTCATCTACTACCACCACGCCGCAAAGGGCGGCCATTTCGCGGCCTGGGAACAGCCGATGATTTTTGCTCAGGAGTTGAGGGCGAGTTTCAAGTCGCTCCGCTGAGCAATGAGGACGCGGCCGGGCTCCACCCTCCCCCACCCGTCCGCGTCCTCACCCCTGCATGTCGCCGTCAGAATTTCAGAGACAAGGAGAATGATCATGTCCGGACTCTACGCGCCGATTGGCAGGCGCCATCGCCTCGCGACCTCAGCTTTGGTCGGGGCGATCGGACTCTTTCTTTCCACGGCCGCCCCTCACGCCGAAACGATTTCTTCCGCCCCAGGCGGCGTTCTGGTCGCTCCGCTAATCATGGCCGGCAACCCTGATCGGGATTGCTTGTGATGACGCCCGTTATGCATCTTGAAAGGCCAATCCAGATGACACTGACCGGAGATCTGCTCATCGGCGCCGCCGACATCGCTGCCACTGCGGGAACGATCAAGGCGCTCAACCCCGCCACGAACCAGGAGATCCAGCCAGATTTCGCCCTAGGCGGGCTGGGTCCTTGCATCATATAGCAGCACTCGAGCTGCCGGATCTCCTGCCTGCGGCAGCCTGATCAGTCTTCCGCGTCGAGGGCGTAGCCCGCCGAGCGCACGGTGCGGACGAGGTCGCTCGCCCCCTCGATATTGATCGCCTTGCGCAGGCGGCGGATATGCACATCGACGGTGCGCGGCTCGACATAGATGTCGCGGCCCCAGACCGAATCCAGCAGCTGCTCGCGGCTGAACACCCGGCCCTGGTTTTCCATCAGGAACTTCAGCAGGCGGAATTCCGTCGGCCCAAGATGGATCTCGTGCCCGTCGCGGCGCACGCGATGGGTGATCAAATCCATGTTGAGATCGCGATAGGCCAGGGTCTCGCCCTGCGGCTGCGGCTTGGCCCGGCGCAACACGGCACGGACACGGGCCACCAGCTCGCTCGGGCTGAAAGGCTTGGTCACGTAATCATCGGCGCCGACTTCGAGGCCGCGCAATTTGTCGCCCTCTTCGCCGCGCGCCGTCAGCATGATGACGGGCGTCAGGCGATGTTCCGGGCTGCGGCGGATCTGGCGGCAGATCTCGATGCCGGAGAGGATGGGAAGCATCCAGTCAAGCAGCACGAGATCAGGGCGCTGTTCCTTGATGAGAAGCAGGGCTTCTTCGCCATTGCCGGCTTCCAGGACGCGAAAGCCTTCGCGTTCCAGGTTGTAGCGCAGCAGGGTGACGAGCGCGACTTCATCCTCGACGATCAGGATCAACGGCTGGGCGGTTTGGCCGGTCTGGCCATCACGGGGAGCGTTCATCGGGGGTCGATTGCGGTCAGTCGCCGATTGCAACATTCGTGGTATCTCCCTTGGGGCGAGATTCATCCAGGCTCTTGCCATGGACCAGGAAATAGATGATTTCGGCGATATTGGTGGCGTGGTCGCCGATCCGCTCGATGTTCTTGGCGATGAACAACAGATGCGTGCAGGGGCTGATGTTGCGCGGGTCTTCCATCATATAGGTGAGAAGCTCGCGGAACAGGCTGTTATACATTTCATCGACGTCTTCATCGCGGCGCCAGGCGGCCTGGGCGCGATCGGCGTCTTTTTCCATATAGGCGTCGAGCACACCCTTGACGATCTGCTGCGCCAGCATGCCCATGCGCGGGATCGAGGCGACGGGCCGCAGCGGCTGCCCTTGATTGAGGATCAGCGCCCGCTTGGCGATGTTCTTGGCATAGTCACCGATGCGCTCCAGATCGGCCGCGATCTTGATCGCCGCCACCACTTCGCGCAGGTCCTGCGCCATCGGCTGGCGCAGGGCCAGGATGCGGACGGTGAAATTGCCGATCTCCTGTTCGAGGTCGTCGATGCGCTTATCCGCCTGGACGACGCGGCTGGCCAGCTCGCTGTCGCGCCGCACCAGCGCATCGATCGCCGAGCTCAGTTGCGATTCGGCGAGGCCGCCCATTTCGGCCAAGACCTGGCTGAGATGCTGCAGATCGTTGTCGAATGATTTGACGGTATGGTCGCTCATCGTCGTCATTGCCTTCTCCACTAACGCCGATCGCCTGTCGGCTATCCCAATCGGCTTCTGTTGGTCCCGCTCTGCCGCGCACCCTGCGCCGCGCCTGATTGGCCAGGCCGGCAAGGTGTCTTGCCGGCACTCAGCCTGACCCCGTCCGGGTCGGACGAGCAAGACTTTCATGCGAGCGACACTCGTCTATTACGACACTTTGGTGACAAACGTGTGACGGCTATTAAGGGGATGATTTAAAATAACAAATTTGCCATGCAAGCGGAGAATCAGTGCCATTTTTTGTCCATCATGACGGCCGATTCCCGGCGCATTCCCCGGCCGGCCCCGGCACCTCCCCGCCACAGATCGGGCGGCGGCCGCTATTCCGGTAACGGCAGATAGACGGTGAAGATGCTGCCCTCGCCCAGTACCGAGTCGATATCCAGGCTGCCGCGATGGTGACTGACGATGTGCTTGACGATGGCGAGGCCGAGGCCGGTGCCGCCCATGTCCCGCGAGCGGGCAGCGTCGACCCGGTAGAAGCGCTCGGTCAGGCGCGGCAGATGCTGGCGGGCGATGCCCTCGCCCTGGTCCTTGACCGTGATAGCCACCATGCCCTTGGGATCGCGCAGGCCGGTGAGGCGGCTTTTCAGCTGGACGGGATCGGTAATGACGCTGGCCTCGACCGTCACCTTGCTGCCCTCGCGGCTGTATTTGATGGCGTTATCGATCAGGTTCTGGAACACCTGGGTGAGCTCATCGCTGTCGCCGGGCACGCAGGGCAGGAGGTCGGGATCCGGCAGGCAGAGCTTGATCTTGCGGTTCTGCGCCTTCCAGCTGAGGCCATCGGCCACCGAGCCCAGCACGCGGGCGAGATCGGTGGTGCCGCGCGGACGGCTATGTTCATGCAATTCGATGCGGCTCAGCGACAACAGGTCGGAGACCATGCGGGTCATCCGGCTGGCCTGGTCGTGCATGATGCCGAGGAAGCGTTCCTGCGCCTTGGGATCGTCCTTGGCCGGGCCGCGCATGGTTTCGATGAAGCCGAGCAAGGTCGCCAGCGGCGTCTTCAATTCGTGGCTGACATTGGCGATGAAATCGCTGCGCAGATTGTCGAGCCGCCGCGCCGCCGTCACGTCGCGTAGCAGGATCAGCAGGTCACCGTCATCGCGCGCAGCGAGGGCGGTCCTGCCGCTACCGCCCGGACCGACCTGCGCGTGGAGCGGCACGACCACGGCCTGATATTCGGTTTCATGGCCGATATCGAGGCGCAAGGGCGCGTCGAGGCCGCTCTCCTCGCCCTCTTCCGGCTCAAGCCCCAAGCGGATGGCCTCGATCGCATCGAGCAGGGGCGGATGGCGCAGCACCGCCAGCAGGTTGCGGCCCGCCAGGCGGCCGCCGAATTGCCGCTCCGCCGCCTGATTGGCCCAGGTGATCTCGCGCCCCTCGCCGATCAGCAGCAGCGGATCCGGCAGGGCATTGAGGATGTCGCGGGCGCGATCGGCCACCACATCGGTGGCCGCGGCGTCTTCGGCGCTCGGCGCCGGCAGGGAAATATCGAGCTTCGGCTGACGCAGCAGCGGCCGCAGCACCAGTGCCATGCCGGCCAGCCAGATGACGGCGGCACCGATCAGCAGCGGCCAACCCGGCCTGCCGCTGACGGCGATCGCCAGCATGACCAGGATGGTCAAGCCGGTCATCGGGACGAAGAGACGCATCAGCCGGTTCGACATCGCGGGGTACGCTCGCAACTGGGAAAGCTCATGAAGAACATCATCGACTCGGGAGATTAGCTGAACTTCGCAGCCGGCGGCATGGCTTCATCAAAGATTCATCTCGCCTGGCGGTCCACAACCCGGAACAGTCCGCTCCCCAGTCGATGTGGTAGCGGAATAACACCCCGGTGGAGCATTGCGTGAATACTCTCGGGTAAGAACCAGAATGGGAGGTAAGCGATGACATCATGGACCCGCTCTTCAGGCGCCCGGTCTGCAAACGACGAGCCGCGGCGCGGCAAGCTTTCGGTCGCCCTGCCGGTCGCCCTTCTCCTCGGCTGTGTCGTCGGCAGCCTCGCCGCCCGCGCCGATGACGGCAGCGATCCGGGTGCGCTGCAGTTCAAAAAATCCTGTGGTACCTGCCATACCACCGATCCCAAGGCGCCGCTGCGCCAGGGTCCCAATCTGCATGGGGTGATCGGCCGCCCTGCCGGCAGCCTGAAGGGCTTCAAATACTCGCCGGCGTTCGCCACGGCGGCGCCCAAGATCACCTGGACCGCCGATATGATCGACAAATGGATCACCAACCCGCAGCAGGTCATTCCCGGCACGGTGATGCTGTATCATCAAAGCGATGCCGACAAGCGCCAGCTGATCATCGGCTATCTACAGAAACACTGACCGAATGCAGGCGGCCAGGCCCCGGGTCACCCCGAACCTTGGTCGGGCGACAACCCGGCCGCCGCGCGGTTGCGCTGCAATGCAGCATGGATGATGGCGATAATAGACCTGCTTTGACTTGATCCCCCTCTCGAAACGGCCGATCCTGCTGATGAAAGATGGACCGCCGCCTTGGCGGGCGACGTCTCCGCTCCCGAGGCCCATATGGCCCGAAGGCGGCGGCATCCGCTTCGCATTTGCGAGACGGAATGACGATTCGTCCAGGCGCGATCGCAAACAAGCCGGCCATCTGTCACGGCCAGATCATCCGCTGGCCCGTTCAGGGAGAGAACATCATGTGCCACGTCTTCGCCAGCCAGGACGCCACCATCTACAAAACCGTCACCCGCTCGGTCCGCCTCAACGGGTTCTGCACCAGCATTCGCCTCGAAGCCTTGTTCTGGTCGGTGCTCGACCAGATCGCCGCGCAGGAGGGCATGTCGACGCCACGCTTCATCAGCACGCTTTATGACGAGGTGATGGAGCTGCGCGGGGAGGTCGGCAACTTCACCTCGCTGCTGCGCGTGACCTGCGCTTCCTATATCGAGAAGCATCATTCGCAACAGCCGGTGACCGTCGCCAAGCAGGGCCTGGCCAGCGCGCCGGTCCTGTCCCAGACGCCGCGTCCGACCCAGGAACAACTCGTATCGGCTTGAAACCGTAAAGTTGTCCGGTACGGCTGCGGGTCACAGCTGCGTGCCTGGTCGAACCTGCAGGCGAAGGTGCGAAATCAACGTCTCGACCTCGCCCGAACACGCCACACCTGGATACATCGCAATGCAGCAACAGCATGCGTAGTAACGGAATAACACCAGTATAAAGTTGATTGGCCTAGACTCTCCCTCAGTCAAGACCCGAGGGAGATATGGCGAAGATCATTCACAGCATGATCCGGGTGCGTGACCTCGACGCATCCCTGGACTTCTACGACACGGCGTTCAATCTCAAACCCGCCGACCGCTACGACTTCGACGGCTTCACCCTGGTCTATCTGCGCAATGCGGAAGCCGATGTCGAGATCGAGCTGACCTGGAATCACGGCCGCAGCGAGCCCTACACCCATGGCGACGGCTACGGTCATGTCGCCGTCATCGTCGAAGACCTTGAAGCCGAGCATCGGCGCTTCACCGAACGCGGCCTCAATCCGCTGCCGATCAAGGAATTCCATCGCGATGGTGACCTGATGGCCAAGTTCTTTTTCGTCCTCGACCCCGATGGCTACAAGATCGAGGTCCTGCAACATCACGGCCGCTATCGCTAAGGCGAGACCGGCACTTGTATCTGCTTATTGCCGCCGAGATCGGGAACCGACGGGCGGTTCTTACGGGGAGAGAAAGCGATGACTGATGTAAACATGAAAAGACGAGATTTCCTGATCGGCAGTTCCGCCCTGCTCGCCAGCCTGGCGGTCATGGGCACGACTGGCGTGGTGATGGCACCGGACGGCGCCTGGGCGGTTTCCACCACTGCACTCAGCAGCCAGGAAACGGCGACCTTGATCAAGTTCGCCCGTGCCATCTATCCGCATAAGAAGCTGAAGGATGCGATCTACGCCAATGTCGCCCACAGCCTCGATGCCAAGGCGGCCAAGGACGATCAGCTGAAGGCGACCTTGCAGCAGGGCGTCGCCCAGTTGCAGCAGAGCAAGTTCACCTCGCTCAGCCAGGCGAAACAGGTCGCGGCGCTGAAGGACATGGAGACCACGCCCTTCTTCCAGACAGTGCGCGGCGAATGCGTCACCGGCATCTACAACAATCAGGAAGTCTGGAAGATCTTCGGCTATGAGGGCGCGTCGGCGGAGCTCGGTGGCTATATCCATCGCGGCTTCAACGACCTCACCTGGCTGAAAGACGCGTGAGGGGAGGCAATCATGGCAGCTAAATTCAACCTGACTGATGACAGCGTGGTCGTGGTAGTCGGCTCCGGCGCCGGCGGCGGCACGCTTTCCAATGAACTCGCGCAGAAAGGCATCAAGGTTGTTCTCCTCGAAGCAGGTGCGCGCAACGAGATCGAGGATTTCGTCAACAACGAGTGGGAAAGCTTCACCAACATCTCCTGGCTCGACAAGCGCACGACATCGGGCAGTTGGCGCGTCGCCAAGGACTTTCCGAATTTGCCGGCCTGGATTGTGAAATCCGTCGGCGGCTCGACCGTGCATTGGGCCGGCGCCTCGCTCCGCTTCCAGGAGCATGAGTTCAAGATCCGCACCACCTATGGTGAGATCGCCGGTGCCAACCTGCTCGATTGGCCGATCACGCTGCAGGAGATGGAACCCTATTACGAGCGTGCCGAAGACAAGATGGGCGTCACCGGCACCCATGGCATTCCGCGCCTGCCGGGCAACAACAATTTCAAGGTGCTCTCGGCCGGCGCCAAGAAGGTCGGCTATCAAACCGTCCATACCGGCAACATGGCGATCAATTCGCAGCCGCGCGACGGGCGCGGCTCCTGCCAGCAGATCGGCTTCTGCTTCCAAGGCTGCAAATCGGGCGCCAAATGGTCGACGCTCTATACCGAGATCCCCAAGGGGGAAGCGACCGGCAACCTGGAAGTGCGGCCGAATTCCCAGGTCTTGAAGATCGAGCATAATGACAAGGGTCTCGTCACCGGCGTCGTCTATGCCGATAAACAGGGCCAGCAACAACGCCAGGCAGCCCGCGTCGTCTGCGTCGCCGGCAATTCGATCGAGAGTCCGCGCCTGCTGCTGAATTCGGCGTCGTCGAAGTTCCCGGACGGGCTTGCCAATTCCTCCGGCCAGGTCGGCAAGAATTACATGCGCCACACGACCGGTTCGGTCTATGGCATCTTCGACAAGCCGGTGCATATGTATCGCGGCACCACGATGGCCGGCATCGTCCGCGACGAGGCGGTCTTCAAGCCGGAACGCGGCTTTGTCGGCGGCTTCGAGCTCGAAACCCTGTCACTCGGCCTGCCTTTCATGGCCGCCTTCCTCGATCCCGGCGCCTGGGGTCCGGATTTCTGCTCTGCGATGGATGCCTATAGTCACATGGCGGGCATGTGGATCGTCGGCGAGGACATGCCGCAGGAGACCAATCGCATCACCTTGCATGCGACCGAGAAGGACGCATTCGGGCTACCGATCCCGGATGTGCATTTCGACGATCATGCCAATGACACGGCGCTGCGCAACTACGCCTTCAAGCAGGGCAGCGCCATCTATGACGCGGTCGGCGCCACCCGCACCATTCATACGCCGCCTTATCCGTCGACGCACAATCTCGGCACCAATCGGATGAGCGATAAGCCGCAGGATGGCGTGGTTAACAAGCATGGCCAGACCCACGACATTCCGAACCTGTTCGTTTCCGACGGCAGCCAGTTCACCTCGGGCGCGGCAGAGAATCCGACCTTGACGATTGTCGCTTTGGCGATCCGGCAATCGGAATATATCGCCGACCAAATGGGCAAGAAGGCGATCTGAGCGCCGCCGGATTACCTGCCTCTCCCTGTCGACCTGCGGGCGATCCGACCCCGGATCGCCCGTTTTCTTTGTTTGGCCTATAGCGGAATCAAGGGCGGATGCCGCCCCTCACCCTAACCCTCTCCCCACTGTCGTGG
>Ga0255336_101800_pt1 | contig 13171 bp, 10 predicted proteins | sample MeOH1_35cm_T3_17_FD_189102 | JGI IMG/M metagenome (GOLD analysis project Ga0255336, IMG submission 189102) | Sandy soil microbial communities from University of British Columbia, Vancouver, Canada - MeOH1_35cm_T3_179 | ecosystem: Engineered > Artificial ecosystem > Sand microcosm > Unclassified ...
GCGTGCAGCGAGCCCTGAATTTCGCGGTGGTCGACGAGGTCGACTCGATCCTGATCGACGAAGCCCGTACGCCGCTGATCATCTCCGGCCAGGCCGAAGATCACACCGAACTCTACGTGCGCATGAACGCGCTGCCGCCGCTGCTGGAGCGCCAGATCGGCGAAGAGAAAGCGGACGGCACCGGCGTCGAAAAGCCGGGCGACTACACGCTGGACGAAAAGGGCCGCCAGGTGTTCCTGACGGAATCGGGCCACGAAAAGGCCGAGCGCCTGCTCTCCGAGTGGGGCCTGATCGGCGAGGGCGAAAGCCTGTACGCGCCGCAGAACATCACGCTGATGCACCACGTGTACGCCGCGCTGCGCGCGCACACGCTGTTCTTCAAGGACCAGCATTACGTCGTGCAGAACGGCGAGGTGGTGATCGTCGACGAATTTACCGGCCGCCTGATGTCTGGCCGCCGTTGGTCGGACGGCTTGCACCAGGCTGTCGAGGCGAAGGAACACGTCAAGATCCAGAGCGAGAACCAGACGCTCGCGTCGATCACGTTCCAGAACTACTTCCGCATGTACGCGAAGCTGTCCGGTATGACCGGCACGGCGGATACCGAAGCCTACGAATTCAACGAGATCTACGGGCTCGAAACGGTCGTGATCCCGACCAACCGTCCGCCCAAGCGGATCGACAAGCAGGATCAGATCTACAAGACCGCCAAGGAACGCTACGACGCGGTGATCCGCGACATTCGCGATTGCTACGAGCGCGGTCAGCCGGTGCTGGTCGGTACTACGTCGATCGAAAACTCCGAGTTGCTGTCGCATCTGCTGAAGCAAGCCGGCTTGCCGCACGAAGTGCTGAACGCCAAGCAGCACGCGCGTGAAGCCGAGATCGTCGCCGAAGCCGGCCGTCCCAAGCGCATCACGATCGCCACCAACATGGCCGGTCGCGGTACGGACATCGTGCTCGGCGGCAATGCGGAAAAGCAGGCGTCGTTTCTCGAACTGGACGAAACGCTGCCGGAAGACGAAAAGCGGCGCCGTATCCAGAAACTGCACGACGAATGGCAAGCGCTGCACGATCAGGTGAAGGCCGCGGGCGGTCTGCACATCATCGGCACCGAGCGTCACGAATCGCGCCGGATCGACAACCAGTTGCGTGGCCGTGCCGGCCGCCAGGGCGACCCGGGTTCGTCGCGCTTCTATCTGTCGCTGGAAGATCCGCTGCTGCGCATTTTCGCCGGCGACCGTGTGCGCGCGATCATGGACCGCCTGAAAATGCCGGAAGGCGAAGCGATCGAGGCCGGCATCGTCTCGCGCTCCATCGAATCGGCGCAGCGCAAAGTGGAAGCGCGCAACTTCGACGTTCGCAAGCAATTGCTCGAATACGACGACGTGTCGAACGATCAGCGCAAGGTGATCTACCAGCAGCGCAATGAATTGCTCGAAGCGAACGACATCACCGAAACCATCGGTGCGATGCGCCAGAGCGTGATCGCCGACATCGTCCACCAGTTCGTGCCGGCCGGTAGCATTGAAGAGCAGTGGGACGTGCCCGAGCTGGAGGAAGTGCTGCGCAACGAGTGGCAGCTCGACCTCGCGATCCAGGAAATGATCAACGAGTCGAACTCGATCAGCGCCGACGAGATTCTCGAAGCAGTTGAAGCCGCCGCAGACGAAGCGTACGAAGCGAAGGTCGAACTGGTCGGCCGCGAGTCGTTCAGCGCGTTCGAACGCTCGATCATGCTGCAAACGCTGGATCGCAGCTGGCGCGAACATCTGGCCGCGCTCGACCATCTGCGCCAGGGCATCCATCTGCGCGGCTATGCTCAGAAGAACCCGAAGCAGGAATACAAACGCGAGGCGTTCGAACTGTTCGCCGCGATGCTCGACGCCGTGAAGCTCGAAGTCACCCGCGTGGTGATGAACGTGCAGATCCAGTCGCCGGAGCAGTTGGAGCAGGCCGCGGAACAGCTCGAAGAGCAGGGCGGCCACCTCGAAAACGTCGAATTCCGCCACGCCGAATTCGCCGAAGCCGCAGCGGCGGCGCCGGTCGCCGCAGAGGCGGCAACGGCTGCCATGATCGGCGACGCCATGAGCCACGGCTCGTCGCAGGCGGCCGCAGCGAGCATGAGCGCGGACAACGTGCCGAAAGTCGGCCGTAACGACCCATGCCCGTGCGGCAGCGGCAAGAAGTACAAGCAGTGCCACGGCAAGATCGTGTAATGCCGAAGGCGGCGCGATGCAAGGCGCGCCGCGTCGTTTTACGTTGTACCTTATCTTGATTTCGCGGTGGTCCGGCAGCACGCCCGGGCCATCAGTTTCCGTTTCCCTGAATGCCGGCGCCTGCCGGCATTTTCTTCGACAGGTCGCGACCATGGCTGTCAATTTCCCCTCGATCGATCCCGCTCAACTCCATCCCGTCGCCGGCGTTTCGCTCGGCTGGGCAGAGGCGAATATCCGCAAGCCGAACCGCAAGGACGTGCTCGTCATTTCCGTGGGCGAAGGCGCTACGGTCGGCGGCGTGTTCACGCAGAACCGTTTTTGCGCGGCGCCTGTCACCGTGTGCCGCGAGAATCTGGAACGCGTGCGCGCGGGAGGCAAGCCGATCCGCGCGCTGGTGATCAACACCGGCAACGCGAATGCAGGCACGGGCGAGCCGGGCCTCGTGGCGGCGCGCGAAACCTGCGCCGAACTCGCGCGTCTGGCGGACATCACGCCGGAACAGGTGCTGCCGTTTTCGACGGGTGTGATTCTGGAGCCGCTGCCGGTGGATCGTCTGAAGGCGGGGCTGCCGGCTGCACTCGCAAATCGCAAGGAAGCGAACTGGTACGACGCCGCGCAGGCGATCATGACCACGGACACGCTGCCCAAGGCTACGTCGCGCCAGGTCACGATCGACGGCCACACGGTCACGCTGACCGGCATCAGCAAGGGCGCCGGCATGATCAGGCCGAACATGGCGACCATGCTCGGCTTTCTCGCGTTCGACGCCGCCGTCGCCCAGCCGGTGCTCGACGCGCTGGTCAAGCACGTGGCCGACCGCTCGTTCAACTGCATTACGATCGATGGCGATACGTCGACCAACGATTCGTTCATCCTGATCGCATCGGGCAAATCGAGCCTGCCGGCGATCACGTCCACCGACTCGCCCGCTTATGCAGCGCTGCGCGACGCGGTGACCGAGGTCGCCCAGACCCTCGCACAGTTGATCGTGCGCGACGGCGAAGGCGCGACCAAATTCATGACCGTGCATGTCGAAGGCGGGTCGAGCGTCGGCGAATGCCGCCAGATCGCCTATGCGATCGGCCACTCGCCGCTCGTGAAGACGGCCTTCTATGCATCGGACCCGAATCTCGGCCGCATTCTGGCGGCCATCGGCTATGCCGGCGTGGACGATCTCGACGTCGGCAAGATCGATCTGTATCTCGACGACGTGCTGGTTGCGACTGCCGGCGGCCGCAATCCGGCCTACCGTGAAGAAGACGGCCAGCGCGTCATGAAAAAGAGCGAGATCGGCATTCGTGTCGTGCTCGGCCGCGGCGATGCGCAAGCCACGATCTGGACTTGCGACCTGTCGCACGACTACGTGAGCATCAACGCCGACTATCGTTCGTAACCAGGTTCCTCATCAGGGTTTTAACGCGGCCTGCTGGCCGCTTACCTCATAGTCATGGACAAACTCGAACAGTTTCTGACCCGAGCCGAAGCCGTGCTCGTCCGCCTGGAGGCCATGCTTCCGCCCGCCGCGCCGGAGATCGACTGGTCGGCGGCGGTCGCGTTTCGCTGGCGTAAGCGCCAGGGGCGCGGCTACCTGCAGCCGGTGCCGGCCATCTCGGCGATCACGCTCGACGACCTGCAGAATATCGATCGCCAGAAAGGGTTGATCGAGCAGAACACGCGTCAATTCGTGCACAGGCAGCCGGCCAATAATGTACTGCTGACGGGTGCGCGCGGCACCGGCAAATCGTCGCTGATCAAGGCGTGCCTGAACGCGTATGCGAAAGACGGCCTGCGTCTGATCGAAGTGGACAAGGACGATCTGCACGACCTCGGCGATATCGTCGATTTGATCGCGCAGCGGCCGGAGCGCTTCGTGGTGTTTTGCGACGACCTGTCGTTCGAAGACGGCGAGTCGGGCTACAAGGCGCTGAAGGTCGCGCTCGACGGCTCGATCGCCGCGCAGTCGGACAACGTGCTGATTTACGCGACGTCGAACCGCCGCCATCTGTTGCCCGAGTATATGAGCGACAACGAGACGTACAAGCACACGTCGGACGGCGAGATTCACCCCGGCGAACTGGTGGAAGAAAAAATCTCGCTGTCCGAGCGTTTCGGGCTGTGGGTCAGCTTCTATCCGTTCAAACAGGACGACTACCTGTCGATCATCGGCCACTGGCTGCGGCATTTCGGCTGCGACGACGCCGAAGTGGAAGCGGCGCGCGGCGATGCACTGGTGTGGGCGCTGGAGCGCGGCTCGCGTTCGGGACGTGTCGCGTGGCAGTTCGCGCGCGACTGGTCCGGCCGCAAGACCTCAGCGTGAGCCTCGGCATGAGCGACGGCACGCAGAAGAACGCCGCTGGCCGCAAGGTGACGGAAGTCGCCGTTGGCGTGCTGGTTCAGCCCGATGGGCGCTATCTGTTGGCGCAGCGCCCCGCCGGCAAGCCGTACGAGGGTTACTGGGAGTTTCCGGGCGGCAAGCTGGAAGCGGGCGAGTCGGTCGAGGCCGCGCTCGCCCGTGAACTGCACGAGGAACTGGGTATCGAGGTTAAGGCGAGCCATCTCTGGCATACGCTCGAACATGACTACCCGCACGCCTATGTGCGGCTTTTTTTCTGCAAGGTCACGCAGTGGTCCGGCAAGCCGCACGGCCGCGAAGGTCAGGCTTTTGTCTGGCAAACGCTGCCCGCGGATGTCGAGCCGCTGTTGCCGGCGACCATTCCCGTGCTGGAATGGCTCGCGGCCGAAAAGAAGAACTGAAACGAAAGAGACGGGCGCGCGATAACGGGCGCTGCATTAGCAGCACCGGCCCGCGTGACCCGGACAGCGGGCCGCGCTCAATGCGGGGTGTAATCCCCGTCAGGCGTCTCGTCCGACGACGCTTCCTGGTCGGATCCACCGATCTTGTACTTCTCAGTGGCCCAGGCGCCGAGATCGATCTGCTTGCAGCGGTTTGAGCAGAAGGGACGGAAGCGGTTTTCAGGTGTCCAGCGGACGTCCTTTCCGCAAGTGGGGCATTTGACGACAGTAGGCATACGGTCAGGCAGTTAATCGCAAACGGACAAGTAACGAATATAGGGGCATTTTTCGCCGCTTTAAAGGCATGTCCCTTCGGTTCGGACCAACCAGGTAAGGTTAGGTAAACGTGACAGGCCCTGCGAGCGCGACTTACAGGCTGCAGAGCGTGAGCTGGAAAGGTACGTCGACATCCACCGCACGCGGACGCAGATCGCCGTCCTGCACCGTGAAGCGCACCCACAGCATGTACTTGTTGGCGCTGGCCTCGGGGATCACGCGCAATTCCGGTGCCACCCTTACCTGCATCAATTGATACGAACGGCCGGACAGCATCTGCTGATAGCTGCCCTGCATGGCCATGACCTTGGACGCCTGGCCGGATTCGCGCGCGAGCCGCAGCACGATGGTGGCTGCGTCGCGCAACGGCAGCAGCGGGGTCACCCACTTGGCAATATCCTGGCGGCGCTGATCGGGATGAAGCTGCTGCCACGCGTAGTAGGACGGCAAATCGAATTTGCAGGTGCCGCCCGGAATGATTGCGCGGCTGCGGATGCTGGCGAGCCACTCGTTGTCCGCAAGATGCTGGCCGGTCTTGCCCTGCATCTGCGAAAGCCCCGACAGGGTTTGCTCGATCTCGCCGAGTACGGCCTCAAGCGCGTTCTGCTCGATTCCCGGATTGCCGCGAAACGGCGCCAGCGTTTGCCGCTGGCGTTCGAGCTCTTTCATCAGATCCGACTTCAGATCCGCGCGACCCGCAACCTCCGAGATTTCGAACAGCGTGGTCAGTGCGACGTGATGTTCCCTGGCGTCTTCCTGGGTCAGAAAGAACGTGAAGCGCTCGAACAGGTCTTCGAGGCGCAATAGCGTCCGGATTCGCTCGTTGAAGGGATACTCGTAAAGGATCAAGCGGGCTCGCCTCGGGCGTGGTCGGTGACGGGAATGCAGAACATTCTAATGCCGTGAGACTACCCTAGCAATCACGCACTTTTTCAGCGCGCATTCGCAACTTTTTTCACATGTTGCGGGCGGTTTTCAACGCGCTTTTGGCAGGCGCATGGCCGCGAAGTTCAACCGGCGTTTCCTGAACGACGCGTCGGCCTCATGCGCCGGCGAGCGACAGATACACGCGATGCTGCGCGTCGACTTGCGCCCTGAGCGCTTCGAGCGACACGTTGTCGTTGTCGATCACGTCGTCGGCTGCGGCGAGACGCGCTTCGCGTGTGGCCTGGCGGGCGATGATCGCCAGCACCTGTGCGCGACTGAAATTGTTGCGGCTCATCACGCGCGAGATCTGTGTTTCCATGCTGCAGTCGACCGTCAGCACGCGATTCACGCGGTTTTTCCACGTGCCGGACTCGACCAGCAGCGGCACCACCACGATCACGTAAGGGCCTTGTGCCTCGCGCTGCTCGCGTTCGGTCTCCGCACGAATCAACGGATGCGTGATGCCTTCGAGTCGTTTGAGCGCGCTGTCGTCGCTGAATACGAGCGTTCGCATGCGGGCGCGGTCGAGCGAACCGTCGGCGGCGACGAACGCCTCGCCGAACTCGGCGGCGATCTGCGGCATCGCCATGCCGCGCGGCGCGGTAACCCGGTGCGCGATCAGGTCGGTATCGACCAGCGGCACGCCGTGCGCGGCAAACAGGTCGGCCACGGTCGATTTGCCGCTGCCTATGCCGCCGGTCAATCCCACAGCAAACATGCTTCAGCCCCCCAGAGCCAGATAAAGCGGTGTGCCGAGAAACAGCGTGAGTGCGCCGCCTGCCGCGAGAAACGGCCCGAAAGGCAGCGGCTCTTCGAAACGCATGCGGCCGCGCCATGTCGCCAGCAGGCCGATGACGGCGCCCGCCACCGCTGCGATCAGCACGATCTGCGGCAGTGCCGCCCAGCCGAGCCACGCGCCGAGCGCAGCGAGCAGTTTGAAATCGCCGTAACCCATGCCTTCGACGCCGCGTACGAGGCGAAACACCCAATGCACGACCCACAGTACCAGGTAGCCGAAGATCGCGCCGAGCACCGCATCGTGCAGATTCGCAAACATGCCGTTGAAGTTGACGATGATGCCCGCCCACAGCAACGGCAGCGTCAACGAGTCGGGTAGCAGGTGGGTGTCGATGTCGATCGCGCTCATTGCGAGCAGTGCGGCGCACAGTCCGAAAGCAGCGAGCGCCGTGAGGGTCGGGCCGAACAGCGCAAGCGAGCCGGCCGCGAGCGCCGCGCTGGCGATTTCGAGAAGCGGATAACGCAGGCTCACATGAGCCTTGCATGCGGAACAGCGCCCGCGCAACAACACATAACTCAGCACCGGCAGGTTCTCCCGCGCGCTCAACACATGGCCGCAGTGAGGACACGCGCTGCGCGGCACCCACAGGTTGTAGCGCGCCGGCAGGCCGTCTGGTTCCTGTTCCGGCGGTTCACCGGCGGCGTCGTTGAATTCCGCTTGCCATGCACGTTCGAGCATGATCGGCAGCCGGTGCACGACCACGTTCAGGAAGCTGCCGATCACGAGGCCGAACAGGATGGCGAACGTCATCTGCAGACCGGTAGGCAAGCTGCCGAACGCGAAACCGAGACCGGTTGCGAAGTGATCGATACGGCCGGGCAGTAAGCCCGACAGCAGGCTGGGAGAGGTGTCTGGCACGAGGAGAGTTGTTGCCCGCATGGATAAAGGATGGATTCGGCTGCGATCCTACACCACGTTGCCGAGTTGAATAATGGGAAGATACATCGCGATCACGAGGCCGCCGACCAGCGCGCCCAGCACGATGATGACGAGCGGCTCGCACAGGCTCGAGAGCGTGCCGATCTTTTCGTCTACCTGACGATCGGCGAGCGACGCGACATCGATCAGCATGGTGTCGAGTGCTCCGGACTCCTCGGCAACCGCGATCGGCTGTACGACCTCGGGCGGGAAGCAGCGCGCTTCGCGCATGGCGGCGGCTAGCCGTTCGCCGCGCCGAAGCCGCGCGGCGATTTCCACGGTAGCACGGTCGAAGAAGGCGTTGCCGGTGGCGTGAGTCAGTGAACCGAAAGCGTCGGCGAGCGGCGTGCCGGCAGATAGCAAGGTGCCGAGCGCACGGCTCCAGCGCGCCGCGCACAACGTGCGCAGCAGCGGACCGGCGACCGGTATTGTCAGCGATACGCGTGCAAAGCGGATGCGCGCCGCTTCGGAGCGTCGCAGCAGAAATGTCGCTGCCGAGCTCGCTGCAAAGATCAGGGCGAACGCCGGTACGCTCCATCGCGCGAGGCCGGCCGACAACGCCAGCACGAACTGCGTCGGCGCGGGCAGTCTGGCGCCGAAGCCATCGAAGATCTGTTGGAACGTCGGCACGACCCACACGAGCAAAGCCGCGGTAATCGCCAGGGCCAGCACGAGTATCGCGACGGGATAGGTGAGTGCCGCGCGCACTTTCGCACGCTGCGCGGCAGCGCGTTCGCGGTCCTCGGCGATGCGGGCGAGGACGGCCGCAAGCGCGCCGGCCGCCTCGCCGACTTCGACGAGCTGGCAGTACAGCGCATTGAATTGCGCGGGGTGCCGCTGCAATGCCGCCGAGAAACGCAGCCCGCCGGTGATGTCGCGCGCAAGAGCGCCGACGATCCTCGGCATGCCCTGGCGGCGTGAAGCCTGTGCTTGCGCGAGCAGATCCAGCGCGGGCGCGAGCGGCAGGCCGGCGCGCAGTAGGCTGGCGAGCTGCCGGGTGAACAGCGTGATGTCCGCGGCGCGGGCGCGCGGGCGCGGTGCCGGACCAAGCGCCGTCAATTCGATGACAAACAGGTTGTCGCGTTTGAGCACCGTGCGTGCGGTGGCCGCGTCGGCTGCGATGAGCGCGCCGTTTTTTCGCACGCCGTCGGCGTCGACGCCCCGCCATTTGAAACGCATATCGGTGGCCAGAGGCCGATGAGTCGTGACTGTATTCATGCGACCTCGGTCGCAGCGAGCGCTTCGGCGAGACTGGTGGAGCCGTCGCGCACGCGCGCCAGCGCTGCGTCACGCAAGGTGGCCACCCGTTCGGTTTGCGCGAGCCGCGCCAGTTCGTGCGTGCCCGCGCTTGCCACGATCAGCTCGCGCATCGCGTCGGACACGGGCATCACCTGGTGAACGCCGAGGCGCCCCCGATAGCCGATGCCGTGGCACGCCGCGCAGCCGCGGGCGGCGTAGGGCTGCCAGCCGTCGAGTTGATGCTCGCTGAAACCCGCTGCCCGAAGCGCCGCCGCCGACTGCGGCGCGGGCACCCGACAGGCAGTGCAGAGACGCCGCACCAGCCGTTGCGCGGTCACCATGCGCAACGCAGCCGCAAGGTTGTACGGTTCGACACCGATATCGATCAGGCGCGCGACCGCGGCGGGCGCGTCGTTCGTATGCAGGGTCGACAGCACGAGGTGGCCGGTTTGCGCGGCCTTCACGGCGACGTCGGCGGTTTCTTCGTCGCGGATTTCGCCGACCATGATGACGTCGGGATCCTGGCGCAGAAAGGCGCGCAACGCCACGGCGAAGGTCAGCCCGGCTTTTTCGCGCACGCTGACCTGATTGATGCCGGCCAACTGGATCTCGGCGGGATCTTCCACCGAACACAGATTACGCGCTTCGCCGTTGAGCAGATTCAGAAAGCAGTACAGCGACAGCGTCTTGCCGCTCCCAGTGGGCCCGGTGACGAGCACGAGGCCGTGCGGCGCGCGGATCGCGGCGTCGACTGTTTCGCGTTGGTGCGGATCGAGGTCGAGCGAGTCGAGTGAAAGATCGGCGGGCAGCGCGTCGAGTCTGCGCAGCACGAGTTTTTCGCCGAACAGCGTAGGCAGCGAATTGACGCGATAGTCTTCAACGCGCCCGGGCGACGTGGAAATACGCAGACGGCCGTCCTGCGGCACGCGCCGCTCGGCGATATCCATGCGAGCGAGCACCTTTACACGCGTAATGAATGCATCGCGCAGATGCGCGGGCGGCGGCGGGATCTCGTGCAGCACGCCGTCGATTCTCAAGCGCACGCGCCAGCCGTGTTCCACTGGCTCGATGTGAAGATCCGACGCATTGCGGCGGGTCGCTTCCTGCAATGTGTCGGTCAGCAGACGCACGGCGGGGCCGTCGTCGGGATCGGCGAGACTTGCCGCGCCGGGCTCGCGTGCGAATGGGCCCGGCTTCGCCCGGACCGCGCTCTCCTGCGAGGTCGCGGTGGGACGCGGCAATGCCGCCGCGGGTTGAAAAGAAGCTTGCATGAGAGACCGGTGATGAGCCGCCTGTAGTACACGACAGCTTCATCTTCCGGTACGGCGGGGGGCGCCGCCATTCAGCCATTCGGCTAATGGCGCGCGCTGCGCGCCTATGCGATGCTGTGCCGTGTCGCGCCTAGCTGCGCAAGACCTTGGCGGCTTTCGCGCGCACCGGCGGCCTGAACAGCTTGACGGTGCGAATCGCCTGATCGTCGCTACGCATCACTTCCAGTTTGACTTCGCCGATCTGCACGCACACGTCGCCGTCGGGGATATCTTCGAGGATTTCGAGAATCAGGCCATTGAGCGTTTTCGGCCCGTCGGTGGGCAGCGCGAGTTGCAGCCAGCGGTTCAATTCGCGCAGCGGCATGCTGCCTGCCACGATGCATTCGCCGTTGTCGTTCCAGCCGCCGCGCGAATTGGCGCTACGCGGAATCGACGTGGTGAATTCACCGATCAGTTCTTCGATGATGTCTTCCGGCGTGACGAGGCCTTGCAACTCGCCATATTCGTTGACAACCAGCGCCGTGCGGTGACGGCTCTCCTGGAAGTATTGCAATTGCTGGAACACGGGCGTGCCGCTCGGCACGAAATACGGTTCGGCGAGCAACTCGCGCAGCGTCTCGCGCTCCAGTTCCTGGTTGTGCAGGGCGGCCAGCGTCTTGCGTACGTGCAGCACGCCGAGCACCCGGTCGATGTCGCCTTGATAAACGATCAGCTTGTTGTGATAGCAGGTTTCCAACTGATGCAGGATCTGTTCGAACGGCGCGTCGAAGTCGAGCGCCTCGATGCGGCGGCGCGGGATCATCACGTCGTCGACGGAAATGTTTTCGAGGTCGAACAGGTTCAGCAGAATGCTGCGGTGCTTGGTCGGCATGAAGCTGCCGGACTCGAGCACGATGGTGCGCAACTCTTCGGTGGACAGGCGCTGATCGCGCACGCCTTTCGTATTGATATGCAGCACGCGCAGGATGCCATTCGCAAACAGATTGACGAACCAGATGAGCGGTTTGGCAACGCGCATCATCGGCGCGATCAGCAGGCTGGCCGGCAGCGCGATCTTTTCCGGGAACGTTGCGCCGACGATTTTCGGCGTGATCTCCGCGAACACGATGATCAGAAACGCGACGATACCGGTCGCGATCGACAGCACCAGGTTATTGCGGCCGAACGTGTGCAGCGCGATCGAGGTGGTGAGCACCGGAATGATCGTATTGAACAGGTTGTTGCCGATCAGCACGACGCTCAGCAACTGATCGGTATGCGCGAGCAGACCCTGAGTGGTTTTGGCGCCGAGCGCATTCTGGTTGGCGAGATGTTTCAGGCGATGGCGGTTGATCGCCATCATCGCCGTTTCGGAGCTCGAAAAAAAACTCGAGCAGATAAGCAGCAGAAAGACGGCGCCGATCTGCGCCCATAAGGGAAGTTGTTCCACGCGTCGTGAAGGATAGGGGAAAGGATGGAGAGAATATAGCAGAGGGGTTTGCCAGAGCCTTCGCGGCTGGCGGCTAAAGACAGGGCGGGCGGCAGCGGCACAGGGCGTTGCGCGTGAAACTAGCAACTTGCGTGATCCAAAACAAAAAACCGCCGAGCAAGCTGGGCGGTTTTTTGAGCCTCGAACTAACAAGGCGAATCTGGTCGGGGTGAGAGGATTCGAACCTCCGGCCTCTACGTCCCGAACGTAGCGCTCTACCAGGCTAAGCTACACCCCGATTTTGTACTGCGGACTCGATTCAGACTAACCCGGCCTTTCAGTCCCGTTCAAGACTGTCTTGCCGTCGAGTAAGAACATAATTCTAGCAGGCTATCTTTGAAAATGGAATCCGGAAACGAAGAAATTGCGGTCGCGGCGGCCTGGGCTTCCTGTTTCGCGCATTCGAGCGTGTGATCCAGTGCGCCGGAACGCGTGATCGCCTCGAAAATGGTGTCGAAACGATCCGTGCCGCCTTGCTCGATTGCTTCCCGTGCCAGCGCCGATTGCTCCGGCGTGCCGCGTTCGATCAGATAGATCAGCGGGAGCGTGGGTTTGCCTTCGCGAAGGTCGTCGCCGGCATTTTTCCCCATCGATTCGGCCGTGCCCGTGTAGTCGAGCCAGTCGTCCATGATCTGGAACGCTGTGCCGATGCGCCGGCCGAATTCCGCCGCCGCCGCTTCGGTTTTCGCGTCCGAACCGGCCAGCACCGCGCCGAGTTGGGCCGCGGCCTCGAACAGCTTGGCTGTCTTGTAGCGAATCACCTGCATGTAGCGGGCTTCGTCCACGTCGGCGTCGTGCATGTTGAGGAGCTGCAGCACTTCGCCTTCGGAGATGATGTTGGTCGCCTCCGACAGAATTTCCATGACGCGCATCTTGCCCACGCCGACCATCATCTGGAACGAGCGCGAGTACAGGAAATCGCCCACCAGCACGCTCGCGGCGTTGCCGAACAGCGCGTTGGCCGTCTGACGGCCGCGCCGCAGGTCGGATTCGTCGACCACGTCGTCGTGAAGCAGCGTGGCCGTATGGATGAATTCGACGACCGCCGCCAGTTCATGCCGGTGCCCCGTGGTTTCACCCAGCGCGCCGGCCACCAGCAACAGCAGCGCGGGCCGCAGCCGTTTGCCGCCGGCGCTGATGATGTACTCGGAAATCTGGTTGATCAGCATCACGTCGGACGCAAGACGGTGCCGTATGACGCGATTGACCTGCTGCATGTCTTCGGCGATCGGAGCGAGCAGGCTGGCGGCGTTGGAGGAGG
>Ga0255336_101803_pt1 | contig 13162 bp, 10 predicted proteins | sample MeOH1_35cm_T3_17_FD_189102 | JGI IMG/M metagenome (GOLD analysis project Ga0255336, IMG submission 189102) | Sandy soil microbial communities from University of British Columbia, Vancouver, Canada - MeOH1_35cm_T3_179 | ecosystem: Engineered > Artificial ecosystem > Sand microcosm > Unclassified ...
GGTTGTCCTCGCGCTTCAGGTAGACCGGATTGCGCAGACGTGCCGACAGGTTCGGCGCGCGTTCGAGTTCGGTCTCGCGGGCCACGTCGTAGACGCGCGCGGTCAGGGTTTTCTTCAGGTAGTCGTGGGAGGCCATGCGGGTGGCGCGGTGCGCTTTGCGAGACGGGAAAGGGTCAATGATAGCGCCAACGGTGTACGCTCAGGCTCCCGGCTTCTGCACCGAGGCCACGCCGCGCAGTTTCACCCGACCGTTCGGTCGGTCAATCCGGCGCAGGGGTTCCGTCACGGGATTCGCCGAGTTTCGTCGCGCGATTCGCCATGAAAGTGCCCAAAGCCCCACTGCCACTTCGATTTCACCCGTCAACGCGTGGCGGGATCATGCGGTAGAATTCCATTTTGGAATAAGGATCGGAAGATGCACTGGCAGCCTCGGATCGCCCACTTGATGCCCGCCCCGCGTGAGTCTTGCCCCGCGGCGGAGCGTCACGTCCGCCACGCACGATCGTGTAGCTGTATCTGAGCGCCGCGAAGCGACCGATGTGGGTTGGCCGTCGGTCGTGCTTCGCTCCTCTAGAAGATTTCCAGCATTGCGCGCCACGCGCACCGTCAGCCGGCGCCTCACCGATGAGCGCGCCGGGTTGACCCACCGAGTCGTCCAACATGAACGCACCTCAAGTTTTCGATCCGCACGGGGCCGCCGCTGCGGTGGCCGCCGATCCCGAAGCGCGTCTGCGCGAAATTCCCTATAACTACACGTCGTTCTCCGACCGTGAAATCGTTATCCGCCTGCTAGGCGACGCCGCCTGGGCCGCGCTTGCCGAACTGCGCGCGGAACGCCGCACCGGCCGTTCGGCGCGCATGCTGTACGAGGTGCTCGGCGACATCTGGGTGGTGCGCCGCAATCCGTATCTGCAGGACGATCTGCTCGACAACCCGAAGCGCCGGGCAATGCTGATCGAAGCATTGCACCACCGTTTGAGCGAGATCGAGAAGCGCCGCCGCGCCGATCTGACCGAACACGGCGATGAAGCGGGCGTGGACCGTGCCGCGCGCGTCGAAACGCTGGTCCAGGCGGCGCGGCGCGCCGTCGACGAATTCGCGAGCGAATTCCAGAAGACCTACGATCTGCGCAAGCGTGCGACCAAGGTGTTGGGCAAGGTCACGGAAAAGGACAATATCAAGTTCGACGGCCTGTCCCGTGTCTCGCACGTCACCGACGCGACCGACTGGCGGGTCGAATACCCGTTCGTCGTGCTGACGCCGGATACGGAAGCCGAGATCGCCGGCATGATCAAGGCGTGTTTCGAGCTCGGCCTGACCGTGATTCCGCGCGGAGGCGGCACGGGCTATACCGGCGGCGCGGTGCCGCTCACGCCGTTCTCCGCCGTCATCAATACCGAAAAGCTCGAACAGCTGGGCGCGGTCGAAATGACCGAATTGCCGGGCGTCGATCGTAAAGTCGCGACGATTTTCTCCGGCGCGGGCGTGGTGACGCGCCGTGTGACCGAGGCGGCCGAGCAGGCCGGCTTCGTGTTCGCCGTCGATCCGACCTCGCTGGATGCATCCTGCGTGGGCGGCAACGTCGCGATGAACGCGGGCGGCAAAAAGGCGGTGCTGTGGGGCACGGCGCTCGACAACCTCGCCTGGTGGCGCATGGTCGACCCGGAAGGGAACTGGCTCGAAGTCACGCGCCTCGACCATAACATGGGCAAGATTCACGACATCGAAGTCGCGCGTTTCGAGCTCAGGTGGTTCGACGGCAACTACGCGCCGGGCGAAAAGCTGCTGCGCACGGAAGCACTCGACATCAAGGGCCGCGTGTTCCGCAAGGAAGGTCTCGGTAAGGACGTCACGGATAAATTCCTCGCCGGTCTGCCGGGCGTGCAGAAAGAAGGCTGCGACGGGCTGATCACGTCCGCGCGCTGGGTGCTGCACAAGATGCCCGCGCATACGCGCACCGTCTGCCTCGAATTCTTCGGTCAGGCGCGCGATGCGATTCCGAGCATCGTCGAAATCAAGGATTATCTGTTCGAGACGTCGAAGCAGGGCGGCGCGATTCTCGCGGGCCTCGAGCATCTGGACGAACGCTATCTGCGCGCGGTCGGCTACGCGACCAAGAGCAAGCGCAACGCGTTTCCGAAGATGGTGCTGATCGGCGACATCGTCGGCGACGATGCGGACGCGGTCGCGCAAGCCACCTCGGAAGTCGTGCGCATGGCCAACGGCAAGAGCGGCGAAGGCTTCGTCGCGGTCAATGCCGAGGCGCGCAAGCGTTTCTGGCTCGACCGCAGCCGCACGGCGGCAATCGCCAAGCACACCAACGCGTTCAAGATCAACGAAGACGTGGTGATTCCGCTCGACCGCATGGGCGAGTACACGGACGGCATCGAACGCATCAACATCGAGCTGTCGATCAAGAACAAGCTGCAACTGGTCGACGCGCTCGAAGCGTTCTTCCAGGCCGGCAAGCTGCCGCTCGGCAAGAGCGACGACGCCAACGAAATCCCGAGCGCCGAACTGCTCGAAGACCGCGTGCAGCAGGCGCTCGATCTGCTCAAGCGCGTGCGCACGCGTTGGGAGTTCCTGCGCGACAAGCTCGATCTGTCGCTTCGTGAAGCGCAGCACTATCTGGTCGGTCTCGGTTACGAAGCGCTGGCGGAGAAGTTCGCCGACCGCGCGGACGCGCAGCCCGATGCCACCGTGTTCCATGTCACGCAGGACCGCACGATCCGCGTGTCGTGGAAGCAGGAAATTCGCGCCGAGTTGCGGCAGATCTTCAACGGCGGCGAGTTCAAGCCGATCCTCGAGGAAGCTCAGGCGATCCACAAGCAGGTGCTGCGCGGCCGCGTGTTCGTCGCGTTGCACATGCACGCGGGCGACGGCAACGTTCACACGAACCTGCCGGTCAACTCCGACAACTACGAGATGCTGCAGGACGCCCACACGGCAGTCGCGCGCATCATGAAGCTGGCGCGTTCGCTCGACGGCGTGATTTCCGGCGAGCACGGCATCGGCATCACCAAGCTCGAATTCCTGACGGAAGACGAGATCAGCGAGTTCCGCCAGTACAAGCAGCGCGTAGATCCGCATGGCCGCTTCAATGCGGGCAAGCTGCTCGAAGGCGCTGACCTGCGTAACGCCTACACGCCGTCGTTCGGCCTGATGGGCTATGAATCGCTGATCATGCAGCAGTCTGACATCGGCGCGATTTCCGAGTCGATCAAGGACTGTTTGCGTTGCGGCAAGTGCAAGCCGGTGTGCGCGACCCACGTGCCGCGCGCAAACCTGCTGTACAGCCCGCGCAACAAGATTCTCGCCACCTCGCTGCTGGTGGAGGCGTTCCTGTACGAGGAGCAGACCCGCCGCGGCGTGTCGATCAAGCACTGGGACGAGTTCAACGACGTCGCGGATCACTGCACCGTCTGTCACAAATGCGTGACGCCGTGCCCGGTGAAGATCGACTTCGGCGACGTCACCATGAACATGCGCAACCTGTTGCGCAAGATGGGCAAGAAGAAGTTCAACGCGGGTAACGCGGCCGGCATGTTCTTCCTCAACGCGACCAACCCGCAGACCATCAACCTCGCGCGCACCGCGATGATGGGCGTCGGCTACAAGGCGCAGCGCCTCGGCAACGAAGTGCTGAAGCGGTTCACGAAGAAGCAGACGGCACACCCGCCGGCAACGGTCGGCAAGCCTCCGGTCACGCAGCAGGTGATCCACTTCATGAACAAGAAGATGCCGGGCAACCTGCCGAAGAAGACCGCGCGCGCGTTGCTCGATATCGAGGACAACAAGATCGTCCCGATCATCCGCAATCCGAAGACGACCACCGCCGACACGGAAGCGGTGTTCTACTTCCCGGGCTGCGGCTCCGAGCGGCTGTTTTCGCAAGTCGGTCTCGCCACTCAGGCCATGTTGTGGGAAGCGGGCGTTCAAACCGTGTTGCCGCCGGGTTATCTGTGCTGCGGTTATCCGCAACGCGGGTCGGGCCAGTTCGACAAGGCCGAGCAGATCGTCACCGATAACCGCGTGCTGTTCCACCGCGTCGCCAATACGCTGAACTACCTCGACATCAAGACGGTGGTGGTGTCGTGCGGCACGTGCTACGACCAGCTCGCCGGCTACGAATTCGAGAAGATCTTCCCGGGTTGCCGGATCATCGACATCCACGAGTTTCTGCTGGAGAAAGGCATGAAGCTCGACGGCGTGAACGGCGTGCGCTACATGTACCACGACCCCTGCCATACGCCGATCAAGACGATGGACCCGGTCAAGCTGGTCAATCAGTTGATGGGCTCGGAGAAGGACGGCTACCAGATCGAGAAGAACGACCGCTGCTGCGGCGAATCCGGCACGCTCGCGGTCACGCGTCCGGATATTTCCACCCAGGTGCGCTTCCGCAAGGAAGAGGAGATCCGCAAGGGCGCGGCGAAGCTGCGCGGCATTCCTTTGGTGGCCGAAGCCGGCGCGAACGGGATCAATCCGGCCAATGCGTCGGCCGGCTCGGCGGGTGCGCCGGACGGCTCCGTGCTCAAGGCCGGCGACGGCCCCCAGCCGAAAGGCGCGACGGACGTGAAGATCCTCACGAGCTGCCCATCCTGCCTGCAAGGCCTGTCGCGGTACAACGAAGATGCGGGCATCGAGGCGGATTACATCGTCGTCGAGATGGCACGCCACGTGCTCGGTGAAGACTGGATGGTCGATTACGTGCAACGGGCGAACAATGGCGGAATCGAGCGCGTGCTGGTTTAATGGCACGACTGACGATTTTTGCCTGAGGACGACGATGGATTGCGTTTTTTGCCGTGAAGATGGCGGCGATGTGCTGTGGCACGACGACACCTTGCGTGTCGTCCTCGCCGACGAACACGATTACCCGGGCTTTTGCCGGGTGATCTGGAACGAGCACGTGGCCGAGTTCTCCGACCTCGACGGAAATGACCGTGATCGCGTGATGAGGGCCGTTTATGCGGTCGAGCGCGCGATCCGGCGCATCCTTCAGCCCGCGAAGGTGAACCTGGCGAGCCTCGGCAACCAGGTGCCGCACGTGCACTGGCACGTGATCCCGCGTTTTTCGAACGACGCTCATTTTCCGCTGCCCATCTGGGCGCCGCGCCAGCGCACGGTGTCCGAAGCCATGCTGTCGTCGCGCCGTGCGCAAGCCACCTTGCTGCGCGAAGCCGTGCGGCAGGAAATCGAACAGGCTCTCGGTTGAGCGCCCCCTGAACCTGCCGCGTCGCGCGAGGCTCCCGAGGGGGCAGGACAACTCGACGCGGCGTTCTTTATGAGGTCAACATGAGCGGATTGACTCCCGACACCCCGGTTCCGACCGGCGTGGTCGTGCATTCCAAGTCGCGCGTACTCGAATTGCAGTACGCAAATGGCGAATCGTATCGCCTGCCGTTCGAACTGCTGCGCGTGTATTCGCCGTCGGCGGAAGTGCAGGGCCACGGGCCCGGCCAGGAAACGCTGCAGACCGGCAAGCGCGAAGTGACGATCACGATGATCGAAGGTGTCGGCAACTATGCGTTGCAGCCCACTTTCTCCGACGGACACGCCACCGGCATCTATTCCTGGGACCTGCTGTACGACATGGCGGTGCGCCAGGATGAACTCTGGGGCGCGTATCTCGCCAAACTTCAGGCGGCCGGCGTCGATCGCGATACGCCGATGATCCAGGCCGGCGCTGCGCATGGGCACTGTCACTGATACGATTCGCCCCAACGCCGCACTGATGCGGCGCAACATTTCAGAATACGCGAAAGGACGAGCGCGATGAGCAAAACCCACTTCGGCTTTCAATCGGTCGACGAACAGGACAAGGCGCAGAAGGTGGCGGGCGTGTTCCACTCGGTTGCCGCCAACTACGACTTGATGAACGACCTGATGTCGGGCGGGTTGCACCGGGCGTGGAAGATGTTCACGATCGCCCAGGCCAACGTGCGGCCGGGCTACAAAGTGCTCGACATCGCGGGCGGCACCGGCGACCTGTCGAAGGCGTTCGCGAAGCAGGCGGGCGAGACCGGCGAAGTCTGGCATACCGACATCAATGAATCGATGCTGCGCGTGGGCCGCGACCGCCTGCTGGACAAGGGCGTGATCACCCCGGCGCTGCTCTGCGACGCCGAGAAAATTCCCTTTCCGGACAACTACTTCGACGTGGTAACGGTGGCCTTCGGCCTGCGCAACATGACGCACAAGGACGTCGCGCTGGCGGAAATGCGGCGCGTGCTCAAGCCGGCCGGGCGTCTGCTGGTGCTGGAATTCTCGAAGGTGTGGGATCCGCTCAAGAAGGTCTACGACGTCTATTCTTTTAAGGTGTTGCCGTGGTTGGGGCAACGCTTTGCGAAAGATGCCGAGAGCTATCAATACCTCGCGGAATCGATCCGGATGCATCCGGACCAGGAAACTTTAAAAACAATGATGGAACAAGCGGGCCTGGACGGCGTCAAATATTACAATTTGTCAGCTGGCGTGGTAGCTTTACATGTGGGGACCAAATACTAGGGTCCCTAACCCATCGATTTTTAAAGGAAAGTACGAAAATGTCCGATTCAGGTGTGTTATCTCCCCGTAAGGTTAAGCGGTCGCTGGTGAGAAGAATCGGACTGATCGCGATGGTCGGCCTGATCATGGCCGGCTCCCTCGCTTCGCTCGATGCGGAAGCTCGCCGCATGGGCGGTGGCCGCAGTATGGGCCGTCAGTCGAATAGCGTGACGCAGCAATCCGCTCCGTCGCAACCTTCCCAAAGCAATCAGGCCATGCAGCAGCAGCGCGCGCAGCCCGCACCGGCGCCCGCGCCGACGCCGGCCGCGCAGCCTAACCGTTCGCGCTGGCTGGGGCCCATCGCCGGGCTGGCGGCCGGTCTCGGCATCGCCGCCTTGTTGTCGCACTTCGGTCTGGGCGGCGCATTCGCCGGCGCCATGGCCAATATCATCGTGATTGCGATCATCGCGATGATCGGCATCTGGCTGATCCGCCGCTTCATGGGCCGCAAGCGCGACACGGCGCAGCCGGCGTACGCGGGCGGCTCGCCGTCGTTCAATTCGAGCGGCACGGGCTATTCACCGCAGGAACCGCGTTATGACGCGCCGCCTACCGGCTCGTACCTCGAACCGCAAGGCAATCCGCTCAGCACGCCGGCCATCAACGCCGCGCCCGCGGTGCCGGCGGGCTTCGATTCGGAAGCGTTCCTGCGCAACGCCAAGGTCTATTTCGTGCGACTGCAAGCCGCATGGGACGTCGGCAACACGGAAGACATCCGCGAATTCACCACGCCGGAAATGTTCGCCGAGGTGAAGGTCGATCTGTCTTCGCGTGGTGCGCAGACGAATCAGACCGACGTGGTGCAACTGAACGCCGAGTTGCTGGGCGTGGAGGAGCGCGCGAACGAATACTTCGCCAGCGTGCGCTTCTCGGGCCTGATCCGCGAAGCACCGGGCGCGGCCGCGGAGCCGTTCGTCGAAGTCTGGAACCTGTCCAAGGCGAACCGTGCTGGTGAAGGCTGGCTGCTGGCCGGCATCCAGCAGGTGACGCAGCACTGACACACCACGCGGTGGGGCCGCGACTGGACCGTACGTCCTGACTGGGCTCCTCGCGTTGGCCGTTCGGCATAGCGAGCAGCAAAGCGAACGGACGTTACAATAGGAACCCGCGCGGGCACCTTGCCCGCGCGGGTTTTTTCTTGCCACTTTCAATGACCCTCGCCGCCAAGCCATTCGCTGCTGCTGTCAATCATCTGCTCGCCCGCGAAACGTGGGCTCGTGAGCGCCTCGCCCCCTACGCGGGCAAGACCGCGAAGCTGTCCTGTCCGCCGGTCGTGCTGATGTTGCTGGTGCAACCGGACGGCTATCTGAGCGCGGTCGCCGCAACCGAGGCTCAACAGTTCGACGTGACCATCTCGGTGCCGTCCGACGCGTTGCCCGCCTTCGTGCAAGGCGGCCAGGCGGCGGTGATGAAGCATGTGAAGATCGAAGGCGACGCCGAATTCGCCACCGTCATCGCGAGGCTCGCCGAACATCTGCGTTGGGAGCCCGAAGAGGATCTGGCGAAATTCATCGGCGACGGCCCGGCGTGGCGGGTGGCGTCGGTCGTGCGGACGGTCGGCGAACATGTGCAGCGCACCGGGCGCAACCTGCTCGACACCGCCGCCGAATATCTGCTTGACGAGAATCCACAACTGGTGCGCCGCGCCGCGCTCGCGGACTTCAACGTCGAGCTGGCCCGCGCGCGCGACGCACTCGCGCGCGTGGAAAAACGCATCGAGCGTCTTGAACAGAAGGTCGAAGCCCGCGGCGCCCATGCGCCGGGCGGCGCCGCCACGTCGCGCGGCACGCGCTAGTCACTGGGCACAACTATGCGTTTTCTGCGTTTCCTCAAGATTTTTTTCACGGTCATCCGCTTCGGTCTCGATGAGATGATGCTCAGCCGGGTCAACGACCGGCGCGTGCGTCTGCTGCTGCGCATCACCACCATCGGCCGCAAGTTCGACGCCCCGCCGGGCGTGCGTCTGCGGCTCGCGCTGGAAAGCCTCGGGCCGATCTTCGTGAAGTTCGGGCAGGTGTTGTCCACCCGGCGCGACCTTTTGCCGGTGGATATCGCCAATGAACTGGCCAAGCTGCAGGATCAGGTGCCGCCGTTCGATTCGGCGGTGGCGATCGGGCTGGTGGAGAAGTCGCTCGGCGCGCCGGTCGACGTGCTGTTCGACGATTTCGAGCGGGTGCCGGTGGCGAGCGCCTCGATCGCGCAGGTGCACTTCGCCACGGTGAAGGCGGGGCAACATGCCGGCAAGGCCGTCGCCGTGAAGGTGCTGCGCCCGAACATGCTGCCGGTGATCGATTCCGACCTCGCCTTGCTGCGCGACATCGCCGTCTGGGCCGAGCGCTTGTGGGCGGACGGCAAGCGGCTGAAGCCGCGCGAGGTGGTGGCCGAATTCGACAAATACCTGCATGACGAACTGGACCTGATGCGCGAGGCGGCCAACGGCAGCCAGTTGCGGCGCAACTTCGCCGGGCTCGATCTGCTGCTGGTGCCGGAGATGTATTGGGAGTTCTGCACGCCCACGGTGCTGGTCATGGAGCGCATGGTCGGTGTGCCGATCAGCCAGGTGGAAACGCTGCGCGCGGCGGGCGTGGATATTCCGAAGCTGGCGCGCGAAGGCGTCGAAATTTTCTTCACTCAGGTGTTCCGCGACGGCTTTTTCCATGCCGACATGCACCCGGGCAACATTCAGGTGAGTCTCGATCCGAAGCACTTTGGCCGTTATATCGCGCTCGACTTCGGCATCATCGGCGCGCTGTCGGACTTCGACAAGAACTACCTCGCGCAGAACTTCCTCGCGTTCTTCAAGCGTGACTACCATCGTGTCGCCACGCTGCATCTGGAGTCGGGCTGGGTGCCGCCCACTACCCGCGTCGAGGAACTCGAGAGCGCGATCCGCGCGGTGTGCGAACCGTACTTCGACCGCGCGCTGAAAGATATTTCGCTGGGCCAGGTCCTGATGCGCCTGTTCTCCACCTCGCGCCGCTTCAACGTGGAGATCCAGCCGCAACTGGTGCTGCTGCAAAAAACCATGTTGAATGTGGAAGGTCTCGGCCGCTCGCTCGATCCGGAACTGGATCTGTGGAAGACCGCCAAGCCGTACCTCGAGCGCTGGATGAACGAACAGATCGGCCTGCGCGGCTGGTACGAGCGCCTGAAGATCGAGGCGCCGCAGTGGAGCAAGACGCTGCCGCAGCTGCCGCGTCTGATTCATCACGTGCTGGCCGAGCGTCACGATCACGCGCGCGGCACGAACGACGAAATGATTCGCCAGATTCTGCTCGAGCAGAAACGCACCAACCGGTTGTTGCAAGGCTTGCTGCTGTTCGGCGTGGCGGTCGGTGTCGGCGCGGCGCTGGCGCGAGTGTTTCTGGCGCTCGCTTACGGCGGTTAATGACGATTCCTGCGAGGCATGCGATGAGCGACCCGACCCAACCTTCCGCACCTGACTTCGAAACGCGCGATCCGAACTCGCCCGCGTTCTGGGACGAGCGATTCGAGCGCCGTTTCATGCCGTGGGATCAGGCGGGCGTGCCGTCCGCGTTTCAGTCGTTCGCCGCTCGCCACAGCGGCGCCGCCGTGCTGATTCCAGGTTGCGGCAGCGCGTACGAAGCGCTCTGGCTAGCCGGGCAGGGCAACCCGGTCCGCGCCATCGACTTTTCGCCGGCCGCCGTCGCGGCGGCGCATGAGCAGTTGGGCGCACAGCACGCGCAACTGGTGGAACAGGCGGACTTCTTCACGTACGAGCCGCCTTTCACACCCGCGTGGATTTACGAGCGCGCGTTTCTCTGCGCGCTGCCGCTGGCACGCCGCACGGAGTACGCACGGCGCATGGCGGATCTGTTGCCCGGCGGCGCGTTGCTCGCCGGCTTCTTTTTCCTCGGGGCGACGCCGAAAGGGCCGCCGTTCGGCATCGAGCGCGCGGAACTCGATGCGCTGCTCGCACCGTACTTCGAGTTGATCGAAGACGAAGCCGTGCACGATTCGATCACCGTCTTCGCGGGACGTGAGCGCTGGCTAACCTGGCGTCGCCGCGCCTGACGGTGCGGCTGCGGCACCCTTGAGCGGCGCGGCGCGGACTTGATTCGACCGCGGCTGCCCCCATTTAGTCGAGCGGTGGTTGCGTCGGGCGCTCGTCCCCGAAATCCGGGGAGGGGACATTGTTTGCGGCTATAATTCAAGGCTTTGCAAGCGTTTACAAGATTTCAGTAGGGAAAAGGATCATGCCGATCTACGCTTATCGTTGCGAATCATGCGGCTTCGGGAAGGATGTGCTTCAGAAGATGAGCGACCCCCAGTTGACGCAGTGTCCCGAGTGCGGGAAAGACACTTTTCGCAAGCAGGTCACCGCTGCCGGCTTTCAGTTGAAGGGCTCCGGCTGGTACGTGACAGATTTTCGCGGCGGCAATGGCGGCACGAGCGCGCCTGCCAAGCCCGACGCCAACGGCGCCTCGAATGGCGCCTCGGGCGAGAATGCGGGCGCCAATAATGGCGCAGCAACGCAATCCGACACGGCTGGGGCCAGCAGCACGGCTGCAGCCGGTTCATCGAGCGCGGCCGCAACGCCGTCCGCGCCTGCTGCCGCACCGGCCGCTTCGGCGAGTTCGAGCGGTTCCGGCGGCGCCTAGTGGGACTGCCGCCCTGTGGGGCGGCGCACACGCCGCGCGTTGGGCCTCGGCCCGCGCGGCTTTCTGGCGGTACACATGACGACGAAAAAAACGACGCTCAAATCGGTGTTCCTGACTGGCCTGCTGGTGCTGGTGCCTCTGGCCATCACACTGTGGGTGCTCGGCCTGATCATCGGCACGATGGACCAAACCCTGCTGCTGCTGCCGCGCGCGTGGCAGCCGGAGCGCCTGTTCGGCTTTCGCCTGCCCGGCCTCGGTGCAGTGCTTACGCTGGCGTTCATCTTTGTCGTTGGGCTGTTGACGCAGAACTTCATCGGGCAGAAGCTCGTGAAATGGTGGGAAGTCGTGGTCGCCCACATTCCGGTGGTCGGCCCGATCTACACCAGCGTCAAGCAGGTGTCCGACACCCTGCTGTCGAGCAGCGGCAACGCGTTTCGCAAGGCGCTGCTGATCGAATACCCGCGCCGCGGTTCCTATACGATCGCGTTTCTGACCGGTATTCCGGGCGGCGACGTGCTCAACCACCTGAAAGAAGATCACGTCAGCGTGTATGTGCCGACTACGCCGAATCCAACCTCCGGCTTCTTCCTGATGGTGCCCAAGAGCGAAGTGATCGAGCTCGACATGACGGTCGACGCTGCGCTCAAGTACATCGTCTCGATGGGCGTCGTGGCGCCGTCCGCGCCGCCGGCGCCGATGCGCCGCACGACAGTCGAGCCTCCGCTGTAATGCCGGCGCGCCACGTATCACGCGGTGTTTCACTGCAGCGCGCCGTTCAACCAATGCAAAACGAAAGACAAACATCATGTCGATGAGATCTGAATACTGCGGTCTGGTGACCGAAGAACTGCTGGGCCAACCCGTCTCGCTGTGCGGCTGGGTGAGCCGCCGCCGCGACCATGGCGGCGTCATCTTCATCGACCTGCGCGACCGCGAAGGCCTCGTTCAGGTCGTCTGCGACCCGGACCGCGCCGAGATGTTCAAGGCTGCCGAAGGCGTGCGCAACGAGTTCTGCCTGCAGATCAAGGGCGTGGTTCGTGCGCGTCCGGAAGGCACCACGAACGCCGCGCTGAAAAGCGGCAAGATCGAAGTGCTGTGCCACGAGCTGATCGTGCTGAACCCGTCGATCACGCCGCCGTTCCAGCTCGACGACGACAACCTGTCGGAAACCACGCGCCTCACGCATCGCGTGCTGGACCTGCGCCGTCCGCAGATGCAGCACAACCTGCGTCTGCGTTACCGCGTCGCGATCGAAGTGCGCAAGTATCTGGACGCGCAAGGCTTCATCGACATCGAAACGCCGATGCTCACCAAGAGCACGCCGGAAGGCGCGCGGGACTACCTGGTGCCGTCGCGTACCAACCCGGGCCAGTTCTTCGCGCTGCCGCAATCGCCGCAGCTGTTCAAGCAGCTGCTGATGGTGGCGAACTTCGACCGCTACTACCAGATCGTCAAGTGCTTCCGCGACGAAGACCTGCGCGCCGACCGTCAGCCGGAATTCACGCAGATCGACTGTGAAACCTCGTTCCTGTCGGAACAGGAAATCCGCGATCTGTTCGAAGCGATGATCCGCCACGTGTTCAAGGAAACGATCGGTGTCACGCTGGACGAAAAATTCCCGGTCATGCTGTATTCGGAAGCCATGCGCCGCTTCGGTTCGGACAAGCCGGACCTGCGCGTGAAGCTCGAATTCACGGACCTCACGGATGCGGTCCGCGACGTCGACTTCAAGGTGTTCAGCACGCCGGCCAACACGAAAGACGGCCGCGTCGCGGCCATTCGCGTACCGAAGGGCGGCGAGCTCTCGCGTGGCGATATCGACAGCTACACGGAATTCGTGCGCATCTACGGCGCGAAGGGCCTCGCGTGGATCAAGGTCAACGAAGTCGCGAAGGGCCGTGACGGTCTGCAAAGCCCGATCGTCAAGAACCTGCACGACGAAGCGGTCAAGGCGATCATCGAGCGCACCGGCGCGCAAGACGGCGACATCA